>Ga0136643_10006214_pt1 | contig 17062 bp, 6 predicted proteins | sample TergutLab28metaG_FD_96883 | JGI IMG/M metagenome (GOLD analysis project Ga0136643, IMG submission 96883) | Labiotermes labralis P1 segment gut microbial communities from Petit-Saut dam, French Guiana - Lab288 P1 (version 3) (version 3) | ecosystem: Host-associated > Arthropoda: Insects >... | reverse complement strand
GGGTGTAATGAGTGGTGATTACAATAAAGGAAAATGGTTTGTTATGACCAAATTGGGTTTTTTTTTGTTATGTCTTTTACCCCCCCCCCCCCCCCCCCCAAAAAACTAGATTGGGCGTGTTTATGAATAGCATGAGGAACATACGGGTGAGCGGACCTGCGAGGGAAGAAGGAACAGGTGCCTGAAAACCCCGGAAAACAAGCAGATATAACGTAAATGTGTATTTAATTATATTCTTCTAGTGTTCAAAACTTGGATAGGCAAAAACTTAGGTAGTACGAGACAGATTAAAAATGCACACACTATTTTATTCAGGAAGACAGAAGCGGAGACAACGTTTGAGAGACATCGTCATTAATGAAAGGATGATATTAAAGGCGAAAGGTCTCGCTTTGCAAGCTATGAAGGCGCACAGGAGAACTGGAAGTTAGCTGCACTCCTGAACCTGGGCAATACATGGAGATGAGTGGTAAGCCCCAAACTCCGGCCGCTTAACTCCAAGTGAAGAGCGTCCAGTAACCATTAATTGGGAGGCTCTGTGGACCCTAGAGCCGATTTGAAGTTTGTGGGCAAGAAAAAATCTCTTGCCCTGCCTGGACTCTAAACTCTGATATTCCAACCCGTGGCCTAGTCACTATGGCAACTACGTTATTCCGGTTCCAGCACGACACTGCAACGTGCCTTGAAGAATTTATATTTTAAATTGTGGACTGAAATGAATTTTCGCAGTATGGTTTCAAGTAATGGGATTTTGTGAAAAGCGTAATGAATATGTCCCACAAATTGGGATATATTTCTTGGCTAGCTGAGCAAATAATAGCTTCCCAAGGAGAAGTCTCTAAAAATCCGTTTTATAGAATTTGTTACAATGTTTATTCAAAGTTCGTCTCCTCATCTATGCTTCAAAGAAAGTACCTCGTCATAAATGCCTACAATTTCGACCAGTTACTCTTTCATTTCCGTTCACGCACAAAAGCAAGAAACCCGTACCTAAAAGGGGGGCGAGAGTATTGCCTCGGGAATAGCAGGATGTGTAACACGAACACTGGCTTAACCTTATTAATGCAAGTGGCAGTTCAAATCCGAGATGGAACCTTCCGGCACATTGCTTGACATCCTTCTAACATCTCTTTAAATACAGCCCACTAAAAACAGCAAAACCACAACCATTCATACGACCACTAAGATAATCATCAAACTTGGTTTTGAAAAGAGGATTATTAAAAGTTTCATACTGAAATGCTTACATTTTGAGAAATCGGTTGTCATCTTGCCGGCAGAAAAGGGGCTGTTCATTTTAAACTAGGCGTCAGCACTTTTTATACGCCACGATTAACGTCCTGTCTACTCAAACCCGAGGCTATTCTTGACCAGAACATCCACATGATTTGTTTTGTTTTCAGTCGTACAGGGTGTTCGCAAAACAGTCGTTCCTAGCCCAAGAACATGCAAGTATGTGCGCGAGTTGTTCTTATTAAATTGCAACTTAGCTGTCGATATGTAAGGGAAGTCAGCTGTAGTTATATAAACCACATACTTCTAACTCCACATATAGGATCAATAGAAACTGACAAGCTGCTGGGTTTTTCTGTCAGTTCCTCACCAGGAACACAGCTCAATTTCCTGTTGCCCAACACTTATTAGTCCAATAGATATATTATTCCTTTATTATTATCATTATTATTACTGTTATTATCATCATCAACAACATCACCACCACCATCACCACAATAATCGTCATTCTGAACCAGACTAATCCAGCTGCATCCGCCAACAATATAGGTTGAAATTTCTCGACGAGCCTAGCCTGTACCTGCTTCCCACAGAAGACTCTACTCCAGAAAGTTAGTCTAGGAGACGTCAAATTACTCCCAGCCGTGTTGTGCTATACAGCAATTTAAGCGCAAAAAGCGTTACACCAGCATACGGACCCCCACCCCTCATTCCTAAAATGACGCGCGTCCAGATTCGAATCTAAGATATCAGTGTCACTATCTGGTAATTCTGGCGCTCCTCTAACAATGAAATTATCACATGTCAGTGTAAAACAATTGTATAATGATAATTACGTATTTCAGCTGGAAACTTTCGCTGTCGTGTTCCTGCTACCTCTTGCGAGGAACGTTTAATGATTACATGCACAAAACACACGCTAGATTCTCCCCCTTTCCGCCTACGGTTAGGTTTTGCTTATCGGATTCTCCCCCTTGCGCTAGTCACTGCAACTGGCGAGTAAATCCTAAATAATGTAACGAATTAACGGCCCTATCACTTCCAGATGGAATACCGTAAATGATTCCACTAGTGCGAGTATCTAATACACTGCAAGAGACCTGCAGCATTCGTGGGTTGATATTGAAACGGCGATGTGTTTTCCGAGATCAACACACACAACTCAACGATACTTTCTTAGCACATTCCGTCCGCTATGTTCATGCCCATGAAAGAAGCTTTTAACCTGAATTCTGGAACACAGAATTGAAAACGTATAAATTTTAAATATGCTATAATCATCATCACGAGTAAGGTTGATGCCTTGCAGTATTCATGCAGGGCAATTGTCAACATAAAGCCATTTTACATCCATATATCCTCCAGCAACAAGAAAGAGGTAAATATAGCTGCCGTCAGTTCCAAAATTAGGACTCCGAATTTTATTCACAAAATACATTCATGCGGCCCGTATGGTGCCCAATCACAGCAGCATTTATTTATTTATTTAAACAAAATCAGCTGGTTGGTCTTTAGAAAGGAAATGGACTGTGTTTTCTGCGAGGTGAAACTGAAAAATAATCAAGTCTTCAAAGACGCTCCGAGTACTTCGGATTTCCCGTCAGAATCACACCACCATTTCTCCATATTCCTCTTACTTTGAACACTACGTGTACTCGCATCCGAAGAACAAGTGTGTGAGGGTTGGGAAACCTTCCAAGAAAGCAACGCCATACCGCACATCGGGGAGCATTTTATACGCATAGTACAGTATGCAGTGCATTACCGTATGGTAACTGTCGAACATTAAGACCCACAACTTTGCTGCACCCTCCCAACATGAATGCGCTGAATGGGGATTGCAGGTTCCCACAATAGTCCACTACGAACAGAACGTCTTTTAATGTAACACCGCGTACCCTTGTGTACCCTTAAAGACGTTGCGGAGGAGCGTGTTGCATCCATCAGGACATAATTCTGCTAGTGAAGTCAGTGTGCCTGACCGAACCAGAAGAAAGTTGCTCAACGGTATAACTAAACTCTATCACACGCTACTTGTCACATCCCAAAAGACAGCACTTAGAAATAAATAACAAATGGCATCGAATCATCGAGTCAGTATACACGTACTACGAACACGAGTGCGTGACGGAGGCAACTGTATTCAGTTATACTGCATTACACGAAGAGTTACACCAGTTGTTTCTAAAGTAAAGAAAACTAGTCGAATTCTGAATTTCCTTCAACCAAGAGAACAAAGGCTACGTAGATTTAAGAAAAACAGCATAAAACACGGGAACATTATAACAGGGGTCACAGATCGATTATTGACTTACTAATGCTCAGTGAAAATATCTGCGTCAGGAGTGCACAAATCCCACTGCTTGGTTGTGCAGGCCACTGAACTTTATAGGGTGGCGTCTCACATAATATCAACGCAGTCACTGCAGTTCTTCCCTTACATACTAACCATTGTGTGTAACAATTCGACTCACCGAGCGGTAAGCACCTGATAACAGTAAAGTGCAGCTGTCGCTCCACAGAATTTTGGGTCCTCAGAATGGATCTCGATTCATGCCATCCTTCTGGCGATTAGAATTTAGGGGAGGTGACTAGATTTTTTTTTAAATGCGTAGGTCTCAGATCTACGTGACAAATATAATGATATAATCTAACAAACTGTTGGTATAAGAATGAATACTATGTACTGATATAATACTACAGGGTGTCCCACTCGCTACCGAACCCGACATTGCTTAAATAATAGTAACACCAATGAAGATATTGCAACGAAATTTGAACAGGAGTACGTTCGTTGTGTGAGAAATGAAGAGGAATGTGTCTGTAGTGCGCCTAATTGTTGTGACACGGTAAAATTATTAAAGAAATGCCGGGTTCGGTAGCGAGTGGGACACACTGTAGAAAGCAAATGAATAAACATGATTGTGTAACTAAAAGGAAAAGCAATCCCTGTACAACCCTGGAGAGGCCCTGAGGGTTCCAGGAGGGTTGAGGCTCCCAGATATCATGACAATCGGCACATGAAGTTTGTAAGGTTGTTAGCCTAACGCATCGGCTGCTTTTACCGCCAGGAAATATTACTGGTACTCGTTTCTGTTAGAAGGTAAGGCGACCCCAGGGCCATAGTGCGGACGGAAGAATTAGGTCCATGAACAATGCAATGCCAATAGCCCAATCGGGAATCGAGCTCGCGAGCTTCCGGTTCGTAGCGCAATGCCTCAACCAACTGCACCGCCGTTGCCACAACTGTATAACTACTTACACATATTTGAAACTTCTCACCATAATTATCTCTACGTAGCTGCGAAATAAATGTTTACATCGACAACTGAACCATTTACAACAAGACATGCTCCTTTATTAGAATCAGAATTACACAGAGCGTCTGAGCTCAGTGGCCACAGTTTGAACATTCTCAGCGTGTTCTTGGTGATGTTACTGACGTTACGTTGCCTTAGAAAGAAGGGCTATTTGTACTTACAGGGAAAAATAATGTTTAACTGGACAGAAATTTCTGACATCTGTGTTATTTTCGCCACAACATAAAAGGAATTTAGTAAGTATCAATGCAGAAAGTGAGGATCACCAAAACAAGTACTCGGAAAATATTTTTATGTATAAATTTCCGTACTGGGTCAAGAGTCACTCACCACCAACACGCAATAAATCCCAAACTACTCTACTTAGTGTACCTCTCACCACACACGAATATTAGTACCAAAATGTGATGTACAAATACCATTGTGTCAATACAGTCATATATAGAACAGCGACCAAAACCTTACGTCGATAAATGACGTCTTCATAGGAACGTGATGTAATGCGAAACACTACGACATGTCTTCTGGAATATGAACATTATCCGACAAGCTCTATCGAAGCCTCTGGGACTAATAAAGCACTGAAAAGTAACAGAATCAACATAACACAAATGAATATTTATATCTATGCGACTGAAGTGCTTTAGCTGGATATTTTTCCTATGGCAGTGCAGAAAGTCACGTATTCAGTTTACCCTTTAAAGTTTTAAACTGACCTGAATGACAGTTAAAGACTCAGCTCGTACCGCGCAGTAAAGACACTCCAACTGGGTTTTAAAAAACCAGTCAGTTAATGCTGTACGCGAAGTAATACTTTTTTTTCCTGAGATCCGCGCCAGAAACTTATACGCACTGTGTGGGCAGAAGGCAGTCTTCCTGAATGTTAAACCCCTTGGTATTTAAAGTATTCACTAGGCTTTAAATGATTAAAGTAATGAGCTCTACGTAACAAGCAAACAAACGTACGTGAATTAATCACTGAACAAACACCAGCAGAAGTAAAAATTTATAAAGATAATATACGAAAATGCCGAATATTTGGACACCCTTATGCTGGGCCTATACATTCCCGTGACTCTGGAAGTTTCACTGTTTGTGGAACAGTCTGTATCACTGCCAAGCACAGCTATAATAATAATAACAATAATAATGATAAGGACGCATGTAAAGTAATGAAACGTTATCCTGCCACAGTCAAACTTCAGAGATAATTGAGATGTGCGGAAGATGGCGGGCCCAGCAAGGGGGCGGACATGTAACTCGTGACGCACGCGGGATCCATCCTTCGGACCGCCTACAGAGACCCCTTCCTCCACCAAAAATAAATGGTTCAGTAATTTTGTATTTTTATATCAAACAATTTACGTGGATAGCGAAGTGCTAATAGAGATTGACAACGTAGTTGCTATGTGTTCCAAACAACATTCATTTTAAATTTCTTATCAGCTTAACAGGTCTGCTGCTTGTTGACACAGAATGCAAGCTCTAAAATGAACTTAAGTTAACATGATTACTCTCTCAGCAAACCCGTCTTCCCACTCGAAACATACGAAGCAACGTGTTACAGAAGTACGTTTCTTTTATCTCCACCAAGTTCTGGACCAGCTGAACTGTGAAAGACGACATGCAATCATCCTTCAGCTTCGTCTGAAGAAATACACAAGGTTTGCTGTCAGCATCGCACTGCGTAACGCTTCTAGTCTGTTTTTCAGTAGACGTAACTCCGGCAATAACCACCAATTTTTAGAGTTGTGAAAAACTTCTCTTAGAAGTGACGGTTGTTATATGTTAACGCAGTATATTCTTAAGCCTCTATGAACCTGAACGATAATATTAGGTTTCAAGAACAGCTCCGGTATGAGTTCTGTCTTCGTAACTTCGTCGATTCCCCAACTTAAGAGTTACATCACAAATCCACCTTACAATATTAACCAACGAGAACAGCTTATTAAGGAGATGAGCTTTTCACGGAGGTTAAAATTTTGGTTTTGGTCTTCAGGGTTTTGGAGTTGTGCAGTGATGTATGTGGTTACCCTTGTTGCGAAGGAACCAAATCCTTACCCAACAGATCACGGCTTTGTGCAGTGTTACGTAGTAGAAATGATTCACCAACTTTCGAAGTAATCTACCCACACTCCAGCAGGTTACGGCGCTGTATATTGTCTTAAGTGGTTAACCAAATTTCGAAAATATCTACTACATCTCCGGCAGATTTTGGAGTCTTGTATTGTTAACAAAGTTTAGCCAAATTTTGGGGAAATCTGCTGTCTCTCCCGCAGGTTCTGGCTTTGTACTGTGATAAGTTGTTAACCAAATTTCTGAGAGATCTACTGTCTGTCCAGCAGGTTATGGAGTTGTGTAGTTTTACAAGTGACTGATCAAATTTCTACGTAATCTACTGTCTCTCCGGCAGGTTCCGGCATTGTGTAGTGTTACGAGATATTAAACACCAGTATGAAACCACGCAATAATTCTTGCGATTTATTATGTACACTTCTATTACTGTCGATGTGTCAAAATAAAAGATGTAACCTAAACTTTTTGTGTAACAGAAAAGGAGGGAAATAAATCATGCACAAAATTTCCACCTTAATAACGAAAGGCACAATGAAAACAAAATTTCATGCAAACAAAAGCTGCAATACATTACATTCTACTAACACTGCGCATTTTAAATGAACCTTTCGTAACTACTTGCAAGCATAAAAATTCTATCGTGTTTTAGAGTAAAAAGCCTTATTCGCTACACGGTTTGAGATAACACTTTCTTTCGAAGAAGTGTATCTCGCTTACGATTATATGAAGCAGATGGTGACTGTTTCTATCGATAAACAGCTAAACTCCTGTTGAAGTAAACCCAAAGAAACGCAAATACCAGCCACTGAACAAACGATCCTGTTACATTCCTAGAAGGCGGCAACTCAATATGGCAAGGTGAGATATTTAAACTTCTATAATGTAGCTATAGGACCAACGAGTTCAACAAGTCCGACCAAACAAAACATCTGCCAAATTAAGGAAGCCACGGTCTGGCAAATCAAAACTCAAACCCGAACAGAATGAGACACGAAGAGGGAGGTAGAAACCGAGAACAGAGATGAATAATATATTGAAATGGGGGAGGGTTGGGTAAAAGAACCAAATAAATTTGGTCGTAAGGGGTTGGCAAATATAAGCATGGGAGAGGGTGAGTGGGTGGACGGATGCAATGTCTGTGTGGCAGGGTCCATTCACAAGCGAACAAAGCACAATTGCGCAGCATCTCGAACAGGACCACAGAACATCACTGCCCGATTGTTCCCCTCCCCTCTACATGCTACAGTCCAGTACTGACATCAAAGCACTTGCCGTCAAGTAATATTCGTCTTGGGTGTCCTTGCTTTGTTTTACAACGTACAAAGCACCTCTGAACCACCACAGCTGCGAAAAATACCATGCTCCACTGTCTAGCCCGGAAAAATAAATCGTATTCCTACAATTATATACCGTATATTAAATCGGCCTATGTGGAAAAAATTAGTAAGATGTATATAAAGACTGCACTAGTTGTGTTCTGGCGTTTGACACTGTAATTTTGTAAGACAATATAAAGCTCTATTAGACGTTAGTAAAGAGACGGCTCTGCAAGTAAACAGAAGAGAAAACCAAGTATATGTGTGACTTCACGCTTGCGCCACGGTGCACATGAGATCTTCGCTCTTCTGGGATGTTAAGCATCGTAGATTGATAGTTAGTTCCCGACCTTTCGGGACAACCTAGCCCAAGAACGCCAGGAACACGCAGTTATATAGGAAAAGGTGCGGGCAGTGACTGGTTCTCAGAGTATGTGATGCTAACCAGCTGGCTGGGATTGAGAGTAGCAGCGAATTTGTTTGCAACGGGGTAAATTACTCTGGTCCCTGCAAAGTACAAGGAGAGCGAAGTAAAGAGCATGGTCGAATCTGCCGAAATGTTATTGCAGCTACAACTGAAATTACATGACGGTCTGAAAATAAACTATTTTAAAATAGATTAATAGTGTTCCAGAACGTTGTCCTTAGGTAAATAGTAGGACCTAATAGGGAGGAAGTAACAGGAAACTGGGAAATAGTGTATAAAGCGGAGCATCATAACTTCTGCTCTTCACCAAATAGTATAATTATGACCACATCGAGGATAAGGCGGACGGGTAATGTAACCGCGTGGTGAGAATGAGAAATGCATTCAAAGTTTTGGCTGGAACACCGGAAGGGATCACTCTTAAAATCAAAACGGATTTAATAAAACTGGGTGGGTGACTTTGGACAGAATTAATACATGTAAGTCCACATATCAAAATGAAGTATTATTTCAATACGTTCATGCTGGCGGGGAGACGGACAAACAGGACAGACCTGCTTCTGTGATAAAAATACAGATTTATGGACTGACCACCAGGGGTAAAGTACAAAAATAAATACAACAAAGAAACCTATTTTACAAGGGATATTAACTAACATACAAATAAAACTGTGGCGTTAAAGGTGAGCTATTAAATACTATTACGTGCGATTTACTTTTAGTATATATGTACGGTGTTTTGATGAAACGTCCGTAGCTTCACACCGATATAAAGACATAGCGAAAACTCAACTCTTCAGACTCAAAACGTGAGAAACAAAGAAATTCGTTATGGTTTCGCATTATCCTGTTTTACATCAATTTAATAACATTACCACAATGGTAAGGAGACAAATTAATTCAAGGACATGTTGGGAAAAGGAAATTAGCCATTTAAGGATGAAACGTAGCCCATTTTATTCAAAGGCTCAGGTCGTGCCGCGCACTAAACACTTGCTTCTTCGGTTTAAAAGCCGGTCGTTGAGGGTTGTATAGGGAAAACTTCGATGCTTTTCCTGAGACGCGTACAAAAGATATAAATATTCTGTAGGAAGAATGTAGAATTTTTTAATGTTTAGGCTAGTGGTACATTCAGTAAACGCTAGGCTTTAAAAGGTTAATTAGCGATTAAAAGACAGAGACTAACACTACAATTACTGTAAAACAATATATATCTTGTTTCTCTATAGGAAAGGCTGCATGTTCTTCATCAGTCGGTCATCTTCAGGCTATTAAACAAAAATTAACTATAACAAAGATTATTAAATTATGTTGAAATTGATTACTTCCTTGACAGGAGATACCAACCTTACTTAAGTTTAAGATAAGCTAACTGTAAAAATTTATACCTTACTACAGCTTAGATACGTGTGTATACCGAGTTATATTTAAAAATACATTTTATTTACTTAAGTAGAATGTTAAATTTATTTTAAAATCCATCCCGTGAAGTATTAGAAGTTCTTTTTTCAAAATGCTTTATTCTACTCAAATTAAGAAGTGGGGTACTTTCCTATAAATTTGGCTCTTCCCCCCCCCCCCCTAACCTTTTTCCTTCTGGTTTTATTTCAGTGTTTTCCCGTTAGGAAAAAGTTTTTTGCCTTGCAAATTTAGGCCGTGTATTCAATTATTTACTTGTTCATTTTGTTTTATCCTCTTATTCTGATGCCCAAAACATGCTGTATTAGGCTTTGTTTAAACAGTTTTTGGCGCTGTTCTGTAAGTTTATACTTTCAGCTGAAGTACCTACTTGTACTGCTCTTGTAAAAGTCAACGCAGAATTCCGTTTATACAATTAATATATTATAGAACTTAAATAAGATTTAATTTAGATATCATATCAAGGAAGGAATAAAACTGTGACATTATTCAATAACGCTCTTTTTAAAATATATTTTTATATAGGAGCCTGATTATTACCCATTAGAAGCACCGTATTTAGCTGCTTGTATTGCAAAGCAAAATATATTTTTTTACAATAAACGTAGTAATAAATTGCACCTTTTAATCTCTCATTTCTTATGAAACACAAAGGGAAGTCTCACGCCAAAAATATTATTTATTCCGGAAAACATGGAATGATCAGTGTCGATTTCTTCTTTATAGTAAGCCTATACATTTTGTCTTCTCCCGTAAGAAAAACATGACTGCTGCCTAGAATGATCGCTAATTACTAATCACATTTTCATGTAATCTTGTTCCGTTAGTTCTCAAGCAAACGGCACACACACACACACAAACGCGCGCAGCGTCCGCACAAGGCCCGTTCATTAACACCACACAAGCTTGTTACTACATGAGGCCGCTTTTCAATGCAGTAATCAAACACTACTTAATTAATGTATGTCATAATTCACATGGATTAAAACTACCTCCAGAACGTTTCCCCCTAAATTAAGTCTACCATTTTTGAAGACGCCTCGATTGTTAAATCCGTTCAAATTAATCAAACCAAGTTACTGAATCATCACCAAGCAACACGCAATTTCGATAATCTATTTCAATTACAGTACTGGTAGATGTTATCGTTCACGTGTTTTGAAAAGGAGTTTGGACAGTAATTCGTACCTTTCCTGGTGGCAGATTCTGGTTCCTACCGCCAATAGACCAAAGTTCCCTGAACTACTGAGAAATATAATGCAGTAATGATCCACATTTACCCTGGGGTTCCAATCTTGTCAAGGCTACAGACGACCATGACTATAATTTTCAAGCGTAATTCTTCAGGCCTTGAAAAAAAAATACTTGGCGTACCTTCAACATTATCCACATCCTCCTTGCCTTCTGAGTACCCCCGTTCACTTTGTTATGCGGTTCTACGCTATGAAGCCTGTTAGATTACCCCATTCAGTTTTCCTTACAAATTGTATTTATAATAAATGAGTATGAGAATTACTGCGCAGAGAGCAACTGTGGGACCACTTATGTACCAGAATGGTCAAGTACGTCAAACGTCCGTCTGGTAGTTAAATGGGGCAATTTCACGCAGGCTCTAATAAGACCTGTCCGTTGTTAGATGCATGTCTAAAAGTAAACTGGCGGGTTCTTACGAGCTCACAAAAAATCAGAATAACGAAATCAATGTTTAAGTTACAAGCGAAATCTGTTAAAATGCGATTCGTCAATACATTTCATAATTTAATCCGAAATGGCATCACCGGTGCTGAACGTCTGCCGGGTCGACAAAGAACTGTTTGTAAACAGACTTTTAAGGAATTCAATGGAAATGTATTACCTACATTCATAATTTAGAGACAGAAGTATTTTATGATTGCAGAAGAATGCAACTACCAAACGACACTGCCTTGGAAAATGAGACCCATTTTACAATGTCGTGTAAACACACGCATGTTTTTTTGCGCTTTATTGGCAACCCTGTTTGGCACACACAGTATTTTTTTTATGGGTTGCCTGTTTCGTCCGACCGATATTTTCCTCGCAATCACGATTCGCCTTAATTTTATACGTCATGAGACTCCAAAGGAAGAACAAATACAAAAATGGCTGCAACTCTACAACGATCCACCTGCAGTTAATTCTAATTAACTATACACAAGTTTGACCCATTTTACCACGGTGTTTCAAAGAATGGCAAACTGTCGACAGAACAGTAGCTAGAACAAAGACATCGTGTGACAAACAAAATGAAACCTATTACACTCAATTTGTCAGTAACGAACACTAGTACTTTACCTTAATTGATGCTGATGTAGTGCAAATCCGGTACCAAGCGTGCTGGGTGATATTAAAGAACTGAACGAAACTAACATGTGAATCTGAGCTAGTTATTTATGTATTCTGTACGAGGTGTCTGTGGACTGTCTGGTTACTGTCACTGCATCATCACGCGCACTTCTTATTTCACAATGTAAACACACATACACTACCACACAATCACGGCAATCAGAGAGCCGAGCGCTTCAGAGGCATTCCCACCGACCTATCATGGCGACTAGACGCAACTACAAACACAAGCCGCTCAGCACGCGAGAAGCGACCGAGCCTGCCCCCTGTCAGGTAGTCTTGTCCCAAAACCAGTACTACGCTTGTCCCAAGCAGTGCCAGGGTGACCAACGTTACAACAGCAAGTACAGCGAACGTTGTTCAAAAATATTATTTCGTGCATTGATAAGGTAGAAGGAAAAGGTAAATTTGCCCCTGTGCAAACTGTTAAGGTACACAAGGAACATAAATACAGTTCCACTCATTTCTAACCTCGGCGCTAAATGGAAGTGAGTGGCCGAATTTACACCCCATCCCTTAATACCGCAGGGAAAAAGTGCCGGTACCCAATGAATGGGAGTTTCGATGGGTTTTAGAGACGGTCTAGCTGTCTTACCCCTCCTGGGATTCGAAAACCGGATATCGTACATGGATCACAAAAAAATACTTGGCTAATGAAATACATATAGAAACCTATCTGTATCACAAAATATTGCACTAATTCGCTAGGTTTGGTACGGAAATACCCATAATTCCGTGACTGTAGCTCGCCCAGACATGACTATTATGCCATTTTCTTAGGAAATGAGCTTTCAATACCGTAATCCTAATTTATTTGTTTGTCAGTCCTCATTAACAAGGCATAAAAACTGATGGACTTTTATAAAACATAGTACAAATATTAAGCTACTGGAGGCCACCCAATCGGAAAGTTACATAGTGCACTCTTCGTCCTAGCTGGTGTTCGCTAAAGCCCAGACAAACAAGACCAGGGTCACATAAGTTGAATTACCTTTCATGGTTTCCTGCTTCGGTACTGCATTAACTTGCATCTTTGCAAGTTGGCGGATTAAACGAAGCTCTACCAAGGGTCCAGGTTGAATTCTCTTTCAATTCTCGCCAGAGATCAGATGGATTGGGGCTCATCACAGCATTGTCAGTCATGTAATGCTTGTAGTGGGGTAGTGTGTCATAACATGGACGAAGACCACTTTCTCTAAATCATATCTTTTTTTTTAAGGATTTATAACCGCTCTGCGACATGTTATTAGACAATATGTAAATTGAGTAGCGTTAAGTAACGAATTTGAGGATAACAAATGAAAACAGGACGTGGCATGAATGTTCAGTTCTTTCAGCTGCTACAATCATCACGAACAGCAGCAACACACGCTAGCGGAATGTTGTTATGTTGGTAATTCCGAAATCGCTTGTTGCCCGCTCGATGTTACAGGATGCGAATCGAAGAGACATCGCAACAAAACCTGTTATTTGATTGTCTCGACTGTCATCAGTCCTCTTTCTTAGTGTTCTTCTACACTTCTGTTGCTTCTTATGGCGTTAATTCAATGTTAAGTTGTCCAGAATCCTCCCACTTCATCGTCTATACCCCGCGTTACCCACAGGCAAATTCGCAACACAGTCCCATGGAAAAAGAAGGACAGTCCCCCCCACCCATAATTTTGGGTGATGATAGCAATCGTCGACATAAGCCGTTTTCACGTGCACAGAATTAGGACTGCCACACTGAATACACTGTGTCAACAAACAAAAATTTACTTTCCCTTTAAAAAAAAACTAAATACTTGTTCATGGCTGGTAAACATATTGTGTGTTAGTGTAGGAAAGTGCGTTGAATGTATGTATGTATGTATTAATGTATTGTGTGTGTGTATGTATGTATGTATGTAGGTTTTACGTACGCACGTACGTAGGTGTGTTTATGTAAGTATGTATGTATGTATGTATGTATCGTGTATTCATGCATGTATGTATGTATGTGAATATGTGAATGCCTAGGTATATGCAAGCATAACGTATGTGAATATTTATGTATATATGCATGTATGTAGGTATGAACATATGCATGTATACGCGTACGTTGACCTATGTATTTACGAGTTTGTGTCCGTTTCAACTTTTAACCAAATGCAGATTCTCACTAAATTTGGTACAATATTACGCCACTTCAGGACGCTCAAGGGCAAAAAAATTTACGTCAGTAAAAATAAATCGAATGGCATGCGAAATTTTGTGGTGGAAGAGACAAAAATAACCCCCCAGCCTATAGTAAGTTCTGACAATGATAATAGATCTTGCCAAAGTTCTGACATTTGATGTTTTTCCTTTTTAAATTATATATTCAGTAATGGCCAGTTGACAGTTTTAAATCATTTTATTTCGAAGTTGTTGGGTTTGGCAGGACAAGTTAATTATAATGGGTTAATAATAATCCCCAGAGAATGAATAGTAAGATCTGAACATGTCGGGCACTTTGGAGTGTAAGTAGGTGGACAGATAAATAAATAAATTAATTAATTAATTAACAAATACGTAAAGAAATACATAGATAAAGAAAAGACTCGAATTGTATCTGACGGCTTTTATTCGACAGTTCAGATCAAGTTACTGCTGACAGTTTGTCTGTCCGGTTTTGGTTATGTGGGGGTATTTTTTGTCCTATTCCCAACAACCCCTCCCCCCGCGCACTTATAATCAAATTTTTTTTAAGTGTAAGCCTGACTGTGTTACAGCCACTGTCGTCATGGGGTTTCCTTTTAGGCGAGAGAAAGAATCTATCCTTTGTCATGTTACCTGAATCATTTTCACACACAACAAAACAAACCTAAGTCACTTGAGGGTTGTTTGACCGTGCATCTTCCTCATGAAATAATTTGAAATGCCAGTTTGATGAAACGAGGTAATTTTATTGATGTATTCTTAGCTCGACATGTTTCGGGTACATACGCCAATCATCAGGAGTATTAGATGTTGAGTTGCAGCATATGGCTTTCTGCGCCGAGTTTTTGGATGGATGGTGGTCTTGAGAGCCGCTGCGTAGGTCGTGTGTACGGTGCGGATGGTGCCGCTTGGACCCTATTTCTTTTTCGGATGTGGATAAAATCTGGTACAAATATCAGCACACAATGCCGTTTTGCACGTGTGGTTGTCGTGAAAATTGCCGCCTAAATGAAATTACATTTACACGTGTACTGTGAAACATTGTGACATTTTGGAAATAAAGAATGTTTTGGTCAGATCTGTGTACTGTGTAACAGATTGCACGGTTGACAGTCGTGTTAAATACCGACGATCTATCAAGTATATCCAAAGCTGCTGCTCTTTGAAATGAGTCTAGAAATCGGACAACGAATGCGAGGAAAAAATGCATGCTTATAAATTTAGGGCTTGGTTTTTATTTTGGGTTTCTATTTCGGTTTAGAAAGCTCACATTCCTTGAACAACAGCCCTACTGTTAAAGGTGGTGATATTCCAACTGCTGAAACACATTAATTAGGATAAATAATTAAACAATAACAATAATAACGAATAGTGGTGAAAAGTTAATTATGACTGAATGGGCTATATTTTGGTTCAGAAATTTTAATCGAATATTACATACGCATTCTCTAACAGCCGCGCTACAAACACAACTTGCAATGCCACTGACAGATTTGACATTCGCATTATTTATGAGGGTTGCATTACTGCAAATTGTGCATTATTAAAAATTCCTCCGACTGAGGTCCACATTTTGGGCTAATGTATTGTGCACAATATTGGAAACATTATGAACAGAAATTAATATTTATAACTTCTCTACACGATCACCCTTCGTAACTTTGTTGTCCCGACGCGCTCAGTCTGGTAGGTGATCCTCTTTCGGGAAACAGGTGTGGTTTACCGAATCACATATAATTTTAATTACTTCGTGTTTACTTGTTTTATTACCTCAATTTATTCTTGATATAAAATAATGGAGCACTATATCCAGTCAAACAACTAGATCATTTCTAGGAAACTAACACAGTCACTTCTCTGTACTCCTGTTTACACCACACCCGTACGCGACTGAATTCGCGCTGGATTGCTAGCGTCTGTTGTCCGCTACTAACGTTTTCTCATTTAAATCTCTCCCCCTCTACCTATCACCAACGGTCCTGAATATACGTTGACAGATTAACTTACAACGCATGCCATGAACCGTCCGTAACTGACGCCAGCAATCCTAAGATACAACTATACTAAAATTGATCGGCTACACTTCATATCTACTTTTTAAATAAAACCCTAAATATCATTCAAAATAAATGATTAACTTTTATTGATTCTTCCATACACAGACTGCCAACAAATCCAATCAAATGTGGCAAGTATAAAATAGACACACGAGGAATATTGCTGCCTCAATAGGCTTCCCAGCTCCTGACCGTTGCTAGAAAATTGACGGTTAGATGGAAGGGCGTCATAAAAGCGACCGCAATCTTCCAAATGTGTGCATGTGGCTATTTCATAGCAACCCGTAAAAAATATGGCGTTATTAGATGCTCGTTGCTCCGGGAATAACGTTCATAAACCGACTTTGCGCTTCTATCTGCCGCGTGATTTTGCGTAATTTTTATAAACAGAGACGGAAATAACTTACAGACTTTAAACCAGTTGTTTTATAGATCATGCATTATAAAGACCAGAACAATATGAATGGTTGGAAGCTGGGGTTAAACACTCCGTTGTCGCTACCGGTACTGTAAATGTTTGTTCCACATTATTTAGTTACTTCGCTTATATCAAACAACTTGCGCACAAATTTAGTAGATGTGATGTCGAGTAAAGGATACAAGAGAATTTTGACTTTCATTCGGTAACATCACATCTACGAAAATGGTAGACATAAGTTGCGGACGGAGGGGGGGGGGGGGGCCTGTTTT
>Ga0136643_10006210_pt1 | contig 17066 bp, 7 predicted proteins | sample TergutLab28metaG_FD_96883 | JGI IMG/M metagenome (GOLD analysis project Ga0136643, IMG submission 96883) | Labiotermes labralis P1 segment gut microbial communities from Petit-Saut dam, French Guiana - Lab288 P1 (version 3) (version 3) | ecosystem: Host-associated > Arthropoda: Insects >... | reverse complement strand
TCATACGCTTAATACACAGCGCATGTCAGATTCTACTACCTTTAGCAATAAGTGTCACTGTCTCCATCTTCACATTCAGTGCCTGTATCTTCCTCACACTCACTAATATACCCATTCTTTTCACTAAAATAATTCCACAATGTATTATCATCAGTCCTCCATTGCATTGGACATACAACACTTCTTAAAACCCTTCATGTCACTTCAAGTAAGGTGCACTGCCATGCCGTTACGATCCACACTGATTAAATAATTTATTTATATTTCTTGGTTTTTAAACTGCCTTGAACCCACGAAGATTCAAAATTTTCTCCACAGATGGTGTTAAGAATTTAAATTCATGTGTTCTGGATTTTTGTGTCAAATCTATGGTCTGCTCAGTTGGAGTTCATGGTTCTTTGAATGGTATTTAATTTGTGGATTGGTCCAGGCTTTATTTTTGAGCCTTGTAGTTAATTTTGAATTTTTCAATAGCCATTTTCCTGTTACTACCCTTTGACTAGAACTGTTTTCAAGTACATATCTTAACAAGTTTGTGTTTCTGAGGTGCCCAGTGTTTGAGAATAAGTAAATCTAAGTGGTCCACCAGGTTAGGTGATTCTTTGTCTTCAAACTGAAATGTCACATTTCTTTAATAAATTAGACAATGGACATCATGCATGCTGTGTGTTCTCTCTTTTGGATTTATTGACCCTTGAAAATAGGAGCAGTAGGTTTTCCGGGAACCTCAATAAGGAATTATCACTCTGTGCTGTGTAATATCTCAGAAGATTGGAGATCTCACAAGACGACGTGGCGATGCAAGCCTTGGTTTGGCTTCTCATGGTCTGGTTCAGAGCGATCTTGTTTTGGTTCGTACATGAATTTAAGATGACCTCACGTTTCAGTGCCAATTTTAAGGGACGAAACCTCATCTTGCATTCAAGTAAATACAGCATATGTTTTGTTATTTGTTCCTTGCAGCATATGTGTTTAGCCTACACCAAAAGGCTTCTTCAAGACTGTTTTCTGTTAGCCACTATTTATCATGTGCTAAATAATTTTTAACACAAAAACAGGTGACAGCGGTGGCTTGTGGCTGAAAAAATGCTTCTTTGTTTGTGACACACAAATAATCCTGATGCTGCTTATAAGTAAAAGCATGCATTTTTGTGTTAGTAAACATGAAAATGCACCCTTATACATGTTTGTTATTTTACCATATGCACTAATCCTGTGTGTGTGTAAAAAATCAGAATTTTCTCTCCAGCCCTTCATTTCTACTGATTGTACAGTCTTTACAGTCAGTCGATAATTAATATTTATCTGTGATAACAAAAATTGTCATGACTTGATTTTTGTAATGTAGTGAGTTGACTTTAACAGTATGCAATTTATGCTGGTGGTGTTATCATATTTAGTGCTCCTACTCTTTCATTTTATATACCATCACTAGTTTTTGCCTGATAGGAATATATGAATTCCTGCAATTTTACATTCATTCTCACACACAGTGTGATAAAGTATTATGCACCCAATTTACATGTGTTTTCCAATCATATACCATTTAATTATGAATAGTATAATTTCGATATGACCTTCATCCACTGTCATCTTGAAGTAAATATCTTCAGTATTGCACCCCTTCCATGGAAGCTCTCAGTAAGTGCAAGTAAATATGACGCAGTTCCAACAAACACCCTGATTTACTAAACAACAATGTTGAAAATAATAGTCATGAAACATCTTACTTACAAAATAAGTCCATATACTTAGGGCTGGCTTCGTGGTACCAAAAAAAAATATATCTGTCCCTAAACAATACATGAATGGACTGCCAGCAGCACACAGAACCAGCAAGGAACCTTTTGACCTCGCCTGAGTATTTTCCAAAATAGAATTTTGCAACCAGTCCTAAAAGTAATTTTGAACATGTAAAGTGCTGAGATGATCCAACCAGATTGTCTTGTACAAGACCAGTTTCAGGCCCCAGGTAGGGCAGAACAGGGGACAGGAAGAGGGGTAAAAGGGTTTACATGGCACAAGTCCATAATCTTGTTTCTTGGGTCCTGTGCCAGGGGTTCAAGACTAAACATGGCACAGTATTCTGACATCTTCATCATCATGAAGCCGTTAATGTAATGTGAATTTTGCCTATTTTACTGGCTTCACAGCATTGGAATCAAATGTGATCCCAGGCAGGGACAAGAGATTTTACTCTTCTCCAGAGCATTCTGACTAGCTCTGGGACCACCCAGCTTCCTGACCAGTAGATAATGGTTGCTATTTGTCCAACAGTAAAGTAGTTGAGTCATGTAGCTGACCACATCCATCTAGTGCCGAGGCTAAGAATCAGTCAAGTATATTTCCACTCTTCTGTAGTGCTCATGGTGTAATTCTTAGTTATTAACTTTACTTATGTGACCATTTGACATGTCATACAGGTTATAGCTGCACTGAATAATATCACTATGCTATACAGATTATAATTTCCTCTTTCTCATAATTGGTACTGTAACATGTCTTTGTTTCATAATTAAGTTCTTTGTGAGTTCTACTATTTATATATATATTGCACCCAGAAAAGGGTAGCTTGAAGTAGTTTAGATATGGGGAAAATTGAAAATGTATATGTGGTTTGTCCACTGGGCCAATCCCCAATATAGTCCTACTTATGTTGGTGTAGTGTATCCACTGGGGAAACCTGAAATGTAGTTGTGTCAGTTAGGAGGGGGTGGGTATGTCAAAACACAACTGTCTTTGTATCCTATTTATTAGGCTGATGACGTGTTTCGGCCACTGTGGGCTATCTTCAGGTCAGTCTAATAAATAGCATACGAAGACAGTTGTGTTTTGACATACCCACCCCCTCCTAATTTACATAAAACACAACAGGGATGATGAATCGAAGGATTATGTAGTTGTGTATGCAGCATGCCCAATGGGCCAACCCCAGATATACCCAAATCTGTCTTGTGTCCACTGGGCCAACCACAAGCATACTGACATCTGTATGTGTCCATTGGACCAAATCTGAATGTACTTCTTTGCAGTTCTCCTTCACATTAACACTAAATGCACTTGTGTTATGTGGTCTTTGAGCATATGAATTTGGAATATAAATTTCAACTTAGCACAATGAAATCTGGTGTGGGCCTGAAACATGGAGGTGAAAGGGCTAAGTGGAGTGAACAGTTGCTTGTCTGAGGCAGTTGAGACATGTGTCTCTTGTTTGGAGATTCCTAAGTGTTGGATGTATTGTTTTCATTATATTTGAACATGCTAGTCACTTATCTTGCAATGTATATTGTACAACGAAATTGCTTAGAATGATGTACTTCTTAAAATTAAGCTAATCACTGTGGCATTTCATTAGCTATAAATAACAATAACAACAACAGCACTGTCAAATACAACCTTAGTAAAGCCCCTATTTTACATTCCCACATCTTGTGTTTTGTTCCATGTTTGTACAGCCTGAGCCAAATGGCTGTTATGTCTCCCAGATTTTACACTTACCTGGATTTTATGTCACTTGGTTGTCCCCACAAAAACCTAGAATCGGAGTTTTACTGTAGTTACGATGACTATATTATCATATTCCCTATTCTTTACAGTTTGTGGTTTATGCCCTACATGTTTCAGCTGTCTGGATAGTCTTCCTTATTGACATGATTTGATACACAAGAAAATGACTGATGTGTATAGTGTGTTATAATTTGTTTCTGAGATGTACATAGTCTTTAAAACAGGTAATTAAACCTGTGTTCATGATTAAAATTGCATGTCTGTCATTTGGATATGTTTCTACCCGTCTGTTAATGTTATTTTGTTCCAGTTTTGTATACTTGACATCTTGAAACATCAGAGGGATGGACATGTAATTTTCATTATGAAATGAGATTTAATGTTAGTTTACAGAGTATATTGATATTTATGTTCTCCTTGCTGTAAGTGTGTTAGTTGTGTATGTGTATTAGACACAAGTTAGAGCAGAATAGTTTTCTTAAGTTTCAAACCATATCCCTAATGGTAACACGCAGATAATAAAAATGTGTAGGGTGTAACCACACAACTATATACAACAGGTAATTGACAGTATATTTGTCCTGTCTGATTGTGTTTGATGGTATTAATATTTATGTGCTGTTTTTCTTTGAGTAATTGGTAACAGACTGCACTCTAGAATATTGGAAACTAAGTGTTAACATTTATGTTAATTGTATTGGACTTCAATTGTAAAAATTACATATGTATTCAGAAATAAATACATATTATAAAAGTTGATTATTCCTGCATATATCATAAATGTTCCTACCATTTTGTGAGGATGAGACTGGGGACAAAGGATGAAAGAGCAGCATCCTGTCATGAACCTCAGATTTTTTTTCTTAGAGCTGGGTTGTGACAACTTGTACAATTCCCAGCTGACAAGAAGATCCCTGCGGGGTGGTAGGCACGTCTGGCGGGGTGCAGGGGACTACTGACTATGAAACGGACTACTGGACTGCTATTGGTACAAGTGACAGACTGTTCTGCTACATGCAGACGAATAACTCCAGCATTTTGAGTGGTGAGTGAGTGAACTGTGTATTGTTTTGTGAGTTTGTGATCATATTCAAGACAGAAATGCATGTCACTTGAAGATGTGAAACAAATGTAGTTGAAAATCCGAATGACAGCAGTGACAACGAGAAAGTTTCTTTTAAAGACTTGGATTTTGAAGTGTCAACTGACTTCTAACTCCAAGTTTGCCTGACCACTATAAGGTAATCTTGAAGCTATCATTATGAGAACACATTATTAGAACAGCATGAAGGTTTATTGGTACTTGTATGTTACCTAGTCTTAGAAAGAATGCTTATAGGTTGGGTAGAAGCAACTTGTCATGTGCTCTGAAACCTTGTGTATGCGAATCCACCAGAATTCCTGGCAGGGATCTTTTCTTTAGCTGTTGTTAGTAGTAGATGGAAATAAGGATCTTGGTTCTTATTATTACATTTTAAGAATAATATAAATTATTGTATTGCAGTTTAATTACTGTTTAATTCAAATCACTTACGAATATACATATGTATTGTCGTATACATTGTATATGTTTGTATACTAGTTATACTTTCAGCATTGGTCCCCTAGGTCATATAAGGATCAATGAATTGTTGTGGTTTGACTGATAATAAGTAAACTGAACAGCATGCTTTGCTATTAAAATGGTTACGTCTCTATTGTCAAGAGAAGATTTAAGGGTATTATATTTCTCTTGTGTGCATTCAGTTATGACTTTTGGCATAATATACTACGTACATATGAGGGAATTGGGATTGTGCTTTTACTTCTTGTGTTTTATAGGATTTATTACAAGATGTGCTTTATGAGTATAATTATTTTATGTCTATATTACATTAGTATCATGACAAGCTCTTTATCCTATAGGTTGGTTGACCTTGTATGGATTGACAGAATGCATAATAATGAATGAATGGGTACCATCTGTTTGGAGGAAAATGTTGCCTGTGTCATCAGCTGCCCTTAACATAAAGCCAGCAGGTTTCTCAGAAATAATGCTCCCCATCTTCCAAGCAACAAGCTGTCATATCATTGCTGCTTACCTCCACCATATATTTAAAGTTAACCAGTTGTGCATACTAAAGTTTTTGCCCATATTCTCTATTATCATAGCCTTCAGTGTGAGGTTGCTCTCACTTTACATTGTAATAATTAAAGCATTCTTCGTCACGTATCACACTTTTCCTGCACATTACAAGCAGTAAAATATATGAAGACTTTGTATCATAATGTTACATTAACAATATTCAACCACAGGGTACTAATTCTGTAGATTAGCTTCAAGAAGTCACTATGTGGCAGCCCAGGTAATGTATAAAGTGCCTCAAAAAAACTTCACACACAAGTACACTGAAGGAACAAACGATCAGTATTAATTAATTTTACATGTTAAAATCCATGAAAACTGACTCATGCAAGATCTTTTATTCTTATAGGATGTGACGCTCAGTGTCAAAGAGCAGACTGGATGTGCATGAGGTGATGGCTGTACTTCTTTCGGATGACATAATTAACAAGGAATGAAACCAATTTGGGGATTATTTTGGGCTAAGATGTAAGAGTCCATGAACTAATTCTCACTATGTGAGTGCAAGCAAGATTTCATTCACACCAGCAGTTGGATTCTGCCTTCCTCAGTGACCATGGTAACTTGTATTATTGTACAATAAAGCAGTGGGTTTCATTTGAACAAAACTCATCTTCGTCACATATGAAGGATGGGTGGTGAAATCAACTTGCCAAGTCACTGTTTTCCAGCATGGCTAAAACAGGACTGAAATCAGGCAAAATTTCTTGAACCTTGTTTCTCCAAATTTGTTTCCTTTGCTCCTTCTCATGTTCCAGATGCAGCACTGATGGCAAGTGTTGCCATCTCTTCAAGTAATGTGTTAATAATTTCCTATATTCCACAAGACTGCATTAGTAAATGAGTAAAATCTATGTAATATGTCACAGATATAATACAGATAACTGTGGTTGTTGGTACCAGACAAGTTTACAGCAAGTCACAATCATATACAAAGAAGACATGAATCTTTTTGTGTTTGCAACACTGACAGGATGATGTGACTGAGAATTTAGGTTATTTGAAGACTTCTGGTGCATGCTGTTGCTGAAATGAGGCAAACGAGAAAGAAAATACAACATTTTTTATCTTCATATGTAGACATCAGTTTCATATCATTTGTTTGCCAAATTCTAACAGTCACTTTTCACACAAGTGTGAAAAATCACTCAAATTTAATGTGTTTCAATATAAAGGGAGAAACAGAAATGGTAAAACTAATGTGCTACTTCTCTTCTCATCACAAATAATTTTGTATGAATTTAGGAAAGTTATTACCCAATTTTCTGGAGAATGACCACTTCTTTCCTGGAAAATGTGGGTGTGTGTGTGTGTGTGACATAACCTGAATACAGAGCAGAAGTAGTTCCTAAAATTTTCTATCTAGAATCTAGTCAAATTTTATATTCTGGAAAATATGGCAGCTTTGACTTTATTAATGAAGCAGAAACTCTTCAGATTAAGATGTGAAATAAGTTGTCAACCTTAAGCCTTAGACTAAATTCCTGCCTTATGTTACGAAGATATTGTTACAGAATCAGTCACCATGTAAGAATCCTGGTCATAAGATAACTAAACAGAGTTGTAGCTCATGGGCAGTACGTAGTGTGATTAAGGGTTTAAACTCAATTTCTTGAATTTTTAAGTGATGCTTCTACAGTTAGAATGTCATGTCTTTATTTACCTGTTGCATACTAATTACTTTACCTGTTGTAGTGGGCTTTTGCTTGCTTTTGTTTGTGTACTGTCACTACACGTTCAATGCGAGCAATACAGTGCCAACTAACAAAAATATGTTCTTGCATATGAAGATCATAGAAATCAATGGCAACCTGCATCTTGGTTATGTACTCACTGTAAACCTGCAACATATTAATGAAATTGTAACCAAAATATTTTATATGTGTGTACAGTAGAAGCTTTGGCGTAATATTGAGTCTTGATTAATTACCTGAAACAAGCACCTAAAAACTTTCTTCATTAAGACTCTGTTGTGCCAAGCTGTAGCTCTGTGCATCTTCATTCTAATAATTGAGGTGACATGTTCTCTCCAAGTCTGAATATAATGACACACAAGTCGAGTTCTATAATGTTTTTCAGCACTTTCCACCATCTTCCATTTAAGTACCACTAGCTGTTTCAATGAACAAATTACTTTTTTCATAAGCAGCTTTTTATAATGAAATGTTGCCCTTATCATCAAATTACGCATCTTTTCCATCTCTGTTTTCTTTTGAATTTCCTTCTGTATTTTGAGCCTTCGTTTCTCTCTTAGTTCCTGTATTTTTAATTGTTTCTCATGTTCTTCTCTTTGCTTCTTTTCTTCTTCTTCCTGTCGTTCTTTTGCCTTTCTTTCCTCAGTCAGCTTTTGCTTTCTCTCCCTAATCAATCTCCACCTCTTCTGTCTTTCTTCTGCTCGTCCTTCCATCCTATTAAGTATTTCTGGGACTCTCTTCAAGCTAGTTACAATGAGTTTCCTTTCTGGGAATACCATGGTTTGTTCTGCAACAGACAGCCTGTTTTTCACCTGTTTTGCTTTGGGTTTCAGGCTCAGGTCACAACTTGATAATGTTTGACTTATTTCATCTTGAGTTTCTTTTGCTGACTTTTCTGTCTGCATTCTTAACTGTGCTAACTGAAGCTCCTTAATCACTCTACTTTGTTCTTCGAGTTTAGATTTCTGCTCTGTGATTATATTCTGTTGAACTTCAAGCCTTTTCAGGTACTCATTAATTCTGTGTCTTGGAGAACATTTAGTTTGGAATCCTGAATTAACTTTTATGTTTTGTTTGTCATACCTTTTATTGTTTGGCCGGAAATTATGATTGAAGTGTTTTGAATTATTTACAATTCCTGGTACCTCTTTATCAATTAATGACCGTTTTTGTTCTTGCAACACCTTTAAGAATTCCTTAATTTTTTTTTCTCTTTGTCGTTTACTAAAATCTGCAGAAAGAATCCTCTTTCTCTCTGTCACCATGTGATGCCAAGTGTCCCAACACTTCCTCATAACTTCCTTATTTACTGGTGTTTGTATATTCTCACTGACATCACCCGTTGTCTCAGACATATGGTTTTTTGTCATTCTTGGTTTCTGATCAAGAGTCAGCCTATTCCATTTCATCCGTTCTGAACGTAACAAATCTCTTTCATTGTAGACAGATTCTTCAATACTATCTAACGTTGTGGAATTTATTGCAATTTTAGGTGTAAGTTCTTCCATAGCTCCACCATTTGTTGTCACATTTATATTTGTAACTGCTTTGTTTTCTTCCATTCTGGTTGAAATACCAGTGATCAGATAATTGACTGCTGAACTGTGATTAGTTTCATAGTCCATAGTCTCAATGTCCAAAACTGGAAACAGTTCACTGTGTGGGATATAACAAGATGAAGTCTGTACATTGTCCAAATCAATTATTGAAACACTTTTATTCCTGTTATGCAAACTCTTTCCATATGCACTCACATGACTGCCTTTTGTCTGATGTGACAGCTTTTCCCTGCTTAATTCCAGGTGTCTCTTGAATGAACTTATTTCTTTGTCAATGACAGAAAGTTCTTCTTGAACTGCTAGCACACCCATTTCTTCCTGCAAAATAACACTGAAAAAGAGACACCTGAAAGATTGTAGGAGGCAAATTTGGAATATAATATATTTCAAGCATCTATATTATAACATTATTTCAATTTACCTTTTGGCTTGGGTAACAACATTCATGTTTGTATAACTCTGTTTTAACATTTTTCTTGTTTTCACCTGGAAGAGCAATACAATTAATTTGAAACCAAATCACCAAATTTCAGATGAGTAATGGCAGTGGTGACAAGATGTGATTATGCTTCTACAGAGCCTCAGCGGCTGAGAATATACATAAAAATAGTTACACACACGTATACATTCATACGTACGTACATACATTCATATACATGTATATATAACATTGTAAGGACGGTTGTATTGCATATGGGACAGCAGGCCTGCTTGATTGTATATGCACAACCAAATCTCTATAAGGTTTGTGTTCTATTCTTGTTATGCATGTAATTTCAAGTGCATTCAACTGTCTAGCATTGGCTATCTAGTTTGTGCCCGGGAATGTAGAGTTTAGAATGATACAGAATGTTTTGTTGTCTTCTGTGTTAGTAATTGTAGTGAATAATTTTAACAACATAAAACACATTCACTATAAGTTTACTACCATATCCAACTATGATATTTAAAGAATGATTTTTAAGTAGTGGCTATTGGATCATTTATACACAGGAACTTAACAATTAGCAGTGGTTACTTATTGTTATTTGGACTGTTGAGTTTTACTGTGCCAATGTTTCATAGATACTGTGGTTTTTGGACCACCAAAAGAATTTTATGGGTTGGTGAAGTGTGTCTGCTTGCATATTACCCTGCTTTTCACACTCTTGTGCTCTCAGTCTCTTTGCTTTATGCCAGTCAATAGAATGCAAGTCAACGGGAATTACTATCTACATTACTGTGAGCAGAATGGCTAGACAGCCCAAGAAAATAATGGTGAGTATGCTTGGAGGGGGGGGGATAGTTTGGCAGCCAACCAAAGGGAGTTGTGGAAGGTGCTGATATAGGAGACTTCTTACAGTGACCTGGATGGTGTTATATAGACATACTGTTCAACATATTAGTACTTCTAGATGGAATGAAGAAATTGGTATAATTCTATAGGAATCTTAACTGACCATCTCATGTCTAAGATCCATTACAACAGCTGGGTTGCACGGTGGGAGATCTTCGCTTTTCAGCAACATAGAATCTTCACCGCGTATCTTCGTTTTTAGTAAATTATTTAGCATTTTTTTCAAATGTGAATCACCCTGTTGAAAATTCCAAGTACATGGTGTCAAAAACATCCGCTTTCTTGGATAATTTGAGTTCATAACATTATTCATTCATATATTTCGTATCTTCAAACTTAATTTTGGTACTTGTTTATCAGTAACCGTTGGGACACTTTTTTCGTGCTTCGGTGACATAACCACAACGTATACAGCATGTGTTTACGAATCGTTACTAGGGTACTCCGTCGTCTGCTTGTTGCTACGGTGTATCGCAAAATCTCGTTTCATTCCGTAATTCGCGAGAAAGTTTTAGGCTTCGACAAAGGTGGGTATGGTCCGTGGATATAATTTCTTATTGTAATTACTGTATGTTTCGTGATGATGAATTTCCTACACATTTGCATGTTTAAAATGTAATAGTTTCATATTACTTGTCGGGAAAGTTTACTGAAGGTTTGCTTTCACTCACTTACGTTTGTTTTCTTCCCCACCGACATCTCGCTGCACCCCGAATTCCCATTGTCAAGATGGTACAGTCCATGCTGTTTTCCGCACTAGCAGAAGCTTTTTGACTTGAGTTTAAGTAATGAAGCTTGTCGTTGTTTTAGATTTTAAACTGTTCCTCACACTATGTTAGTTGCCAGTAAAGGTCAAATACTGAGGCTTAAAAATGTGCCATGAAATGAGTAGGCCATGAAAGTATGGCTGACAACTGACATGGAAGTCATATTTTCTGCATGATGTAGTGTATCACTTCATGACAACGTCAGCGTTGTTGTGGAAGTCGTATGTGCTGTATAATGTAGTTTATAAATTCACTACAGTGTCAGCATTCTTGTAGCTTTGCATTCATGTGACCTGTTTGACAGCATCAACTACATTGATGAATTTGTGTGTTACCGTCTACACTTAATGGAAAGCACCGACCCCCAGGGTGCACCTGGGGATGTTGAAAATGATGATGGGATCACGGGATCCACTATACCGACAAGCCAGGCAGAATCAGAGCTTGATGACTGGTCTCCTGTTCCTGGCTCACAGTTGGACAGTTCAGTTCGGAAAGTAGCTGCAGCATCACGATTGCTCTTCCTCACAGTGAGTTTGAGTATTGCATTGGGAAAGCATGTTTAAATGATTCTGAATCACCATGGTATATATGAATACTTCATACCTTGTTCACAAGCTGTGAGATGTATTAGTGCACATTGATGGTGGTATTTTTTTTTATGGTATTAACAACTTAACTAAAAGAATCTGGAAGGCCCTCCTCCATTCAGTATTACGTGTCTCACTTTACTTGCATACATAATGGTACTGAAATTTGCTGTTGAAAGGGTAACACTCCATCATATTTTGAAGTGCTAGGTACAAGTCTTGGCATGGGAACCAGCTATTCTGACTGAAGCTGTTAGTGATTTTCCTCATTCATCCAGGCAGGTGTTCAGATACTGCCTTAGATTAGTTCCACTACAACTTCAGTTCATGTTTTTTTAAAATTGTTAATTAATTCCCGCTATACTGTACAGTATGGGCTTCAGACACTTTGAGTAAACACACCATAAATAAATATGCTTCATACACAATGATATAAGAGGCCTCTTTGTGAAGGAATATGCTTTTATACTTTACAATACAATTCAATAAATTACAGTTCTTAAAAATTGGTGGACTGTCATCAATTTTGTTTCTTGACTGCAGTTCCGTTTTGACATCAAAGAAAAAGAATATCTGAAGTGTGCAACAAGCACTGTTTCACTTACCAATAAGGGGTTAACAGTATTTGCATTGACACTGTCATGTTTGATCTATGAACTTTCAGCTCATTAGTATTATGGATTTGTTTGTAGTTTGTATGGTAGTGGGATATTTTCTAAATTTTATCCTTTATGTTAATCATGCTTTTTTTTTCTGTCCATGCATAATACACTACATTCTCACATGGTCTGAGAAAAATTCCTGACACTCACTAGATGAAGAATATGGCTTCTTCATTTCCTTTAATTTTGAATTTCTTTGGGAAGCATTTTGTTAGATAAAAAGTTGAATTTGTCTGTGGTGGAAATGGTGCAGTTTTTAATGTCTCAGAAGGAGGCACATTCAGTCATGTCTTGGGACTAGCAGCTGTTCCTCATGTAACCTTACGATTCATCTTGCTGCAGTTAATGGTCAGTTGTGTCTGCCTATATTGCCTATTGTGGAAGCTTTCTGAATGGACTTTTTGGTCATTTGTGTGTGTGAATACATACATACTTCTTATTAATGTATCAATAAATTGACATTTTGCAAGACAAAATATGTTTCTGTTATCTGACTCATTTATTAATTTGTTAATATATTCACTGATGATAAATAAATGCATAGTTAAAAATTATCATCTGTCATCCCTATTAAAAATGACTGGAAAAATCATTTACTGTTTTGCAAAAGATGAGCTGAATTGCATATTGACAACTTTAATTTGGAATAGAATAGGAACATGTTATTATATAAGTACAGAACTTATTTCACATATAAACTGAAGTACCTACTTGACACAGTCATAAATATGAATACAGTGTATATTTTTACATTGTACTGGTGGTAGAGTTTTGAATTATGTTAACCCTGGTTACAGAGTTTCAGGTTTATATAGCAAATGACATGCACCCGATTCCTAAATGGGATGAAGCACAACTTTCCTCCCCCCACCCCCACCACCTCTTTAAAGAAGAAGGTTAAATGTCACCTAATGACATGCCTGTGCAAACACAGTGGAGAGGGGAAAGTATAGCTCCAACCCATTTTCAGCCTGATTCTACAAGGAGGTGGGTGATTAGTGCCACACTTTGGCCATTTAACCCCCTGGAAAGACCCAGTACTCATTGTACAGGAGGCTGGATGGCATGGAAAATCTAGCCTCCACTGGAATTCAATCCTCGGATGGTCCAGCCCTTACTGAGTTGCCATACTGAATGCACCTTTCCAGTGCCCCCTGTACAAGGAGACTAACTTAAAATACTAAGCACTGAATTTGAACTTGAATGTAATTAAATTAATAATTAAATATTAATTTTTTGTTTCAAATTATTTAATATGGTGAGTAATTGTTGATCATTAGTACCTTGGAACAGATTCAACATATGAAGCAGGTTACCCCTGAATACAGGAGTTATGTACTGTGAAAAAATGAGTATTAAAGGTTGCATGGGACAAACACTGAGCTGTCAGATGGTAATAAGTTTATGGCAATAGATGCTGCTGATAACTTTGGGACAGGCTAACATACGGGAGTCAGTGTGTCAGTTAGAAAGCTGAAGTACATGTCAAGTTGTTGCCAGTGCTTAATTAAGCACCATATCGTGAGGACATATGGAGGAGTTGAGATATTGCTGTTCTGATTGTTGACCTTGGCATTAGGTAGGGGTGAGTGGTCAGCTTCATGCCTGTGCTGCATTACCACCAGGTAAAAACCCCACAATATCCGTTAGATAAGACGGCGTTTCCTATACCTGTAGTTAAGAGCATAGAGTTGTTTAATGATGCAATGTTACATATCCTACTGAGAGGTTATTGAGGTAATACTATTCTTGTTTATGTGCTTCCCATCTTGAAGTACATAAGGATTAGAACAAATAAATGTATAGTTTTACATTTTTTTTTGTAGGAGTGCAGAAATTGCTGTTTCAAAATTAGAGAACAACTTGGACTTAGCATGTCAGAGAACAGGTTGATGAGAAGAATAATTGGACCTAAGAGGGTAGAATAAGCTGAGGGTTGGAGAAAAACATGTAATGAGGAGCTTCAGAATATGTACTCTTTTCACAGAATATTATGTGATCAAATGAAGGAGAATGCAATGGGTGGGGCAGATAGCACCCATGGCAGGCATGACCAGTATGTACTCAATTTTAGTCATGAAGCTGTAGGTAAGAGATCAGCCAGGAAGGTTAGGAATAAATGGCTGGGTAATGTTAAAATGGATCTTGGAGACAGATGTTATGAGGATGTGGATTGGATTCATCAGGCTAAGAACAGGGACAAAAGGTGAGCTCTTGTGAACATTGGTGATGAACTTTTCAGTGCCACAAAAGACAGTTCTTTTGACTGTCTATGCTTTAGCTTGTCAAGAAGGGCTGTTCTTTTTGAAGATATTGGCTGACTGTTACGAGCTGTAAGTGACAAATTAAGGTGAATGAATTTCACAGTAGTATAACATTACAAAAATTTCTCAAAATACCAAGAATATGTATGTAACAATTAATTTACACCCTACAGTGTGGATTAAAGTAAGTGGAACTTGCACATGGTAGCACCAGTGTAATTGAAATGCCATATGTGAAGTTCCATTAGAATCTGTTAAGGATTCTGAAGGAGTATGGGGTAAAGTGATTCTTCAGACAAATTAAAGTGAACAGACACATTATGTTACTATATACTGTGTGTGGAATTTATGTCATTTTTATCAGCATTTGTAAGGACTGCAGATACTGTTTGTATTCGCCTGAGTAAGTGGCCCTTAAAGTGATCCTAAGTCAGTATCAGAATGACTTGATAAAATTTAGTTTGTATTACTGCACAGATCCCAGTCCAAATCAGTCAGGTAGTCTGGACCCCTCTTTCAGCCACGTGGTCATATATGACTCTTTCAGCCACGTGGTCATATATGACAAAAACTAATATGTAATTTCAAAATTTCTTTTTTCAAGAGCCATCAAAAACAGTTTATTTCTAGGGAGGACTGTTTTGTCATGTAAGTGTTTTACATTGTGAGATGTGTGGAAGAATTTCATGTACACTGAAGGTGAGAAAGAAATGCTACCAGGACTATAAATTACTTTGAGTCTTAGTGGCATTGCTTAGTTGTGCACTTGTAGTGCTAGGTGTTTTTTGGGTTTTCTTTTGAGAAAATTGCCAAAATATTTTCAGAAAAAATACTTAGATATTTTAAGAAAGAAAAAAAATGAATAGTGATTTTAAAGGAATAGACTGGTGCTTGATTTTGTAACATTTTCAGAGTAGAATGTGAGATGTCATTGTTGAAGTTCCATAATCTTGAATTTTTTTTCACTTTCTTTCAAACTGTGAGGCTGGGAATGTGGCCCTCTTGCCGAGTTGAATGTCTCAAAGGCTTTCAGGTTGATTGTAGGGCTCACCCAGCCTGAAACTCACTGGGTACCAGAGTGTCTTTCACTGGCATGAAAGTGTCCTGGGTGTGTAGCTGACCACTCACCACTGTCTAGTACCAGGGTTAAGAATGAATGGAGCTGTACTTCCACTCGCCAATATACCTTAATGTCATACACAGGAACAAATTTACCTTCACATAGAACATGACCAGACGCATAGTTATGTCCATGCTTCAAGTGTCAAGCACAGTGGTAGTCCAAATTGTTCAGTATGGGCCAGAATTTTGTTTGATTGATGAAGGTCAGTAATGATTCCAGCAATTACAGAATTTCATTAATTGTTTCGGTCATAATCTCAGACAGTTGTATGAAAATTTACTTGGTGCATTTGTAGCGATTTTGATGTTGACCAACTAATGTAAAATGTGATACAGTGATGTTCCTTGGACATTATCCATTATCTGTATTTGGGATTGTGTTTACATTATGTCAGAGACTGTCTGTGTCATTTCAAATGAACCAGTAATGAGATTATGGTACCAGATGTTGGTACAAACTGTCAGAACTTAAGAATGTTTACAGCAATGGGAAGGAGTGGGGAACCTGGTGGTTATTGTATGCTGTATCTGTGCCATAGATGTTTTGTACAGAATCTGTTTGTTACCAAAGATGTTTGTTTCTTTTTGTCTAGGTTGAGTATGTAGAAGAACCACCAAGTGAATATGGGCGATCAGCCTTCTCAAGTTTTGAGCCAGGTGCACCATTCTCTCCTCAACCATCAACATCCTTATCGGAGTTTGAGCATCGTGTGAGTCCACTGGATCCTAATATGAGCTCTGCTGCTAGGTACTCACCAGTGTATGCTATAACAGGTACAAGTGCAAGTGCTTTGGCTGTTATCACAGGTGATGCTCCATCTGCTGGAGGAACAAGTACATCATCTGATCCAAGCTCACCATTTCCCACTAGCCAGGTTGTTAGTCCCATTATCAACACTTCTCCAGCTAATGCACTTCCATCTTCACCATCGTCTGGTAACCCATACCTAGATGCTACACAGGGACATGCCACAACTGTTGCTCACAGTTATGTGAATCCTAGTTCACCTCTCCAGATACTCTCTGACACTCCCACAACAGCTGGGGAAGGGCTTTTGAGACAGGTGGTGACTGGATCAACATATTTTACTACTACTGCTGCATCTTCAGCTTCAGGTAGCATTTTGGAGACCACACCTCCACATTCTCCACTGCAGCCACCTCTGACTCCTACAGATAACTTTGTGGTGACATCATCAGCGGGCCCACTGGTGGATTCTGTCCCAGCCACACCACCTGATTATCATGGCAATGGTGATATGACAGTTTCGGTGGCAGTGACCACTTCACCTAGAAGAGTTAATGCTGCCAATGAATTAATGATCCAGCAGGGTGCAGCTCAGGTATTACATACTTGTACTTCTGAAACATGTTTGTTTAGAGGAAGTGGCATAGGGGTTTTTTTTTTTGAGTGGGGGTGGTGTGTGTAGCATGTTGAAT
>Ga0136643_10006209_pt1 | contig 17066 bp, 10 predicted proteins | sample TergutLab28metaG_FD_96883 | JGI IMG/M metagenome (GOLD analysis project Ga0136643, IMG submission 96883) | Labiotermes labralis P1 segment gut microbial communities from Petit-Saut dam, French Guiana - Lab288 P1 (version 3) (version 3) | ecosystem: Host-associated > Arthropoda: Insects >... | reverse complement strand
TGTATTTTTTTTATATATATATATATATATATATATATATATATATATTGCACAGAAAATGTACAGTGTTATATGTATTTTCACTTTACGCAGATATGGTCACAAAACCCTGTCTGCCATTCATACATAATATATTGCTCTGACGCAGTTCATTGACGCCCATTGCTGATGGTTGCTTGTCGCAGGTTGCAGTTTGATCCTGTATTCACCTGTAGCCGAACTTAGCCATAACTGCTTTTATCAGCCCTCACGGTAATGTAGTTGAGTACTTTAGTCTGGTCGATATGTTAGACTGCGGGCGGGACAACCAAGGAATCGGGGGTTCTTTGCAGTGCCGAGAGTTCCACAGAAGCCAGTTTAGCGTACTTTTGCGCAGGTTTCGTGGGAGCTTCGCCCAGCAGAAAGCGATCGTCGCGTGAAGGTGACCAGTCGTAGTGCTGAGTTAAAGAATATGTGGAGCTGTACCTCCACTCCTTGGTATGCATTCGTTGAGGTGTTTTCACTCTTCACCATTTTATACACTCATTCCATTTGTGTTCTGGTTGACGTGTGATGTGCGAAGAGTGAACGTGTGGTTAACATAGAATATACTTTTGTGGTCTTCGAAGTGACAGACCCTACTATTCTTTCGGTTTTCAGGAGTGTTCGCAAAATTGTGAAAAGCGACTATTACTCTTCCACTGCAGAAATGTTTGCATGGACGCACTTTAATGGTACGTTATACGTACATTGCCTTTGCTGTTGTAAGTATTGTATATCAGACTGTCCACTGACAGATAGACAAGACAGTGACCCATATGTTGCTCCTTCCTCTATACTTGCCATGGATCATAGATTTGATCACCTGAAGAAAGAGATTTTTGATGGTAATATATGTGCATCAGTAAAGAATCTACCCTTGCATATCGTTGTGAGGAGTATTCCCATGAATTTTGGAGGTGGAATAAATATGGCTAGGCTGTTTTGTATTCGTGAATACATTTTGTGCTACAAGTGAAAACTGTCAGTCGATATTTTTCAAACTTATGTTAAATTAACCCACGCATGTTCGTCTGGAACAGAGGTAAGCTGTGCTGGGTAGTGATGCATGGGACGGACATCGATGTTTCTCTGTACCACCGTCTCCAAACCGGCTCTGTGCCTCGCCCAACCCTGTCTTCTTGGAACGAGCGTCCATTATTTCCCGAGGTTTATCGGGCGATGTGTGAAGTTGGCCCTGTCGTGCCGTCCCGGAGCTACGAATGGGTGCCGGTGCACATTTACTGCATCACCCGTTTTAATACCTACCAAACTACTTACGTACTGACTTACTCACTCTCTCACTGATTCCGTGGAGCAGAGTCCTTCAGAAGCTAACCGGTTCTCAGCCAGTCAAATTCCCCGCGTTTTATGTAGCACGGAGGTTCATTACCGCATCTACAAGTGCCCACTACCTGTCGCTATCCTTAGCCAGTTCACTCCAGTCTTCAACCATCCCATTTCCTAAAGATCCATATTAATATTATCCTCCCATCTACGCCTGGATCTTTCAAGTGGTCTCCTTCCCTCAAGTTCCCCCACCAAAACCCTGTGTACACCTCTCTTCACCATACGTGCTAGCGTGTACGTAATGCAGGAACGAGTTAACTTTACCGGCCGTGTAGGGTTTGTGTTGTCAGCGCTGTAAAACCACTTGACATTTGTACTTTTTTAATAAGTGTTAAAATATTTGGGGGGGGGGGGGATGGAAGCTGACAAAATGTTTTAAAACCTTTTTTAGGCGCGTTCGCAGCATTTGCGAAAAACGACTTTAGCTTCGTGATGTCCGTACGTCTGTCCGCATGGTAACAATTCGGCTGTATCTGGACGGATTATCTGAAATTTGATATTCGAAGATAACACGAGTTTGTCGGAAAAAAAATCCAAGTTTCGTTAAAATCTGACAAGCTATTTACATGAAAATCTTTGTACATGTGTAACACGAAGAATTCTTTGAGAATGAGAAATATTTCAGACAAAAGTTGAAGAGAAAATCAAAACACATTGTCTTCAGTGAATTATTTTTCCGAAAATCCTACCGTTTTTTAGATAATGTAAAAAAATATTTTAAGAGCCGAACGGGCCACATGACAATATTATACGGCTCATGCGCTCTGCATGATGGATAACCAAAAGTACAGAGAGACACTCGGAATATGTAATACTTATTGTTTTTCCATGGCAACAGTGGTTACGCGAACGCGCCTCAGTGTAACGATATACGTACTTTGCCCTTAAAAATTATGTTTGAATAGGGCGATAGCACGTTCTGTGGAAGTTAAGAGAGCCCGTCCGTCTGTCGTGTTGTAAGTTATTGCTGGGTTGTTTTGGGTTCCCTTTGGTTCTGAAGACTGAAGCAGGACTGCGACAGCTGTTAATAATGTTGTGAATGGCCTTTGGTCGGGGAAATATCATCCTCTGTCATGGCATTATGGCCGGGGGGTGTCCGTGCTGTGTGGTGCAGTATAGAAATCGCATCTTGTTTGAATATGTCCCGACGTTTAGTTATTTAGCAGTTGTTCACAAAAATTCGAAATCCATAGTGTTATCACGGGGAAGCTGGAGATACACCCGAAGTTTATGATCTACGTTTTCTGGCTTATGACGTGTTTTTTCCTAAATAGTTAACGGACGATTCTTAAGATCATGCTTCGAGCGTCTTGAGTGTACAAGAACACAGGGACGAGTCATACGTGCATATTTACATGTCGTACGATGGTCTTGGTGGGGAAACCGGAGGGAAAGAGACCACTGGGGAGACATAGGCGTAGATGGGTGGATAATAGTAGGACGGATCTCTAGGAGGTGGTATGTGGGTATATGGACTGGATTGGGCTGGCCCATGATAGAGACAGTTGGTGGATGCTTGTGAGTGCGGTAATGAACCTTCGGGTTCCGTGAAATGCGGGGAATTTCTTAACTAGCTGCAAAACAGTTAGCTGCTCATGCAGGACTCTGCACCATGGAGTGAGTGAGTAAGTAAGTAAGTAAGTAAGTAAGTAAGTACGATGCCCACAGTAAACGATGATCATTCGTAATGGTGGTATTGAATTCACTCTTTGCCCCGAAGATGGAAACACTGCGGTCCTTTGAAACATCGAACACCCTTTCCTAATCCACTCTTCTTAACATGGTAGCAGAATTGAATCTTAGGAACCCTGCAGTGACAATCTCGCATGGTGCATGGAGTGTTCACTCTGAGGTGTGTGCTTCACGTAGTATGTTTCAGAAGTACTGCGAAATTGTTCTCCTCTCCCCTAATCACTGCCACATTATGATAGCCATAAGGCATCATTTTGATGAAGTGTTCAGGAGCCTGCGACTCGGAACGGCAGTTGTCTGTCCACATTCGGGCGGGACCCCCATGTCCCGTTCTTACCTCATATAATTGATGGTTACCCACCTTTTCCCAAGTGTTGATGACGTCATTGCATGTGGAATGTTGTTTGGTTGTAGCTGCAGTGTTGTCAGTTTTCCATGTGATTTTCTCTGCCTGGCTAAATGACCAGGCCTGCAGTCCAGTGATGTGTGTGCCTCTGAAGTGTTTACAATAGCCGTTTCCTGCTATGCGATGTTATTTTCTGAGTCACTCGCAATAAAACGTATGTTGGTTTGGAGGTTCAGTTTAATGAGGAAGTTCATTTTGTTTGATTTTTATGAATGAGGGCTCGAGTCCTTACGGCCTGCTGTTGGACAGAAAATAAAACTTTTGTCCGTTTTGTTTCTCTTTTTTTTGTAAGCATATATATATATATATATATGTGTATATATATATATATATGTGTGTGTGTGTGTGTGTGTGTAAATTCATTCATCCATTCATTCATTTATAAGTCTACCTTACGCGGGGTCCATAGTCTCTTCCAAAGCGAGCTCTCCACATAGTGCGATCTAGAGCTTCCTCCTCCAAATGAAAGTATCCTTTCCTTTCCTTTCCTTAAGGCCATCCAGTAGCTTCCTACGTCTTCTCCCTCGTCTTCCTTTCACTTCTATCCTTTTATCTTTCCTTCAGTATCCCTTTGTAGAAGACAGTTTCTATGCAAAACATGACCAATCCATATACTGTATATATACACCGATTGGTCATATATGTATATATATATATATGTACATGTGTATATATATATATATATATATATATATATATATACACACACACACACACACACACACACGTCTACCTGGCGACATGCCTCATTGTGTCGTCCTTCTATCCTTTCTGGATTTATTTCCTTTTGTGCCATTTGGTTTATTTTATCTGATTTCTTGCATTTACAATGGTGAAACATGTAGCGCCGTCAGATCTGAACGCAATGTTGAAAAGATTGTGTTATTTGTCATGTTTGTTTCGTTAGGGCCCGCGGTGCTAGTACTGTAGTGCCCGAGTATTAAAGTGGTTAGGGCTTGTGGAGGCGGAAAGACCGTAACGACCTTTAAATTTATGAGAAGCCTCATTGGTCTGTTGCATTAATGTGGTGTCCATAAAACAGCCTTGAAATTCTCTCTCAGTGGGCAAAGTGAATGTGTGGGCCAAGTCGATTTGCAGCGGTACGTTGTGCCATGGTGCCAGCATAGCGCAGCCGGTATAGCGACTCGCTACGTGCTGGAGGGTCCGGGGATATAATCCCGGTGGGGGCAAGATTTTCCGTACGTGTCCAGAGCAGCCCTGGGGCCCACGCAGTCTCCTATACAATGGGTGCCTGGTCCCTTTCCCAGGGGTAAGCGGTCAGGGCGTGGCGTTGACCACCCACCCCGCAACTAGCGCTGAGGTTAAAGAAAGACTAGAGCAATACCTCTACCCACTGCCTTGGGCTTCGTGGCCTATTCTAGGGTGAACTTTACCTTTACCTTTACGGTTTGCCATATCGTCTGTGCAACATGACCAGCGCTGCGCGGTGCTCATACTCTTGTGCGTTTTACGGGGGGTACTCAGTTGATGACGTTACCTGGGTCAGAGAAATGAAACAAGAAATCATTACGCCGTTAATAGTAATTACTTTATATTCCACGAAATCTTGATTTTCGAACAGAATCCCGGAGAGTTAATTGTGTGTTTGTCCAATGTTGGCACGAGTTTTAAATTCCCGTCGTGGTAGATATCGGGGTGCTGTGTTGGCAGTCGTTCACGAACAGCCATTCGCACTTTCTCATTGTGGAGTCGGCGACCTGCTGGGTGTTCTAGGCACACTGTAAGCAGTGCGAGATTTCGGGTTGGTGGAACGTTTTGGGGTAGGTCAAAGCACTAAGGATGCTGTGAGATTGCGAATGACCAATTAGCGGCAGCAACTCTATTGACTGCTCTGGGTGTGTGAGAACGAGTTTCAACTCAGCGATGTTCTTAGCACGAAGAGTATGTAGTGCTGTGGTTTAGGAACGCCGCTGTATTTATTATGTTGCCAATTATTCGACTCGTTTTATAGGTTTCTGAATCACACACACACATTCAGTAGGACAGCTGTTTAACCTTTTGGCGCCGGAATTATTTTTTTTAATTTTAGCACAACATGTATATAAAATGTGAATAATACACGAACCAAATACGTTAGAATTATGAAACAAACTGCATTTTGAAGGAAAAAAAACGGAGAGTATATACTGTGTTTAAAATATTCGGTACCTGTATTTGTTGAATAAATATATAAAATGCAACTTTACAGGTTAGCGGTGCGGTACGACCACTGTAGTTGACATTAGGCGTCAAAAGGTTAAGATTGATCAGCCTGTCTCAGAGACCGATACTTACACAACAAACACAAGAGATGGTTTCAGCAGTATTCGCACCCGCGACCCCAGAAATAAGGCGGCTGCAGATCAAGGCCTTAGACCGAACGGCCCCCGGCATCGACTTACCCCATAAATATACATCATACTAAGGCGGTTCCTTATTGATGTTTTTGTTTCTTGGGTGTTGGCACAATGTGACATTAGCCTTTGTTGGCATACTGTGGCACTGGCTTGTTTTGGTATCCCGTGGCAGTGTGCTGCTTTGGCACCCTCTGGCAGTGTGCTGCAGTGGGGACGATTTGGAGGAATACATTAGCCCTTCGGGATCTGGGGATCGAATCCCGTTGGGGGCAAGATATTCCACATCCGTTCAGACCGGCTTCGGTTCCCACCCAGCCTCTTGTACAATGGTTACCGGGTCTCTTTCCCGGGGTTAGAGCGGCTGGGGCGTGGCTTTTCCCCACCTCTTTCTAGCACCGGGGGCAAAGAAAGAATAAATATATACCTTTACTCCCCTTCATGGCCAGTGATATGGCGAACTTTACTTTGGTCCTTCGAAGTGACCGGGCGGTGAGCAAGGGGCCCCTGAAGACAGACGCAGCATGTTCAAGCAAAACTTCTTGTAATGCCTTGTAACGCATCTCGCTGTAGACGGCGCTGTCTCATCATGTTGCTTTTGTTTACTGGAAAGGGTATGTAGTCAGACACGACTATGTCAATTAAGATGTTTTAATGACTGTACTATACAGCTACATGTTTCGGCCCCTACTGGCCATCTTCAGGTTGTCTTGAAGAGAACTTAAGTTCCTACTATATATATTGTGCGTGTAGGACCTTAGGTTCTCTTGAAGACAACCTGAAGATGGCCAGTAGGGGCCGAAACATGTAGTTGTCTAGTTTAGTCATTAAAACATCTTAATTTTCATAGTTGTGTTTGACTAGATGTCCTCTCCGGTTTTCTCACACACACACACACACAACGGGGATGACACACTTCGAAGTTGCTTTTGTTTGTTTGTCCGTTTGTGTAGGTCCTCCTGGAATGGGGGAATGTGCTGTTTATGTTGGAGCAAGCTTGCGGGGGCACCCTTTTTCAGATTTAATATGGCAGAACTCCTCCAGCTTGTATGTTGAAATGGACAAGATTTTACTTGAATTGAATGAGAGTTGCCTGCTGTGTAGCTTTTGCGGGGAAGGTTTTGTCTTGAATGAGAAAAATCGTCCCTCGTCCGTCGTCCCTGTAAACACTTTGAAACTTAAGTCGTAAAATGTTTTTAACTGTCTAGCTAAAGGATCAATAAAATTGTCTTTGTGCTGTCCCTCCATTCGAAGTGCTGTTATTAAACTCATTTTGTCGGCCTTGTGCTATTGGTCTCCAAGTTTTAAGTGACATAAATGAAGCATGTTTCTGGCAGCGTCGGTTGAGGGATCGCATAGGATATATAAAGGAGCTGTAAAGTTGTTCCACAGTAGTGATCAGGAGCATTTTTTCCTTCTGTCTTGCTGTAAAATATTGTTTATGCTGTTTTGTTGATGCCCAGATGTCGCCTTAAGCCGTTCTGTCAACCCTGCCCAACAGGAGTCAGGCTGTGGAGACGGCAAAAACAGGTTAGAAAGCTGACATGATTATGTATACGATTAGGATTTAACATACATGTGATATGTGTTGCATATATGGTCGCGTAACCCTATTGTCAATATCAAAAAGTTACTCATTCACTCGCTGCATGCAGCATTCGTGCTTGAGACGCTTGTAGTGCATTAGATGGGTCTAATTACCGGCGTTTTGTGTAACCCGAAGGCCCACAGGAGCTCGTCACTTGAATCCAGACCGCGCCTTCCTCTCACTGAGGGACGAACATAGGATGAAGGTGTTTGAGAATATGGTGCTGAAAATGGTACTTTTGACCTAAGAGTGACACGGAGAGGGTAGTGGAGAACACTGCGTATTGTGAGGAACTACCTGATTTGTACTGCTCGCCAAATATTGGGTTATTAGATCAAGAAGAATCGGTTGGTTGGGGCGTGTGACACATATAGGGAAGTGGATTGTTGCATGCAGGGTTTTGGTGCGGAAACCTAAGGGAAAGAGGCCACTTGGAGGATTTTGGCGTAAATGGGAGGATAATATCGAAATAGTTGGTCGAGAAATAGGATGGAGGACATGAAATGGATTGATCTGGGTCAGGAGAGAGAGACTGGTGGCGTGCTGTTGTGAGCACGGTAATGAACCTTCGGGTTACATAAAGTGCGAGGAATTTTTTTTTTTAAGGACTCTGCCCCAAGAACGTTGTAGTTCCATATTTAAAGTGTTCTTCCATCGAGGCTTAGCTCTTCCCACGTTGTCTCTTTCCTTCAGGGTTTCCCACTACAGTCTGTGTGTTTCTCTTCTCCATCCGATGCACTGTCCTGCCATCTCTTCGTAATCGATATAAACACAGCTGTCTGACCTACTGAGGCCATTCTGTCTTATTCCTAGGTCTTCAAATTTGAAACATAATCAGATGATTTATTTTGAGAGATATGAAACATTCACATCGGTGAGAACGAAAATACAGCATCAAAATTCTTTTGCCTTTATCTTCGGGATCGAATAATGTATTGTTGCGGTGTTGTTGGGTATTTTGCGTGTGCAGAATTGTAGTTTCGCTTGAACGCTTTTAAAGGTCACTTGTCGACGGATTTGGAGACATTGGTAAGGGTCTGAGGGTAATATGAAAGTGGATATTGCTTCTCTTCAAGGGTGTTGGCAGCGTGTGGAATTATATTGTCTTCCCGACGTTTCGGAAGCGTATGCTGACTTACGTTTTCATTCTTATAATGAAAGCCAGCAATTTCTGAAATTTATTTGCTAAAGTACTCTGCATGATTCGGACAGGTCCACTGTCCATCACCAGGTGTATCTCAACACTGTATACACGCAATAGGTGTTTGTCATTCTAGTTGTAGCAGACGCCAACAGAACTAGAATCACAAATATCTATTGCGTGTATACAATGTTTTGATACTCCTAATGATGGGCAGTGGACCTGTCCGAAACATGTAGAGTACTTTATCAAATAAATTTCAGAAATAGTGCATCTCGTTGGCATTCATTATAAGAATATATCACGATGCACGGTGCTCTGAATGTCAAATTATGCTTTAATGGTCACTTTATTTGAGGGTTCTGGTCATCGAACTCAAGTGCCGCAGGTTTCATGTTCTGAGGTAGGGAATAAAAGTTAGGAAAATTTACTGCTTTTATCTGCCGATTTGTGTCTTCAGGGGGGACGATTTTTGAAGCATAAATGACAGGGATGTGTTGGAGGGATTTTCTGTTGGGCAGAGCTGGGGGAAGGAGAAAACGTTATTTATTGCAGGGAAAGTAGTAGACAAATTTTACGACTCTGAAGGTTCCAAGCAGTAATCGCATGTCCTGGGTAGTGTTGGGTAGGTTGGTGATAAAGCTTTGTGAAGGTAAAGTGAGGGAGCTTGAGTTCGTATCATTTTTGGGGAGGATAGTTGGACTAAATTGTGACATAGTCACAGGCGGGTCCACATTATAATCCGAAATATATTGACAGATATTAAGTTGACATCTTACAGGCTCTGCGTTAGAAAGACCAGTCGGTGACCTATATAGGGACGTATCGGATGATTATTGTGGGAGTGATATGGTGTAGACTTTGTGGGTGTTGTTGTAAGTGGTAAATATAATGGACATAATGCCTGAAAGGGCTTCGAGGAGTAATATCCAGTGGATTTAGAATTTGGGGTTTCTTCCCAGTCGGCGTCTTTACCTTCGGTTTTTAGCCTCACCAGATATTATTCTGGCTGTAAAATTAAGGAGCGTGAGAGGGGTAGGACATGTGGAGCGTGTGGAAGGGGCCTGATGCGTAGAGGGTAGTGGTGGATGTGCTTCAAAGTAACGGACCACTGACAGGACATAGTTTTTTGAGGGGATAATATTAAAACATTTTCTAGGTGGCAGAGCGTGGAATGGAAACCCTTTAAAATGCAGTAGTGACTCCACGTAGCACCAGGTTTAACGTTCAGAAATTCTACATGCAGCCCACAGTGTGCATGTGTGTGTGTGTGTGTGTGTGTGTGTATGGCCCTCAGAACAGCGTGTTGCTTTTCTCCTCTACAGCATTACCTGTTTTTTTATACCGAGATGGAGTGTGTTTATTGCTCGGTACGTTGTCTTCAGAGGCCCAATCTGGGCCTGAATAGGGACAACTACCAGGCTGTTGTGTGCACAATAATGAACCCTCGGGATCCCGTAACATTTGGGGCTTTACGTGACTAGCTGAGGAAGGATTCTGAAAGGATTAGAAGTGAGGGTGTTCTCTGACAGTAATTGGGTCTGCTGCTGATTGTGTAAGACCCGGTTTTGTCGCACCCTTTCGGCACGTTGTGTTTGTACACGCCAGAAGGTAAGCACATGTAGTTTACATGGGAGTCATGTCACGATAATTGATCCGTCGTGCATGTCCTTGATAGCGGGCTAAGTAAGAACGCCCCTGATTGCAGCTGTTGGGGGTCAACTCCAAGTATCCTTGTCCTCTCTCGGAATGCTCCTCCCACATCTGCAGCTGTCACAACATTTGCACGAAGCATACGCCCTTAACACTGACTAGCTCCGACGGTCAGCACATTCTGGCTTCAAAGCATTTGATTCGGTACGGAAGTTAATGTGGAAATTTATACGTATTTACCTAACGCCCCGTATGCTGTTGATATGGACGGTTCCGGAGGCGGTATAGCGTAGTGGCCTTAGAAGTTGGGGTTCATACACGGCAACTCGGGGTTCGAGTCGCGGCTGGAGAAAGATATTTTTGTGTTGTCTAAAACGTAAGACCTTCTCTGGGACCCACCCAAACTTCTACTCAGTGGGTACCGGGGTTAAGGCGGCCGGGGTCTCAAGTTGACCGTTCCCCTTCATCTTGTGCCGAGGTAGAAGTGACCGGATCAGTACCTGTACTCCCCTTATGGTTTCATGGCACGGACAGTGACGACCTTACCTCTTACGGGATATTATGTAACAAATTAATATCCGCTCTATAATCACGAAATTTCCTTCTGTTGGGCACGTAGCGATTTGCCTCCGTCTTTACGGAAGACCGCTCTGGGACACAGTTGACTCGATAGTGGTGAATCCAGTTGAAACGGGCACACTCTGTAGCGCTTATTGTAATTTAGAATGGCAGATTCCGACGCTGAATTTGAATGCCATTTGAGAGAACCTGGGTTCGATTCTCAGCCCGTAGGCGGGTTTTAATTCGAGGATCTTTAGTGATCGTTAAACTAATGCAGCAGTACAATCATGAGCACGCCTCGCTGAGTCCTTCACTAAGAACCTGTATCCTATCTACTTGAGGAAGCATAGTTAGATATAAACGAAAAGTACTTTGTCAGGGAAAATAATTTGCAGACACCCGTTAGCAACGGTTCTTCATCTTGGTCACTCGCGTCACAATTAGGCCTCTCCATTTGATACCCAGATGCACAACGGGCGGTGTCAAATCGTACGCGATTCATGTGTTAACATTCGCTAATGGTGTGTTTGAAGTCTGGCACAGTGCAATCTGAGTGTGGGACATAGAACCTGCGACCGTGATGTCTAGCCGCATAACGAACCGAAAGTTCGTATTGGCGTCACGTTACCGTCGGTATAGCGACTGGCTACGGGCTGGACGGTTCGGGAATCGAATTCGGAGGGGGGGGGGAGTTTCTTCATCTATCCAGACGGGCCCTGGAGCCCACCCAGCCTCCTATTCAGTGGTTACCTGGTCTTTCCCGAGGGTAAAGCGGCCGGTGCGTGACGACCCACCCAGCGCCAAGGTTAAGGAAAGAGTAGAGCTATACCTCTATTGCCCGTCTGGGTCTTCGTGGCTTGTTTTAGAGTGGTCATTAACTCTACCATCGGTATGAGAATTCGGTTCTTGTTGCCTTACTGCTGAACTGAGGGGTAGGTTGTGTTGCTGTGTGCACAGTTGGACTGAGAGTTCGCCAGACAATGTAATGTTAAATCGTCGCCGCTTTTATACCCTGAAGACTGTTGTAACTTTTGGCTACGAAACTGTACGGGGTCACATCCCAGATGACCTCAGTCTTTCTGGCGAATTAAATTGCATGTCTGTCTGTGCTTAATAAATCGCCGCGCCTTGAAGAAGTAGGCGGAATGAACTTGTGACCAAGGGCAGTTACAGTATTCACAGAAGGGGAGGGTTGAGGATTCCGTGGGCCTTCCTGGACGCGCTACCTTCATCTTTTGGTGGGAATCGAGCGGCCATTCTCCGGGCGCCAAGCTGGTGTGCTTGTCACTGCCTGTCTTTCCTGCCTTCTTATTTTGAATCCACTTTTCTGTGACATGAACGTTATGTAATATCTCGCCGAATTCTTCCTAGAACGAGGAAAGTTTCAAACAAAAGTTGTACAGAAAATCAAAACACATTTCATGTTCCGTAACCCCCCCCCCCGAAAATCTTACCGTTTATGAGATAATGTGGAAAAATATTGCATACCCGTAGGCGTGTTGGTGTTATGTAGCGGGATTGGCTGTTGGTGATGCGGTATCCGAGTGCCGGCTGAACCACTACTCCTATGATTTGTTGGATTGATGTCCAGATTCTCGGCCATGTTGCTGCACATTCTAAGTGTTTCTTGTATAGTTGCTCATTCAGTCTAGCTTTCTTTAGGTATTGGAATTTAATTTCTTGGTTTATTCTGTAGTGGGTTGCGGCTTTCTGTGTGTTGATGCTTTGCCTACTGTTGTCGCTGATTTTAGTGGTTTAGCCGGCACTCGGATACCACATCACCAACAGCCGACACATTAACGCACCAAGTAGTCGCAAGCTCCTGAAGATGGATGTATTAACATCTGAAACATGTTGAGCAGTAAATTGACATAATAAAGCAAGTGTCATCAAGTTGGTCTACCTGTATTCAAACTGCTTATCTTGTTATGTGTTTTTTGTCCTGAATGCTTCGCCAGAGTCATTTGTGACAGTGCTTCGTCTGGATGTGAGCGGTAGTGGGTCTTGGCTCGCGAGTGGTATTTTGTGAAGTGTTGTTAAGTACCAGAGGAGCGTATTGGCATATAATGTTGTGAATTTTATTATATAACGAAGTTAGATACGAATTTTTTTTTAATTCTCTTGTAGCCGGTAGTATGCACCTCATTGTTTGATGAGTCGTAATAATTGAAAGTACTCCATTGTCACACACAGAGGCGTGGTATGTGTGAGATAGAGCGCTGGTCCCGTTTTGCAGTAAAACATTCATTTCGAACATATGTTCATGTAATGGTGTTAGACATATCAATACTGAACGTATCACTTAAAGTTGGCGGCAGCTTTGTAACTGCTAGGGAAACGCGCGTAATTCGTAGTGGGTCTGTGTTACGAGTCGCACAGTTTGAATTAGCGAAAGTCGGGTTTCTGCAGCGAACAGTGTGAAACTGGTGATTGCAAGAAAGACACTGGTATATGACGTATTAAATGTGTTTGGCTACTTTTTGCACGAACACATCACTAGTGAAATTATGTGAATTAGGAGTAAAGACTGATATCATTCGTTAAACTGACCCCCCCCCCCCCAAGTGTTCACTATCCATATCTATGGCGTATACTTGTATGTTAACATGACTGGTGTAGTGAGTAAGCTGTATTGGCGGCTAAGTTGGCACGTGACTTATTTAACACACGTTTAAAAGTCATGTTAAACATTTTAAAGCCTAAGGCTTACTTTATGTACCACCAGTTTTAACATTCAGAAATTCTGTGTTCTGCCCACACAATGTATTTATGTGTTTTGCGTGGATCTCAGAACAAACGGTGATTATTTCTCTTTATAGCATTAACTTATCGGTTTTTATGAACGATGCAGAGAGTGTTTACTGCGCGGTACGGACTGGGTCTTGAAATCAGTTTTGTCCTTAAAGGGTTAAATATGTTGCCCACCTACATCCATCTAGCGCACGGTTTAATGAGTGGAGCTATTCCTCTGCTCCCCGTATGCTTTTGTGGCTACCCGAATTGAATTCTTAAGGTCTGCCCCTACGCAGCAGTGGTGCATCCTTGGGACGCCGCCATCACTGTCTCATTATAGCCACCTGTTGCAAGAAGCACCGTTCTGTGGCTGAGTGTTGACGTGTGCGTACATTGGACGTCATGTTGGCCAGATTTCCGCGCACTTTCCTAGGCCATGAGCCATCCATTTAGTTGAGTCCGCTGTAAGATTTCTTCTCACCTGTTTTTGATAATCGCCTCATCATTACCAGGCATTACCAGTCGAAAATGAGATAATGGAGTTTGAGGGATTGAATCTGCTTCGGGCCAGATGTGGCTTCGGTCTATCGATTGCGCGTCATGCTGGTTGTGACACACTTCGGTGTCAGAACTCACCCTGCCAGGGGTTAGAAAACTCCTTGTTTGAAGTGTCACGCATAAATATTGGATTGCCATAGGTCGAGCGCATCAAATAGGAACGTGAAGCTGCAGACTTATGTGTGTCAAGTAGAGGTTTCGAATCTCGGTAAGCTTACTGTTTGTCGTATCCTTTCTGGTCTGTAGTGGTTTTGTTTGGTCTCGTGACTAGGGTGCTATACGAACGGTCCCGGATTCGAATTCCAGGGGGTGCAAGAGATTTCTTTCTGCTCCGGAGCATCAGTACCGGCCCTGGGGGCGCACCCATCCTCCAAGGGGTACCAGGGTTGTTTACGGGGGTTTAAAACGACCAAGGTCTGAAGTTAGCAACTCAGTGCTGGGTAGCGACGAGGCTAAATATGAGTGGAGCTGTGCCTGTACGCCACTGTACTTCTTTGTGTTCTCGACAGGGTCAAATTTACCTTTACATTTTTCCTTAACCCACAACTCGTGAATCGAATGTGTGGGTTACATCAAATTGGCGACCCACCACGTTGGCTCCGTCGCTAGCGGTTGTGATATGTGTCGCGGACATTAATGTTGGAGTCCCGCTGTTTGATTCTTAGCAGCGCACAGTTTAACTTGGTCGTTTTCCATGATTTTTCCCAGGCACACTAACCCAGAGGTGTGAAACGTAAATAGTACTGGGACCGAGCGGAAAGTACGAAATGTGACGCGGGTCGCGTGTCGTTGTTAACATTAAAGAGGGGCATTTACAGTTACTGAATTTAAAACAGTGTTTTATTGTTATTTAAGTGGCGACAGTCATCAGGCCTGTTTGTTAGAAAGAAAAGAACCTTTTAATTAAAAAATTTGTTCTGCAGTTAAATCCCATTACAGGCCCGAGGTGCCTAGAGGGTTCCAGGAAGTTACGGTTCCCAGATTACGTGACAGTGGCCCAGAATGGTGGCAAGGTTGTCAGCCTTACGCACCGGCTGTTTTTACCCCCAGGAAATACTCCTAGTACTCATTTCTGTTAGAGGCTGAGTCTACACCAGGGCCATAGTGCGATCGGAAGGATTATGTCAATGAAAAATTCCAATGACACAATCTGGAATCGAACCAGCGACCTTCCGATTTGTACCGCTGCACCTTAACCACTCTGCTACCGCGGTCCCCTGTTCGTCAGTTAACCGGGTTAAATTCTGTAACTGCACTGTCAGTGAGATGGCCGCACAACGAACTGGCGGGGCCGCGTGTTTGATACCCCTGTTCTAGACGAACGCAAAGATAGTTTGCCTTTCTGGATATGAGTCTGTGACGCTTGCTCTCCCACTCTTTCCAGTTGATCATTAATTATCTGACCTTTGTTGCTGTATATACGAGAGGTTTGGGGTCTCACGGATCGGTGTGTTCTGGCTTATGACACCGTGTAGTTCCGTAGTAATTTATCCAACATTTCCCAGGTACCCGCTGCCCTTCCATTTGTTACAGTACTGATAGTATTTTGGTTGAGGCACTGCGCTACGCGCCGGAAGGTAGCGGGCTCGATTCTCGATGTTGTCATTGGAATTTTTCGTTGACATATTTCTTCCGGCCGCGCTGTGGCCCTGGGGTCGACTCAGCCTCTAACGGAAGTGTGTAACAGGAATATTTCCTGGTGGGTATAGGTGGTCGGTTGGTAGTGCTGACAACCTTACCACCTTCATGTACTGAATGTCTTGAAATCTGGGGACCTCAGCCTCCTTGGACCCTCAGGCCCTGCCAGGCCTGTAATGGGATTGCTTTACCTTTCACCTTTCCGTATCCTGGTAGTATTTATCGTAACGCACTGTATTCTTCACAGTGCGGTTGTGTGTCTGAGCGTTGTTTTCTTGTTGCATCAACATAGGTACGAGGAAGCCAGTGTCATCGCGGCCGCACGTTTTTTGTCCCTGAATAACCTTTAAAGTAACTGACGTATTTGGTGTACGAATTTTGTAGCGAACGCATACCTTACGATCCGGAAGATATGTGAAATTTCACAGGTTAAAAACGTGCCTGATTATTTTTTTAATGTTACGATTATTTATGTCAAGATTCAGCCGGACATTAGTAGGAATCTTCGAGGTTCTGAGAATTGCTTGACTTCCAAACTGATTTGCTCACGATGAAGTTTTCTTGTCAGTAGGCGATGGATGAAATCCTCTAATCACGTAATGCTGAGTGTAATGTACGTGCATCATTAGTAGCCTTTAGAATTGACTCTTGAGTTTGATTGTGGCAAATGTATGCTAGTTTCAATAATTTGGTGCATGGCAACGCTACGATGTCGTATGTTTGGGGTCTTATAGCTATTCAGTTCTGGTTTATCCATATAGATTGAAGCATTTTAAGAAAAGCTGATCTCATTACGTATTCTCAGAATTCATTGTTTTCTGTGTGCCCGCTTCCTGAATTTTTTAGTTCAGGAATTGTCTTGACGTCATACTGTGTGGGAATCGATCTTTTATTTCACCCAGGAATAAAGATCCTTGAAATAGTGTACAGGGTTGACGTGACAGTTGTTGGTTCGTTTTGACCACATTTGGAATTTTTTGTTTCTGAAGGTACGTGGGGGTCTTCTGGTGTAGACGAATTTAAATTTGCGGCCAAGTAGAACTAAATACTCCGGGTGGGCAAGTTACAAACAGCGCGCATGTTTGAAATTCAGCGTTACTGAATCAGGGCTATGACACCCCGTTCATTAAAAGCTTAGTGTAAAATTAAAAAGCAAAGGTATTGTCCTTAAGGTACCTGATATTGAGCAGGTGCCAAGATGCATGTGGCGCTTGGCACGGTGCTTTTTTCTTCCCACGTGATTACACATTATTGTCAGAGTTTCTGGCTACAGATACAGAGGTCCCGGGTTCGATCCCCGGCGCTACCAGATTTTCTGAGTAGTAGTGGGTCTGGAACGGGGTCCACTCAGCCTCGTGAGGTCAATTGAGGAGC
>Ga0136643_10006208_pt1 | contig 17066 bp, 10 predicted proteins | sample TergutLab28metaG_FD_96883 | JGI IMG/M metagenome (GOLD analysis project Ga0136643, IMG submission 96883) | Labiotermes labralis P1 segment gut microbial communities from Petit-Saut dam, French Guiana - Lab288 P1 (version 3) (version 3) | ecosystem: Host-associated > Arthropoda: Insects >... | reverse complement strand
GGCTGAGTGGACCCCGTTCCAGACCCACTACTACTCAGAAAATCTGGTAGCGCCGGGGATCGAACCCGGGACCTCTGTATCTGTGGCCAGAAACTCTGACCACTAGACCACAGAGGCGGTCATTAGTGAAATACACAGTGACAAGAAACTCCACCACAGTCTCGATATTTCGTAGTGAACTGAATCGAGGTTGTTTCAAATTACCGAAAAGCTCGGACTACAGGAATTACAATTCGGAATGCATGATTACATGCACTTGTATTGTGATGCGCAAATACACATTGTATTAATGCGTGCTATGTATATAGCACTGTATTACAACAGCAATGTATACCATATCACATTAGTCGAATAATAACAGATTACACATTCCCTCTCATTTAAAACTCAAAAATACATAAAAAAAAAGGAAGCATCGGCTTGGTTGAAGGGGTAACGCAAACACTCAGGACTCGAAGAATCGAGGGTGCACTGTATATGAACTCGGTAACCGTCGTCAACGAATTGGCATTTTATTAATCAAAACAACAATAAAGGATCAAAAAGGAAACCAAGTGACGGCTGGAGAAGAAAGGTTCTCTGCGAGACTGAGAATTCGCGTTGTCCTTGGAATAACCCCCTGGCCTCATGGCCCACACGTTGTGAACAATCGCCTCACACGAAACTCCTCAGTTTCCCTATCAGACAAATGACCCCGCGTACCCAGTGGACCGGAGGCTGCGTGAGACCATGCTCAGGTCTGAACACGATAAAGAACAGCTGTGCATAACGGGAATCGAACCTCGGTGATCCCCGCAGCCAGTCATCCGTTAATGAAACAGCAGTGGAAGCAATGCACGCGTTATTTGTTTCGTCGACAGTTCTCTGTTTCGTTTGCCAGTGATTACTTCATGCTTCGCGACGTCCAGGCAAAATCTCGGAGACGGCATTACGAGCACATTGGACTCGCCGCGCCGACATCTCAGCCGTACGATCCGTTTGCTGTCTGCTGAATTTCGAAATCAGTGACGGACTCCTTACCTTTAACTGCGCGACTACAAATGCCAGAAACCTTAATCGGAGATGTAATCAACGATAAAGAAAGGGTCCCGTGATTTAAATCCCAAAATAATGGTCATGTTCAAGGCTTACGAAACGCTGACCACCGATGTTTAGCAACCACAAAACCTGTGTACTGAATACGTGCAGACGAACACGCCTTGTGATGACACCTGCACCTACATATCGCAACAACTTCAACAGCAAAATATACGGGACATCAATATAAAATTCTGAATAAAAATTCCGTACTTTAGGGTTCTTCAAATATAAGCACAATTAATCCATAAAGTGTGAAATCTGAGCTCGAAGTATAAAAACACTGATGTGACATAATTAAAAACGTACAACTTTATATCATGAAAGGAGCACCCGAAACACTGCAGCCCTCCATTTGACGTCATCCTGAACCAGCCCTACCTTCTCCCGCCCTCACAATCTCCCTATTATCTCGATCTACCAAATAGGAATTTTCTACGAGGTTTCTCCACCGAATTCCGTATGCATTCCCCCCTAATTCCCCGCACCAATCCTACATACGGGAGTTTAAAACAGATAATCACAACACAAAAAAACTGTGCGTCAAATTTACATACCCTGTGGACCAAGACGCCAATGGCGGGAACAATGAACATGCTGCAGGATAAGCAGAAAGTCCCTGTGCACCTGTACAAGAGGAGTTGTTGCGCTGTGCTGGAAGTGGGACAGGTCCCACACATAAAAACACATTAGTTGGCATGTGTGTAGTGCTTGTTTACATACACTTGGGTGTCAATTCTAACACTTTTGTCACCGTGCCTTCCACTCTAGCCCATATCCTACTTCCGACAGGTGCAGTGGGACTTTTCGCTCACCCTGTATAAATGTAAAAGATACTTTGCCATGAACTGGTTTCCAGACCTGTGGGTTCAAGAAGCCATGACCGTCGGCACCCACACAACATGGAGAAGGTGACTGGAAAGTCGATCTGAAATCCCACACACGGTAAGCACTTGTCGCCCTTCTGAATCACTACACATGCGACATACGTATGGATTCTCTCGTCTCCCAGCATGAATCACCGTTCAAACCGCTTACACAATTTCCGAATAATCGAAGGAGAGTCATCCTAATCCTATTACACTTTTCTATGGCCCATGTCACCTCTTGTGAGGTTTCTAGATTACACACACACACACACACATACAGAGAAAGAGAGAGAGAGAGAGGCAGTAGGACTCCTTTGAACGAGTGATCAGCCCGTCGCAGAGGCCGCTACCTACACAACACACACAACTCACAAGAGACGAACATCCATTTCCTCAGCGGGATTCGAACGCGCGATCCCAGCAGTAAAGCGGCTGCAGACCTACGCCGTAGACCACACAGCCATCCGGACCGGCGCTATAGTGCACAGAAGATTTACTTTGTTTCGTATAACCTAGCCGCACATGCTTATCGGAACAGAACCAGTGCGAGCTATTCCTGCAGTTTAGTAACGCTCATGCAGGAACCCTGACGGAAACTAAACTCTGATTAAATGTAAACCTGTGCGTATCCAAACAAAATTCTCAGATCACTAAAATACAGGGTGAATGTTACTGCAAAATGGCCCGCAATAAACACAATCTATGTAACGCGGAATCGAAACAGACACAAATTTATAGGGACTAAGGGACAGCATGAATGTGGATGTCCTTCCTGTTCATGCTAAGTTCAGTGTGTTCAGTATTGCACTTTCTGGGGTTTGGCTCAATAGGAACATTCATGCCAGAAATAGAAACACTAAAACTGGAGCATAACAAACCACTTGCGTAATGTTCTTAATCAACAAATGTAAAAATAATGCACGGTGGCAGTTCGTTCTGGTTCATTCATAAAAACGGAGAGAGTTCAATTTCTAGAAGAAAACCTGAAAACGAAGAGCAGGATGAAACAGCAAAAAGACAATACGCGTTAAGTTTGGGAATTACGTAATGAAGAACTGAAAGTGAACCACCAAGGGGGACAATCTGCAAGTTCATTTCGTTACATCAATCAATGTTCGAAGTGATCAAAAGCAGGCCGATAATGTAATGTCACACGCTTGAAAACCAATTACGCCGGCACAGAGCAGGTGTTGGCGACCTGTGGGCCGCGAAACTTCCATATTATCCATACATAACGCTCCCCCCTACTGACCATTATCTGTCACGCACAGCACAGATACACAATTGTAACGCGAAATGTACGACAAAAGACAAGGCACTTTTAGCGGAAATTCAAGGTACGCGATCCATACTGCAACTTATATGTCCGGCGGACACTAAATTCGGTTTAATACAACACCCTGTGAACATCAACTTTCCAGATAACCAGTGCAAGTCAATTAAAATGTAATTATTATATATTCTAGTACAATAAAGGTATACGCGACATAACGAAGTTTCGATCAACGACGGACCGCATATACGACGGTGGTCCCATAAGATTATAATATTATGTATTACAATTCCCTACAGTATTCAGTACAGTAATATGCTATACAGGTTTGTAGCCTAGGAGCAATAGGCTATACCAGATAGCCTAGGTGTGTACTAGGCTATACTATCCAATTTTGTGAAAGTACACTCTATGACGTTCGCCAAACGACTCATTTCTCAGAACGTATCCCCGTCGTTATGCGACGCATATCTCTAATAACCAGGTATTTTTATGCCATGGTATGCAAAGGTACGGCGTACTGGCATATTTACTGACGGCGACAAATCGCATAAATATTATCAATTCAGAACTCGGGAAAAACATCTTCGTAGTGTTGTATCCAGCAGTATTTTCATAATATGAAACAATTATTATCAACAAATACTTTTCTTTTACTGTTAAACAAGACAGCAGGGGACATTTTGAACTTTACCTGCTGTCGAAGAGTTAAGCACCAGCAACTTTACCTTACAACCAAACCACTGTCAACACACATCGTTAATACGAAAAATTGACACATTTAGGACAATATGTTAAATTAATACGGTAGACACAACTTTGCACCTTACTAGAAGAGCAATACTTGTTTTCATAAACGCTGCTTGTTTCAACCCTACAATGGTCATGATCATATAAAAAAAAAGATGGTCGTTAACCCTTAACCCGCTAACGTGGAAAATATGGTGAGCTCCTAATAATGCCAGCAGATGGCAGATGGGATTTAGCTCGGCAGTAAAAGGGTTAAACACTTTTACATACCAGCCCTTACTATGTTTTTATACTTTCTCGCCTCGTGATGACCCTTTATGGTTGAAAAAGTAGCGTTTATAAACAAGCACTGTTTTTACAATAAAGTACAACTGTGTCGACTGTGTATATGGAGTTAATGGAACATAACGGGAGGCCCACTGTTAAAAAAAAAAAAAAGAGCATTGGAGTTTTTCTCGAATACAAAATTTTCCTTGCAAGATTTTCCAGTCTGTGGTCACATCGAAATTTCTCCATCCGATCCCCGAGTAAAAAATTGCCCCCCCCCCCCTTGTGGTACAAACCACGCGATAACGCCCAACGGTACGAACTAATAATCAAGATAATGATAAGTATCTTGCGCTGCACATCTGGCATAAGCCTCGCCTGTTTGCTAACACTCGTCGTATTTCGCGTTCTAATACCCAGAATTCTCAACCGGTCACAGCGATACACGTCAGATCCTGATTGCACAAACCACAGGCTCGGAATTTTAACCCCACTCGACGCACGGGTGAATGTACACGTGTATGTGGGCCGACACTCCAACCATGTGCAGGAAAAAAAAATTCTAAGAACAACTTATGATGCCTATTCTTCATACGATTCATTCCATATGGTGAGTCTAACAAGGTAAAAGCTGTCCCTGTGCTTAGTTACGCACCACGTCATGATGGCAGCAGGGAAGTACATGTCCACCGATAATTAACCTCGGCATCAGACGGCGGACAAGCCAGCTTCACACCTCAATAGCATTACCCCCGAGGAAGAACTCCTCTTTCCCACCTTACGGAAGGCGGAGAGGGATTTCAAGTCGATCTCAACACTACGGAGAAAAGAAAGTGTCATGCCCACGCCGGGAACAAAACAAGGACCCCTCGGTCGTCCAGCCCGTAGCCTAGTCACTAAACCTAGTAACAGAACTTCATGCTTTATCCCTGCAAATTAATTCCAATAGCTTGTGTTCTGACTAACATAAAGTTGCCAAATGTAACCTCCAATTTCGCAAGGTCATTCATTATGTTCGCAGCCTTTAACACACCCAGCACGTTTAATGCACGATTTGCAGATCTGTTTATGATCCTTCCACGTACTAACGTCACTACAGCCCACCAAACACCCAAACCTAAACATGAATTCCATGTTATGATAGTCGTACATATTACTGCCACTATGTTAAAACCCCTTAATAAAAGATCCACACTTTTCAGACAGCTGTTAACAACACAAAACGTCAGAGCACAGTCAGTATCGCCCGTACTTCTGAAGTCTGCAGGGTCACTTTCCTATCCTACAGAGAAGTTTACAGAGTACAATAGCATGGAGGATAGGACAAGGCAGGGCATATCAATGCAAACCTAACACTTATTTCGTTACAAAACAAGGTACCTGGACAAGGAAGTGTGTCATCCCCGTTGTGTGTGTGAAAACTGGAAACGATATGTAGTCAAACACAACTATGTCAATTAAGATATTTTAGTGACTATACTAGACAACTACATGTTTCGGCCCCTATTGGCCATCTTCAGGTTGTCTTCAAGAGTTCTCTTGAAGACAACCTGAAGATGACCAGTAGGGGCCGAAACGTGTAGTTGTCTAGTAAAGTCTTTAAAATATCTTAATTGACACAGCTGTGTTTGACTATATATCCTTTCCAGTACCTGGACTAATTTACGTATCGACATTATGTGTATACACACAGAATCTTGTGACGGTAAAACTTTACATCACACAGCCATTCTTAGCCGAATGCTAAAAGCACCCTAAAATGTCAGATGTAACCTCCACGAAAATGAACTAAAACCATCATCACAATAAACAGGATCACAAACGAAGTTTCCATTGGTCACGAACCACTGGGTTTTCGAAGGTACTACACCAATTACAATCACCCTCCCCCGCACCCATTCCCCATACCGTACAGTACCACGTCCTCTGACGCACCAACACCCTCAGAGTACCAGGTGTCATAATCCAAAAGACCAGAACATTAAGTCCTTGACATTTCACGCAATAAGCGTATTGCCACTGATCTTTCTGAACACCGACGCGCTGTGAAGTCCTGGAAGGTGGACACCAACGTATTACAGTATTTCGTATTATAATCATCCAGGTTATTACAGCGTGTTGTAGTTTGGCAGATGAATACCAAAGTTTAGCGAAACAAACTGCCTCCATTCGCAGTCTTCAGTCTTAAAGATGGAGGAAGCAGTTACTCCGAAACGCTGGTAGCAGCCACCAGACTACAACAAAAAGTCACAACCCAGAAAACCACAATATGAATGCTCACCGGCGTCAAAACCTCAAATCTTTACAATGCAGAGCTAAGCTTCTCTTTTAGCGAAATTACGGTCTGCACGTGCTTGCAGTCGAGCTCGGTTATAACATTACGAAATGGACTTAATATTCCGTGTCGTTATAAGCGAGTTTTGCTCTATCCGAAGAGTACAATGTTATGGTTAACACTAATGAATTGAAACCACAGAGTATATATATGACGGTACACAAGAGGTGTCGCATACAGCGATTACGTTATAACCGGGTTCCAATGTATTTATTTCGAAGAAAGAAAGGCGCAGTGTCTGACAGATTTCAAGGCTTCGTCCACTCGATCTTCTAATAAGAACAGTACGAAATGGAAGACAATGTAGCGCTAAGTAGTAGTAGGCTGACAAATTGGCACCAATTTTTTTTTTATTTCCTGATTAACGGTAAAAATGCATAATTTGAAAAGACAAACTGGTGGCCTTCACAGCATTCAATCTGATTTACATAGTGAAGGCGGCATGACGGGCAGGCATGCATATCAACTTGGAACTTCGGTGCCAACCGAGCATTTCACTGAAAACAGAGGAGACCCGTGTCACATTACTGCGGGAAATCTGCATCCAGATTTAAGTAAATTAAAAATTAACCCCGTGACCGACCGGGCGAGATCGTGTATGGTGACAAGTCAAACCAGTGTCGAACTACTATCCCCATTTCTTCTCGGATTCCCAGACGCCAGGAGAGTTTACTCCATAAGTAAATACAACCTCCCTCCCCTGGCGACCCTTGGTTAGCACACACAGTTCAAATGACTGTTCTGTACTAAGCACTTTGGGAGAATGTACAAACAGGACAAGGACCTCTTTACCTGATGGTAATGAACCGGTGCAAATTCATCACATTTCCTTTCTCACAGCAGTTCGGATGTATGGCAACATGCAGTACAATTAAACTCAAAATGCTTTACAGCTTCACACAGCCTTTCCTTATCTTTCTCCGCAAACTATGTGTACAGTAGGTCATAACCGAACTAACGAGCATGATCCAGTCTTGAAACACATTTATCCACAATCCGACCAGCCCATTACCCTGACAATCCAAATCCTATTATTATTATTATTATTATTATTATTATTACTTCCATGTGCTTCAAATAACAAATTAGACCTCATATTAAATGCCACAGACGGCCGGGATAGTGTAGTCAATATAGCGTTCGGGGTTCGAACTCTGGTGGGGACAAGAGATTTTGTCTTCACACCCCCCGAGATTGACGCCGCAGCTCACCGAGCCTTCTGTAAAAAGGGCAGCGGGTCTCTTTCCCAGGGTAAAATGGCCGAGGCGGGGCGTTGACCACCCACCCTCATCTAGAGCCGAGGTACTCCCCATCTGTTTTCAAGGCGTTTCACAGGGAGACACTTTACCTTTCGTTTTACCAAATATCACAATTGAGCCAGTATACAGCTTCATGGTTCTTGCGCGTTTACAGCAGCTGCCCACTATCCCGTTCTACAAATTTTATGCTGCCCAATACTAAACCAGTTAAACAGTTACACATTGCAAAGTTCTTTGCTGAAGTAATAAAACAATACCCTAATTCAGCAAGCATGTTGCAGAGAATAACGTGCAGCAAATTCAACCAAAATCAAAATCAATCGATATTATTTGGACTGTTCATGGAGTTCCAGACATTTTAACTGGGGAACATTATCGAATAATTTACTATCAGTAATTATACTTTGAACATGTCGCGGACCTCAGTTTGATATCATGCTCACTTATTGCTGTCCGGCCTCAAAAAGGGCTACTGGAATACAAACTTATTGCTGTCCGGCCTCAAAAAGGGTCACTGGAATACAACTAATCAGAGATAACCACTGAACAGCCAATAATTTAATTAACACAACAATGAAACAACAGCAATCAACAGTCACACCAAGCATGCAGGTTATTTGCAAGTCCATTATAAACACAAATAATTGCTCTGGCCATCGGACTAACTTACCACATTACGGAAGAAAATCATTTTCAATTCAGCCGTACCATTTCTTTTATTACTGAGTCAAGTTCATGTTTAATAGCGGATAATTGATCCTAACTGCAATATTGTGCTGCCTATTCTAGATTAGTACGTTCAGTAATGCGTACCACTACACACCTCAAAGGATAAACAACACAAATGTGCAAACAAAAATGTTCAGAAAGTTATGGATACCATAAAAATCGCTGTTACTGTACATCTTTTGGTTAAAAGCTGTTTCGCAAGTGCTTTATTCTGGTACTTTTTACTGTTTGCCACCTCCAACGTTTAAGGCTCCATGATGCAGTGCTTTTCTTAAAATGGGCGCTGTCACAAGTACAGCTGGCTTCAGAATGGAATTCGTAGTGACACAGACACCCGTGGATATCCTACATTACTGTTTCTGTCATGCCAAAGCTGGCTGCTTGCAAACGACGCAGGTCTCAGTGTTAAAAATTGTTTAAAAAAGTATTATTATTATTATTATTATTATCATCATCATCATCATCATCATCCTCATTATCCCCATCCACACTGTTACTGCCACACTATCATGACGATCACATCCTCACGCGCATGACCGTTTAAGGCCCAATGGCTGGTTTATGTACCATCAGGCCTAACACGAAAAAAAAAAACTAAATTCTGCTCACACAACGTATTTCTATAATTGTTATGGATCTCAGGACGAACTGCTGTTACTTCCCTGCACAACATTAAATGACCGCCTTGAACAATCGAGACTGAGTGTGTTCAGCGCCCTGTACAACCGAAGTTAATTTTCGTCTTTAAAGGGATAAATGTGTCGTCTCTGCGCGGCTTATCTGATATTACAGCGGAACCACAACAACAAAATCAGGTGCAGGACACAGTCCCAATTGAAACGTACTGTACTCTCACGTCCCAAGTACACCTTTCGCATTACAGTCCCATCTCCGTGACCAGCAAAGTAATAAAATAGTTCCCCTGCGCACGTCATGAAGGGACACTGGGGAGTGGAGCCACAGTTTCACTCATTCTGAAAATCAGAACTAATATAGAGTGGTGGTCAGCTTCACTTTATTCCCGGTACCATTCGACCGAACGATGAATGGCCCCAGAGCGTGTCTGGGTGTTCTGGAGCAGCCAGAAACCTCTTGGCCCTGCCAGGAACCAAACCGAATCGCGATACCTCAGTTGTCCAGTCCGTAGCTTAGTGACTATGGCGAGCACAGTAACTTTCATCATACTCAGAAGTTCCTTGTGTATGTAAAGATAAATTATAATGCTTACGTTATGAGGATTGAATCTTACTTTTTTCTTCGTTCTCTTGTATTCTACCAATCCATAAAGCCAACCAGAGCAACTGTAAAATGCCCAGAGAATATATATATATATATATATATATATATATATATCCTAGTCCTCGCCATTTATTCAAGCATTTAATGATTTGCTTAACACCATAAAGTGTGTAATAACTCATGTTAGTGACACACAGCAAACCTTTTCAAATAAAGCCTACATCACAGCATTCCCCAAGACAAGTAACTGCTAATTACAACCAACACAAAATATAAACTGTAGAAATAAAACGTTCCTAACGCATGTGCGCAGGCAATTAGTTTATATACTAGTTACATTTATAAAGTAACAATTTTTTTTATAAACCTTTGCACTACAAAGTGACCACGACTTGATGTGTGAAATTCGGGAGTTACTGGTGAGATCATTCATAATCATGAATGGCATATCAACTACCTTCCCATTCTCAAGGGTCACTGATCGATCATACATTACCTGAAGGTGATAAAGTAAGTGATACTGCACATACGACCTTTATAGCTGAATTCACAATTAATGTTCCAAGTGACCACCCTCAGCCCCAATACACATCATGTCATGTCAGCCAGTGAAGCGTGTGCACCAGTCAGTTCATCAGGACTTTTCCTACACTCATTCCAGCTTCTTCAAAACGGGACTGGCCACCGCAACGCACGTGTGTTTTTTTTTTTTAGGCACAGCATAACCTTTGTTATCCCACAGATAAGCATGTATGGGGCTGGGGTCCGAACATCTGGGTGGCCAGTGTTATCGACCACCATAACCAACCATCCATCATGGAAACGAAGAAACGTGCTTTTAGACTGCCCAGTTGCGTAAAGAGACTATATAAGGTCACTTTCAACACTTGTAAATTCGACAATAAAAACTCAATAAAGTAGCTGCACACCGGTTCTTATCGTCTTGACGAGATGGCAAAGAACCCTTAAGAAATGCGCTTGTGTAGCCTACATCACATTTCCGACTGGGAAAGGACCTCACGAATAGGACCCTCATAACACCAAGCTGTTGATCAGTCTGTATGGATGTGTGTGTGTGTGTGTGTGTGCATGTGACACACACACACACACACACCCAGTATACACAGCAGACTTTTTGTGGCAGTACGCAACGGTGTGCGCTAATGGCACCTCTCTTTAAAGAAAGCTTGTATAAAAATGGGCTTAAAATCGTCATATATTTTGCGCGCACGCACTCATCCACAGACACGCCTATATACATAGTGCGGGAACGCGTTAAGTGTACCCTATCACAGATCGTACTTTAATGTGACAGCGAAAAGAAATTCGCGCACAAACTCACCACAGTGAGATTCCTTGTTAAACAGAGGGTCAAACATACAGTACAACGTGGGTCCCGAGACGTTCAGTTTTCTAGATACACGTCACTGTCACAAAGGACAAGATACCATCAAACGATCAACAATGGGACTCTCGTAGTTACAACAGCGTATGTCGCGTTCGCCCATTGCCGGGCCCAATCCCCACAGTGTGCTGGAGCCCCGTCGTGATGAAACCTGCCTTACAGCTAGTCAAGCACCGCCGGTAGTAGACCCTCACGAAAATTACTAAACCGATGATAGTCAACCGACCAGGTACAAGATTCTGAACCACGACAATGTCCCCGACCATACCAGTCCCAATGTTCACGCTGAGGCGGCTCTGATACCCACCTTCGAGGATGGAATGAGGATTATCCCAAAAACATGACTTGCGTGGGCGTGGAACAAGCCCTCACAGAATTTTGTGCAAAAATGGCTCACACAAAGTGTTCAGGATCGCTGAGAGCGGGTTAGGGCCGCGGTGAAATATTTTTTTGCGGGCCCCATAAAAATCTTTACAATGAATCGGGAAGACTGGCCTTCATTGCAGAATGACTTGGGCTTGGCCTAAAACGGCTGATTTGTAAATCGACAAATAATCATACTACCGAGAAAGACAAAAAAATATGCAAAACAGTTGGGGCCCTTCCGGGCGACCAGGCCCCGGTAATTCGTACCGGCTTCCGACCCCCTCGTCAGCACTGGCAATGTTTTGATGTAACCATCCGCAAAAATTTCACTTGCAGTTAAAGAAAGAAAGAAAAAAAAAGAATAATACAAGCTGAAATGCTTTACACTTTTTAAAACTAATTTATGGCTACGTCTTTACTATTAACAGTGCACCTGACCAGATTCAAAACTTGTAACTACTAAAATCAATGAAACAGATATTATAAAAACAAGCCCCTAATACACTGTGTTCCACAGGGCCACTAACATCCATACAATGACAGGATCACTTCAGAAAACATCCTGGAATTCAGTCATTTTAACATTATACCACACTGGATGCAGTTTTTCTGGAGCACGTGCACATTTAAATACCGTAAGATTTACATACAGATTTCAATAATGCACAAGACTATTATATTGCAATACTTACATGTCGGTCTAACACTCAAAATCTTACTAACAAACTCACTCTGAAACGTGGATCTACTGCCATGACCACATAACTAACACCCCACAGACTCATTAAGCCCATTTTTTTTACTGTAAAACCTGAATAATATACATCTAAAATAAAAATAACCCTAACCACTCAGCCACTGTTTGTTACTGCAAGCATCACGGAACAGTAACAATAATTTTGAAACAAAACGCCTACCAACAACAACAAGCGAACATAAACCAAAACATATTCATCCACACTGGAGAAAACACACACGTGCACTAAAACTGAAAAACAATGCATGCTATAATTAGCACAGGTGTTTTTCTTACAATACAAATGGGCGCGTTTGAAATTAGTTATTTTTACTTATCACATGACCCACGTTTTCGGCTAGATGTATATTACAATCACGTCTTTGTTCTATCAACTTAATTCTTCCCTGCGCCGCATTTTAGCTTGGTTTACAAAACGAACTACGCATTACACTACAAGAAATTAGTACAAGTTCCACACTCAAATGCTGCAGATGGCATGCAATCATCACTACATGACATACAGCAGGCTTAGAAATGTGTGGACCCATACCTATGGACTCGATATAGAATTCCCACAAACCTTTGAACTTGCACAGGTTTTCTTCATACCCGTCCTGAGTTTTGTCGAAAGAAGTTCCATCATTCAGTGCTTCCGCCGGGTCGAATCCAAGTCGATCTTTGTAGTATGCCTGTGTCGACATGGTGAATGGAAGCAAACTTTATTTAACTCCAGTGCCTTATTGATGCGTGATGTGTTTAAATCTCATCAAAGTATTCACATACACATCTATCAGTGTTGTGAATGGGCTCCAGTAGATGCCAGCTGGAACGGCACCACGACACACACTGGATTAATACTGCAACACTCGTCTTCTTCAGGGATGTTCACAGAATACTCGGAATTAAGCACCCATGTACCACATCGCCTTGTTCTTAGTATACTCTTCAGCAGAAAGGAGGGACCAGCACCTATGCTACTGTACGTTTCTTCGTCTGGTGAGGCTGTCTGTGTTAGATTCAACTAATACACTGACACTTCTACACAATTCTGAAAGGTGCATACCTTATTATGTTCTGGTTTTTCTGCAATGTGGGCGCTTACCACATATCTTCCACTCACACACGACATAACTGGTCCCTCCGTCTTTCTGTAGGTGGAGTTGCCTTGCTACCTACCTACTTAGGCTTACCTTCCTCTCACCTCTCTACAGTAAAACTGACCCAATGTGTGTGTTTGTGGTTTGCTTGTCACCTTAAAAGGTGGTCACTATTCTTTGACCCTTTCTGGAGACTCCAGCCTCCAGCATCTTGCGACGTCACTCTGAAGAAAAACTGCGAAGTAGCTAGAGTGGGGATGAGGAGAGACAGCACTTTGAGTAGGTTTATGTAGGGGGCGTAGTAGTTCAACAACTTTCTTTAAAATAAAAACTTAAAATGGGGGCGAGGTTATATTAATATTGTTGTATTTCGTTAACACCTACACCCAACAATATATTGCGGACATAACCCTAACAACCGCAATCGGACGAACTGACAGAAGACACACGGATACCGGCACGCCATACTACCGCACTTTCTTCCGCACGAGGAGTAGGTGCTACGTAACAGACAGCAGACCACCATCGGCTCCTCTCCATGTTTTGCTCTCCTTGCACCAATCAGTTCACGCACACCACAGCTCACTAACAAACATCAATCAAAAGCTCATATTACCTCACCCACGGAATGGTGTAACTTCTTCATACTCGAGACGTTATTACTATTCTAACACTCATCTGCCTACGTGTACTCGACTTTCTTCCCAACCCACTCAGGGTACGCAGGCAGAACACACACGTTCACCGGTTCAGTTCCACAGTCAACCGGTAGAGGATGCCCAACGTCAAACATCATCACTGACACAGATACTCCACTAACACGCATACGATGTCGGAACGCAGTGTTGGAAGATTGCATTAAAACTGACAGGCACATTTTGAATTCTACGGGCACGGAAAGAGAAGGGGCAGTTTAAGGTTGGTACTGTGTGATAATGGTACTTTTGATTTAAATTTAACGCACATGACAGACAAACAACAGCAAAGTGTCCGTTTTAAACACGTAAAAATATTTACTTGCCTGTAGTTTATTTAACGACGCTGTCACTAACTCAGAATTTGCATCGTCGAATGAAAATTAGTTGTAAAACTTGTGGACGTTGTCTTGGCCTAATCTGCCTAGAGGGTCTGAGAAAAACCACAAAAACCTTCAGTCATGATGTTCCGGCCGACATTAGAGTCGACCACCGCATGCCACTAAGTCGGGTTTTATAAATGCCTCAGCCAACATGTTAGGTGGCCTAACGACACTTACTCAGTCTAACACAACATGGGTGTTGCATTAGTTCAGTGATAAACACAAGGGGATGGCTTCCATATAGATCGCTGGATGGCGCTGCAACATCTTTTTCTTCCTCCAGAACCTCACTCGATGGTTAAAAAATTTGCAAGCTATTTCCGCTTATTATTGTGCCCTTCTTTCTGTGGCATAGGCTAATAAATTAAGAACAAAACATTAATCTAAGAATATCGATGACTGAATCATGGCAAACCGTAAAACACTAAGTATACTCATTTTCGGGTAAAAAAGAATACGTACAAAACACCTAATTAATTCAGACATTCCATCACTGGTTTAGGCAAGAATATCATTTCGTGCATGTGATAAATATTAAGCCAGTTATGTTGGACAATATAAACGACACTGTCTGGATCACCGGACGTCGGTCCAGGCCAGTGGATGAACCTGCCCTGAATCACGAAACGATATACAGGCGTGATATTTTGATATGATATATTTGTTAACTGAAATTGGGTAGCCACCCGGTGGCAGTAGTACAGTACACATTTACACACACAATTCACAGAACGACAAAAAAGTTTGGAAGAGTGCGGGCCGTGCCCCATCTTTGCGGGTTTTACCGTGGCATTTGCCTTAGAGCTGAGGAAAAAGCACTATGAAACCTCAGTCAGGGTAGCCGAAGAGTGCCAGCTGGCACGATGAAGATATATACACATACAATAAGAATACATAGACATAAGAATAAAAATACATAAATTACAGCATTAAACAAGAATACAACCATATATGCATTGATAAAAAAAAATAGAACCTACAGAATATGAAAGAATGTGAAGAATATGAAAGTTCGCAGGCTGTCTCATATTCTACAGGCCTATACAGCACTATACAGTCCTGCGTCTCACAGTAACAAGTTAACTCTCTTACGTAATAACTACGAATATAACCCGCCACACGAACTATTCGACTAAAGCCTAGTGCTTACTTGACATTCCAACGGGTTCCACATTCAAAATTATACATGCTGTCGTTTAGTTCGCGGGTCTCAATACTGGGTCATTATTACCAGTTCCTTTGAGTGCCGGTACTCAACGGTACGGTGTACCGGAATTTTTATTTACGATGACGCATTAGATAAATAAGGTATTACAAGTCCGGAACTCGGGAAAAATGGACATTGTCCACAGTTTACATTCCTTCAATATTATGACTATATAAAACAAAGATATAACGAAATTTTTATTACGAAGGCAAGGGAAATTTTGAACCTAACCTTCCTTTAAAGAGTGAATATCGGCACTCTTTTTTTATTTCTTATTTCCCTATACAGTACTGACTGACTGACTGACTGACCGACTTTATAACGCAGACGGAATGTGTTTAAATACAATTCAATATTCATTTTTATGACAGGGATGAAACGACCATAAATAGGAATACTGATGGTGCTCCATACTCATCTTCATCTACATGTTGCTCTTACCAGGACAAATGGGCCAAGCCTGGGAACTTTCCACAGAGTAATGCTCTTTCGGCAATCGGTGGGCATTGGATATAAAAAAAACTTTAACCCTTTTTTTCGTATATAATGGTTCAGCCAGTTAGTCCCCGCCCTCTCTCCATGAAGGCCCGCGTTTGACCCCGGGCCAGTCCATTTGAGATTTGTGGTCGACAAAGTGGCAATGGCTCTGCATACTTCCGTCTTCCCCTGTCAGTACCGTCTAACCAACACTCCAGCCTAATCTTTATCAACATCTTGCTCTTACCAGAAAAACAAATGGGCGAAGCCCGAAAATATTCTGATAAGCAATACTCTATCGGATATCTGGCAGCTTTGGACAGACAATTACTTCCACGATTTTCATATTTAACGGAACAAATCCGCCCTACCTGTCCTACAGTACGCCCTAAATAAAACCTCACCACAGCACACTACCACTGCTACTAACGTAGTGTATATTTCGCACTCTACCCTCACCTCCGTAACAACGGAACTGATGAAACAGTTGACCCTCTGCACGTCATGAAGACCCACGGAAGCATGGAGGTACGGCTCCGATCATTCTTAATCTCCGCTAGATGGACGTGAGTAGCCAGCGTCACGCTCCGGCTACTTTAATCCTGGTAAATATCGCCTGTGATCAAACAAGTACTTATCCAAAAATGAGCCGGGACAGCGTAGTTATTACAGTGACTACGATACGGGCTCGACGATTCGGGGTTCGAATCCCGGAAGGAGGGGCAAAAAATTTGTCTCTACTCCAAAACGTCCAGACCGGCTCTGGAACCAACTCACCCTCCTACTCAATGCGTACTGGGGGGGGGGGGGGTTAAGTTTACCTTTAATCCCAAATCTAGTCCCTCGGTTAAGAATGAGTGGGGCTATACCTCCGCTCCTTCCATATGTCTTCCCGGGGT
>Ga0136643_10006207_pt1 | contig 17067 bp, 5 predicted proteins | sample TergutLab28metaG_FD_96883 | JGI IMG/M metagenome (GOLD analysis project Ga0136643, IMG submission 96883) | Labiotermes labralis P1 segment gut microbial communities from Petit-Saut dam, French Guiana - Lab288 P1 (version 3) (version 3) | ecosystem: Host-associated > Arthropoda: Insects >... | reverse complement strand
GAAGCAGGATTACCTACTGTGCGAGGACGAAAGGAAGACAGTGTACATATTGTATATCACTGTCCGGCACTGGCATGCAAAAGATACAGAAACTTGTGCCGTGTGTTCTTGACGCCCAAGGGTCTAGAAAACATGAGAGTGAATGGCCTAATAAACCTGGTAGCCAATACCAGTCTTGGCGTAATACCTTAACCCCATATTATAACAGCGAGGAGATATAATGGAACTATAAATATCTACGTGTCATTAGGGACCATAATGGAACCACTCGCTCTTTTTCTACTACTATTACTACTACTACTACTAATAATAATATTAATAGTCAGGAGGGGCAAGATATTTTTCTGTCCTTCAAAAGGTCCAGACCGCCTCTGGGGCCCACACAGCCTCCTATTCAATGGACATTGGCATTCTTTCCCGGAGTTTAAGCGACCGGATCGTGAAGTTAACTATGCACCTCAATCTAGTGTTGAGGTTAAAAATGAGTGGAGCTATATCTATGTTCCTTCTTTATGCTTTCATCGCGTGGACAAGGAAAACCTTACCTTTAATTTATCTTATAAATTGACATTATAGTCTTTAAGTAGACATAGTAATTCTGAAAATAGTAGTCAACCACCTAGTAAATGCCAATTCCGTTTGTATTGGTCCCATGTTGAAATAAAATACTCCCATTACCATTCCGATAGACACTTCCCTGAACCAGTTCTCATCATCGCACCATAGTTCTTTAAGATTCCTTTAATACTATCTTCCCTTCTAAGCCTTGGTATACCAAGCATTCTGTTTTCGTCAGCTGTTCCGACTAAATTTCTAAACGAACTACACTTAGTACAAGAGAAAATTACGAAAAGCACTTATTCGCGTATGGGATTGGAATTCAGCACCTTCATTAAAAAAAACAGCAAGAACGATAATGGTCGTTTTCTTTAGCCGTCAGATGAAGAAACTTGGCAGGTGTTGATCTGACCATGCGTTTGTCCGTCTGAGTTGTCAAGTTCAGGTTCGCCTGATGGAAGGGGTTTGGATCTCGTGTTTTTCTAGCGGCTAATTTGGCCGCTATGAGACGTCAAGCAGCGGACCAGCAGAGCCTTGTCTCGGTCCATGACATACAACACAACTTGCAGGTATTTCGTTCATCCTTGAGAGTCTCCTCCTTCTCAAGATACAAATCGTGCATGTCATGGCCTCCTAGTTCATCAGTTTATAAAACGCTGAACTATAAAAAGTACAATATTTTGAGCCCCTCCCTCTACTCCTTCCTTTCAAGTACGCGGTTTACTTACAACAGCGCTTCTACCTTTGACCCCTTGCAGTCTAACGATTGAATTATTGGATGCAGAGAAGCTGCTTCCAAAGGCTTGGTAGAGATTATCACACTGTTCGCTGAAGAACAGTACGAAGCCCTGCACTTAACTTGGCAATGTTCTACCAACATTTTATTCCGTTTTTTTAAAGGACTATCCTCCAAGCTGCGACTTCCGAAAAGTTTTGCCAGCGGTCACAGCTCTGCACTGGATCATGTTACCAATGTTGACGACTGGACTCCACCTAGAGAGGCAGTTAAGAATGAGTGGTGCTAAACGTCTTCTCCTCCTATATTCCTTGATAGCATGGACGGGATAAATTTACATTTGCGTATTTATTATGTAAATTCTGCCGGGAAATATCTTAGTTATATAGACGCGAAGCAGAAGATTCATAGCTTTTTGAGTCTGAAACTAGCACAAATATTTATTTAAAAAATCAATTCCTGCATCACTGTTCATACAGTTTTTTTCCTTACAACGACACATCAATGAATGCTGCTTAGGGATTTTATGAGAAATTTTGGCCATGTATCAGTAAGATAAAAAATAAATAAAAAAATATGTACACTGGATTGTTTGGTTTTTACTTGCTATGCTACATATTTCGGTTTATTCAACCGTCATCAGGGATCAGTGAAATATGTCATGAAGATTACCAGACCTTTCCATCGTAATTGTTAAAATCTAAATACAAAATGGTAATAGTATACACAATATTAAAAACATACAGTTGCAGTAAAATTTTAGTCAGTTAACTAACTGACAAAACATTGTAATTGGAAAAGACGCGTTGGATCATTATTGAGTTTTATGAGTTGGTTAAATGATAAATATTATACTCTGTTTTATATACCATGATGATGTAATATTTGGATTTTAAAGACTGCTATATAACTGACTTGTAATCTACATGACGTAATTAATTGTATCTGACCATGGCTGAGAAAACCGAAAAATGCCACGACTTTAGCAAAAAAAAAAAGGCAGTACATTATATATTTTTGGTTTTTATTGTGTTGACATACCGGTAAATACGTCTCGTAAAATCCCCGAGCAGAATTCACCGATTTATTTCTGTAAGGGAGAAGAGTAACTACCCTGCTTATCTGTACTTGCAATACTACTGGTTTTCAGAATAAGGATGCGTCAGCGGTAGTTTGTGGGTCACATTTAATTGTTTAATTACACATCCATAAAGCTATTTTTTTCTTATGGCCCGACTTTTTCAACAGGCCCATTTAACGTAACATAATAAGATCAGTTTCACATTCCAGGCAATCCCAGTACTCTGTACCCAGTGGGAAAGACGCCGTGTGGCCTAGGAGAGATCTAGTTGTGACGGCGAAAATAATTGACCTACCCTATCTTGGGATAAGCCCCAGGCCAACCAGCCAATATAACCGGTGACTTAAACTTAATTGTCGTCATCTCATTGTGCTCTATTAAACCAGATTTTTCATATATTCCGGGTAACACGATTTCAAAAAATTGGTTTTCTTCTATTTTATTTACTACGACAGGTTTCGGACTCTCTTCTTGCTACCATCATGTAGTCAGTTACATTTACATAAACGAAACTGTTAGGTAGAGGCCTCTCCGTCACATATAATATGTATAATAACTATTAATAAAATATTATTCCCAGTAATGGTATAACAAAAGAGGCAATGTGCGCATGAACATAATATTATGGTGCGTTTTTCAACACCTGTTGCAGTGGGAAGGCAATAAGTATTGCATATTGCGATAGTGTGTTTGTGTAAGTATATCCAAATGTCATCTATGACCTGCACCGCTGTACAATATTTTTCCACATTATCTCATGAACGGAACGATTTCAGATAAAAACTATGTTGACGGTACAATGTGTTCAGATTCTCTCTACAACTCTTGTCTGAAACACTTCTCATTCTAAGAAGAACTGAGAGAGATGTATTCAGAAACGTATATTGGTCTTCATGTAAAGTACCCGTTATTCGTATCAGATTTCGGTGAAACTCGAATTTTCTCGACAGATTTGATAAAAACACTCAAATGTCAAATTTCATGAAAATCCGTCCAGTGAGAGCCGAGTTGTTCCATACGGAAGGACAAACGGACAGACATGATGAAGCTAAATAGCTGCTTTTCGCAGTTTTGCAAAGGCGTCTAATTAAATGATTAAAATTGGTTAAAACAATAAACATTTAACTCATTTTCACAAATATTTTATTTCATACGCCCTGTATATCGAAGAAAAGAATCTTGCCATTGACGTATATTATGTTTACAGCTTCATAACACATCTAAGCCGTGTTTATAATCCAGCTTAGCCATTTTAGTCCACCACACACCTTACATCACTAAGTATATTCTACGATCTACAGGACGCATGGCTACAATATTTAAGAAAGTATGTTTAATATTCTTGTTTTATCTAATTTTAATTAATTCATTATCTTTCCAATATTGAGAATAGTATTTTATTAATGGCTATTTTACGCATCAGATGTGAGGTATGGGCCGCTACCTAACAGTCTTTTTATGCAATTGCAAATTAACTACTCGTTGACGGCCGGAATACTGCCGAAACATGTCGTACTGAATAAAATAATATAAAAAGCTATTTCTTGCAGTTGTTTTACTCAGCATATGTTACTAATCTCACATAACCAGCGACTTTTTCAGCTGGCCAGTCCCAGGCCAGGCAAAAAAAAAGTCTTGGAGACTGTACGCAGCAGTAAAATGTAAAACTTTTGCGTGTGCTTATTAATTCGGTAATTGAGGTATCGAAAGTACAGACAACATTCATGTTCATCCAAGTGTGGCGAATTACGAGAACTTTGGTCGGCACAATTATGCTGCAAAATGATCAGACGTTGGTTCATAGATGAAGTTGGTCATCGCCTGATTTACAAAGTACACTGAGTACAGAAAACTTAGCAAACAGAAATTTGGCTATGGACTTCAGGTGGCCGTTTCCCATTGCCACCAGGATAACGACTATTCTGACTGAGTACTTGTATGGTTTTCCTCAGCTGCAGGCCTATGTCAGGTTAGAGCCTTGACATGGGGCATGGCCATTATTCCTCATATGCTTTCCGTTACATCATTCTTTTATCACCCTAACAAATAACTGCGGAATAGTGCGAGCTACCGATGACGTCACTAAATATGCCATAAATAAATTGGTAAATTTATATATGTAGAGGACATGAAGGCATACAGTGAGAGAGAAGTGTAGAGCAACTCATGTTTAACCTTGGCAGTGATGGTGCTGAGCGGTCAAAATCAAGACCTGGCCGCTTTACTCTAGGAAACAACCCCCTGTACCTATGGAGCATCAAGCTTGGTAGGCCTCGAGCGGGTTTGGACGTGGTGGTGAAGAGGAAAATTTCTTGCTTTTGTGGGGATTTGAAGCGAGGGCCGAACAGTCTGTATTCTACTAGCTATACCGACTGCGCCACCCCTGTCTGCCACCATAAATAAATTGAAATTTTAGAAAATTGAAACCTACCACAGAGGAAAGCTTTTGCCGAAAAATCATTGTTATAGAAGTAGGAAGCGACTGTGCGCTGTAACGCATTTATACAGCTTGACAGCCCGAGAATCTGAGAGTGAAGCGTGGCGATTGGTCAGTAACACTTCAGCTGTAACCATGAGAAACTGAAATGGATGGCAAGAGCGATTCCCTTCAAAGTACTGACACATCCACAATGGGGGCAAGCCAGTGGACGTTCTGTTAAGAGATTGGCAAAATACGTGACGACATTTGGTGCATTAACTTTTTTTTTCAAATGCTATTCTCCATTAACCCTACTGCTTCTGAAAGGTACGTGCGGATCGATATGTAGCCTGTTGGAAGTTACAAGTAGACATCTCTACACCTTTCGCAGAACACGGTTTACAAGTTCTGAATATTTCATGAGTAGAGTACTTATTTTTATGTGAAATGGTAGCGTAATCCAAAGATAGTGCGCGTTACATGGATATTCAGACTGTAGTTTTCGTATACGAAGGCCTCTGTGTCCTTCAGTGGCTTGTCCACTGCTGGCACATTGCGTTAAAGCAGTGTGAGACCGCGACCCTGTAAATTCTTTTTTCATAAGACGAGGGCCCAGTCCCAACAAATTTACTCGTAAGTACCTTTCCATTTTTTTTAAGTTCATACATTAAACTAACGTAAGTATTAATACTTAATTATGGCATAATCATAAAGAGTATTAGTACACTTATGCATATGGTGTGGCATGTTGACAAATATAAAATTACATTTAAATTAGTTATCAATCAATGGAGTAACGAAATCTTGTAGCATATTGTAGTTTCCTCAGGCCAGCATCTAGGTCTGAGTTTTTCGACACATTCACGAATATTTTTCTCCTCAGAATATTTCCACTATAAAAAATTTATTAATGAAAATTGCTTTGAAAACTAAAATGACAAATTCCAGGAGAACCTTTCGCGGCCCGGTATAATTGATGCCAGGGCCGAGTACCGGGCCGCGGCTCGGCGGTTGAGAAACATTGCGTTAAAGCATTTCGCAACACCCAACTTCTATAATATTTCCTACTTACATTGCATTGTCATACTAACGTTTTATTCGACGCTATATGACTGATTCATTTGAAGTAGCGTCGTTATATAACCTGGGAATGAAACTGCTTATATTTCGGTTAATTTGCTGAGGTACTACAATATTTAAATTTAAAAAATCGCCTTTTGTTTTTAAATTAAAATCAATTCAGAAAAATATTCGAATTCAGTTTCAATTTACGGTCAGATATGTAAAGACAGTTTAACAGCCGCCAAAAATACAACTTTATTAACGCTTTAAACGCTGAACTACATCCCATCTGCCATTTGCTGGCATTATTAGGAGCTCACTATATTCTCCACGTTAGTAGGATAAGGGTTAAAATAATAAGTTAACCAGCTACATGTTTCGACCCTCTAGGGGCCATTTTCAGGCTTACATTTGAAACATACTAGGGAGCATACAGATCATGAGCGGAAGGGTGGTCTCACTTCTTACAGGGTTTTGTTACAAGTTTGGTCTTTACATATAATTTGATTTCGATATTAATATTGAAGATTAAAACTAAAATTTTAAAATTAAACTGAAATTAAATTAGCGAAAGTAGTTATTAAACTTTACAGTTTTTAAAAATTAGTACTTGTTGCAAGTTGAATTTTGCTGGTAGTTGACATGTGGTTTCAGAGTGGGTGTCATAAGGTATTTCGCGTCATTCTACAGCGTGTGTCTTTTTCTCATCGTAGTGCGTGGCATATTCTGTAGCTGGTCAAATTACTATTTTTATACAGTTGCGTTTTTGACTGTTGTTAAACTGTTTTTATTTTTCAACACAACGGGATGCATAAAGATATGCATTTATCATACTGCATACATTCCTCTGTGTGTTTGACGTTATAATCACTTCCTGTGATCAAGTACAAATAAATAAGCAAAGGTATTGCCTAGAATGCTGGGTGTCATAAATTCCATTTCGATCTCAGCTAAAACTGGAACAGAAATTTAGAAGATCGACTTAGGGGTATGTTACAGATATCTGTACTTTATAACTGAAAAATAAAATACAACAAGATGCCACTTATTACTTTATTATGCTTATGTTAGGTCTAACATGTTTCGGGCACCATTATGCCCATCATCAGGAGCTCACGACCATAGCGTTGGTTACCACATAGGCCGTCTGGCTGTCGAGTTGCTGATGGTTGGAAGTTAAGGACCGGACCGGACCGAAGGCTGTACAGCCTTCGGTCCGGACACTCCTCCATCCTGCCTGCACTTAACTCCCAACCAGCAGCAACTCGAGAACCAGACGGCCAATGTGGTAACCAACGCTATCGTCGTGAGCTCCTGATGATGGGCATAATGGTGCCCGAAACATGTTAGGCCTAACATAAGCATAATAAAGTAATAAGTGGCATCTTGTTGTATTTTATTCTTCAGTTATCAAGATGATATACGGTCCAATACACATAAAATCTGTACTTTATGTCAACGCTCATAAATCATACACTCTATTCACTTCTGAGCAGACCAAATGAGCAAGTTGAGGTGTCCTACTACAGGTTCTCAGGCCTAATTAGCGTTTTGGTGGGAACAATATGGCTTTTTCTTGTCTGTAAATTTCTGAAAATTTAGTGACGATGACTGAAATTTTCGCAGAGATTCGGCAATTTTGTCTGTCTGTGCCTTAAACAATACAGTGGGTTAGCCCTCGATATTAAACACTATTTGAAGAACGAGGGTCTTACGGTTTGGCTTCTTATCTTGTCGGTAATGGACAAGCCTTTCAAAGCCTTCAACAGCCAGTTACATTTCTCTCATGGGAAACGAGATATTCCGTGTAAGATTTAATATTTGTCAAAATAATTTTTTCCCCCTGTGGCGCTGCGGCCCAACGCGGGCCATGCCCTCCTCATTCTTGAGGTTTCATGATCACACACAACGACGCATCACAGTCGGTAGGACTCCTCTGGACGAGTGATCAGTTCGTCGCAGAGACCTCTACCTGACAACACACAACAATCACAACAGACAAACATCCATGTCCCCGGTGGGATTCGAAATCACGATCTCAGCAGGCGAGCGGTCGCAGACCTACACTTTAGACCGCGCGGCCACTGGGACCGGCAAGTCTGAATAATTACCTTTTCAAATTATAATTACTTTTTAAAAACCTGCCTCTCTCATAGTGTTTCCTACTGCAGCAATCCTTTCTTCAGTTACAGTAAACCGTTGTGTTTGAATTGAGGGGTCTGTAATTTTCTCAACTATAAATGTACTTGACTGTACCGAAACATATAAAGGATAGAGTTGTCAACTTGCACGCCTAGAAGTCATATTAAGGGACTACTGGGGAGTGGAATAATAACTCCACTCATTCGTAACTTCCACACTGGATAGAGGCAAGTGATGAGCTTCATATCCGAGGCGATTTGCACTGCCGAAAGACTTGCCGATACCCAATGATAGAAAGCTGCATGGGTCGCAGAGGCTGGTCTCAATGATTTGGAAAAAAAATGTGTTTTTTTCACTTGCCAGGAATCGAGCCACAGATCCTCTGCTGTTCCGCCTGTATCCTAGCCTGTTTATCGATTACCATATTCCTGCCCCAACACAGATAGATTTAGGAAAGTCCTCTCGAGCGATTAGTCGTGTCAAAATTAAGTTACAAAATCAATATTTCGGAGATCTGCCTGTCTCCGTCATTAGGGTAAGGCGTTGTTCGAAATCAATTTAATTCTTAGATCAGTGGAGATCTGTGGCAACAAAACAGTGACTTACTTTCTGGCTACTCTTACTCCCTTATTACCAACACTATGCAAACTTCAGTTTATGTACGAAATGTGATTTACAGAAAAGCCATATTTCTTTCGCTTTGTCTATATTCTTTCAAATATACACTCACAATTTCCATTCTGGTTCTTTATTCTATTTTAATGGAGGAGGCTAATGCGTGCGAAATGTACTGCACTGTAGAATGAATAAAAATTTATATCGAAGAAATATACTTGAAAATTTTACCCAGATTTAACGAGGGCTGTCCTAAATTTGTAGTCTTTCTCAACACTTTCCTGCACAAGACATTTGTAACAAACCTTACTTACTTACTTACTTACTCCATGGTACAGAGTCCTTCTTGAGAAGCTAACTGGTTTGCAGCTAGTCAAGAAATTCCCCGCATTTCACGGAACCCGAAGGTTCATTACCGCACCCACAAGCGACCGCTACCTGTCTCTATCCTGGGCCAGCCCAATCCAACCCATATACCCACATCCAACCTCCTGGAGATCCGTCCTAATATTATCCACCCATCTACGCCTAGGTCTCCCCATTTGTAACAAACCTTAATGCACAAAATACGAGATTACCGTTACAAATGCATAAAAGTCCCCAGTTTTTTTTCCGGTAACTAAATAACGGGTTTTATAGTTAGAGCGAGGTGCGATGAGATTGTACAAGGAGGACCTAACCAAATCTTTTCGCTTCATGCTTCCTGACTTAAATGTTGTGTCAGTTCTTCATCACTCCTCTGCGAGCTTCGCGCCCCATCCATCTCAAATTCCTTGATTTGATAAATGCAATAATATTAATTTTCCAAAATTCTTTAACTACATCCTTTCTTTTGGGTCCAAATATTCTTTCTGCACTCTGTGTTCGATTAGTCTCAAGTTGTGCTCTTTTTTTATTGCATGAAGAGATCGTTTCACTGAACATGCCGCGAAAGCATATGGGGAAAGGATGTACAGCTCCACTAATTTTCAACCTCGGCGCTAATTGGTGATAAGTGGTCAGATTCACGCCCCGGCTGATCAATACCTTTGGAAATCGCCATCATTATTCCTTCAATAGGAGGATGGCTGGGCACCAAAGTCTGTCTGGATGATTAGGACAAACAGGAGCAGTGACTACCGAATGTTTTATAGTTCACTGCTGGTTTGATGGATATATTCGTCCTTCAGTGGGTGGAGAAGAGATCAGTTTAAACTGAATAAATATAATGCGTTCTGTTGTCTCAGAAACAGGCGTGACTGCACGAACTGGCTTTTAAATATTACCACGAATTCGATTCCATGACTGTAGTGGATAACCTGCTAGAAATATTGCAGGTTTGAAAGTAAAGATTATAGGTGCAAGGCCGCTGTGTACATGCATTCGAGAGATGGCTTTAAATTCACAAATTTTCTACTCGCAAATATTTCCTTTGTCAATGACAGCTTCGGTCTATGACAGCTTTCTTGTTTCTGTTTCAAAACTTTGTGAAGAATTAGATTTAAAGGATACAGTTAAGGTATTCTAGTTAGCCTCACTGTATCCTAAAAGAATGCAAATTAAAAGACTCATAGATATCGCACTTTCTGTAAGATCTCTACACTCTGCATGACTTGTGGGCTCTGGAGGCTATTATTTCAGATTCAATAAATTTAAGTCCATTACGTAACATACGACACAACTACTTAAGACATACGTAATTTACCTTTCCACGGTGGCGAAATGTTAAGGCTGGTGTGAGGCCGTGCAGTCTGGTATAAGCCTACCGGACATTAGTGCCAAACACAATAATTTTGATGACGGAATTTACGTTTTTCGTAATTTTTATTTGTTATTTAATTTTGGTACTCATTTCATATGACATTGTTAGCTTTGTTTGTTAGATTCTTTATATTTGCTTCATACCTGGGCCTGCAGGCAGTATGCTCCTACGAATTGTTTGTAAATACGTACCACGTCCAAGGACACTGCAGTGTTAATATCTTAGTACCCTTCATCACTACACAAACATTACGAAGCCATTTAAAATGTGTTAAGACAAGTTTTGCCATACAACAGGAATATTACTGTAAGATATTTTAAAAATCTTTTCAACGCCGCATAATCGGAATTGGAAAGCCTACAGTTAAGCTGCTTGCCGTTATGTAGATATTTAATTTACACACTTTTTATGGTTTGCTTAACAGTGATATCAGCAAGATAGCATCTCTAGAAAAAAAGAGGCTGGACGACGGTGAATAACGAAAAGGAAAGGATCGTGGCTTATTTTAATATTAGGAAATTTGCCTGGAGTGACAAAAAAATACGGGAGCCTCCTTCATAAGACACTGTGTCGAAGCTGAGACTAAAAACGCCACACTCTAATTTAAATACAGAAGATTTACCGCTTGATCCAACTTTTGTGGTGATTCTATAAAACAGTGAAGACAAAATAATAAGTTTTTATTATCAGTAGGCCTATTATGATTAGTCCTAATTCGACCAAAACGCAGGTCTATGCCAATTAGGATGCTGGAAATGAGATTCAAACCATAGAAAGCGGAGCTCAGATTCTTTCTGGCATGGTTGCAAAGAGGGTATTTCAAATCGGTTATTAATGAGCCAAGTTATCCGCAACAATGTCCGAGGTAATTTAAGAGTCATTAAGTAGATCATCAAATACAAAATACAATCCTTAATATTTTAAAATAAACCTACAATTCTGGTTAGTAATGTCATAAATTTCCAATTTGATACGTGTGATGTTTCATTGACCATTTCCCAACCACATACATTTTACACCGCCCCTTTTTAAGCTTATTTAGCGACGCCATCGGCGATAGATGAATGGGAATGGAATAGTGATGGAAAGATCCGAAAGGTTAAAAAAAAACCGCAGTGCTTGGAGATAAACCTGTCCAAGTACTCCTTTGTCCACTACACATCCCACAAGACTGGCCTTTGAATTGAACCCAGACATCTGCTTTGACAGGTCGAAGACTAACTGCATAGGCGACGAAACAGACTTTTACAGTGTGGAATTGTAGGGTGACTGGGGATGAATGATAGGCTGGTAGGAAAGCACTGCGGGATTGTCTTTTCATTTCTGAGGAGTAATGAGGAAACTAAGACCTGAATGAGGAGATCCAGACTTCTAGTGACAGTCGAGACCTCCTGACTGTGGGGCCACAGTGCTCACAATTACAGTGCATGGATCATCAAGTGCATAGAACTCAGGATCAGAACTACGTTAACCGCACAAAGAAGTAATTTATTGTACACCCTATTTGACATGTTCCAAGAAAAGTCACAAAGATCCGCCACTGAGGACAACTCCGTCAAAAGTTTTGTATTCGGCACCCGAACGGGTCTAATCATGAGGATGGCGTTTTTTCATTGTTCAGAGACCGTTGGCAGGATTCTTCCAGGGCGCTGGCCTGATGATTCCCACGGGGTCGTCACCGGCTCTTCTCAACCCGGAACTCATCGTGCTCTTTACCTGACATGCTAGAGCCAGATTTACTACTACATTGTAACACTACTTGTTGTTAATAATAACTTCGTTGAAAACCAGTTCAAAATATCAGGTGTGCAAAAACTCTTGTCTCTTTGCTTTGGCAGAGTTTCAGACTAGAAGATACACGTCTTATTTTACTGCCTTTTCTTCTTCTCCTTCTTCTTTGTACAACTCCACATCTGCAACACGTGATAAGCTAACAGTTTTAAGTACCTCTTCGCAGAAAATCAAGCATGTGTCTTGTTACGGTTAGGAATTACATTTATAAAAAAGAAATTTCGGAAATCCGCATCCAGTAACTACCTAACCAATTTTATTAAGATGAGACAGGCACTGGTCACCCCCGCAGTGTCTTTTGGCAGAGGCAACGCGGCAATGTGTGTGTACAGTAATTGTACTTGATTCAACGTGAGGCTAAACAGAAAACATAGACTACCGATATCCGTGAAACTAATTCTTTGCTGCATGATTTACACAGAGGAAATACGGATGGAGATACTGAATTTTTACTACATTACTTCACCTTGGAAGACTATTTAAAAATCGGAATATTTACACTTTAATAAATGATTTGGAATTTTGCTCTCCGCCTGGCGTGCCTGTTTGCCGATTCATTATTAAACACCTGTTTCACATTTGACTTTCAGTGCAAAGAGCACATTTTTCATGTTATTCTAGATATTTGCGGATAAAGATAATGAACAAGTAAATCCGTCCCCCCTCCAAACATAGTTCATATCTCACGATGAACAATGATAAACGACACTTGGAACCATGTACTGTACTAATAAGCAGCTTTTTAACAAAATTTCGTATAAGTTTCTGTGCATATTATCAACTGAAGTATAAGTGTAAAATATGCAGAATTATTTCATTTTAAAGACTTTGTATAATTCTAATATTAACCGGTAAACTCACAAAGATTCATAAAGGACATAAATTCAATTTTACGTTCATAGTGACTTGGTTGTAAAGCAACACTCTTTCTGGAACTCTGCAGAAGATAAATTTGAGCGACCAGCTGGAGCCACCTTTATGTTTCAGAAATGTTTAATGGGAGACCGAGGAAGTATACTTTTGTCCCAGTCACGTATCAAAATCCTATCATTCGTCCCTTGTGTGAACTACCTCAAAAATTTTGCAATTACATTATCGGAACCCATTAAACCTAGGACAAAAGTTGGTTCAACATGAAACATTCATGAAAGGGAACTTATGCCACGTATTCGTATAATCAATTTTCAGATCACACAATTACTCGTACATTTGCAAAAATTCAATACTTGAGCTTCGATTCTCATACGAGTGTGCTTACGACAGAATTTAGTTTTACTAAACAGGATTAGGGAAGAAAAGTCTTAAAATTAAAGTCGTGTTTTAATCCTTTACAATCCTGGCTTCAATTATAAGGTTTTTCGAGTCCTAAATTGTGCTTTATAAACAAGCTCTACTTAAGGTCCAGATAGGTTGCTGGTGCTGCGGACTGGGATAGAGTGGCGGTGTCCTATTCTAAGTCACTACCAGGTTGAGAGGAAGGAAAGGACGTACAGTACTACACCGATTGCGATAACAGATGTTGCTTCAGCTGCTTGTAACACGTTTAAATGTTTGCCAAGATCCGCGTTAACTCACTTGATATTGTGACTAGGCTACGGGCTAGATGAACGAAGCGTTGTGTTCGAATGGTACAGCAAACAAAATACCGTATGCATTTCCAAATGTAGACTGTTTTGAGGTCCACACACGGGGTCAACGATAGTGGGTTCGGGACCGGGTAAAAATATTTTGGGGCCCCAAACAAGGGCGGACCAGCTAAAAAACTTTACACTAAATCGGAAAGCCTGTCAGTTGCAGAGTGTCTTGGGCGTGGTCTGAAAGTTTTGATTTGTATTGTCTAAAAATAATTATAGTAACGAGAACAACAAACATATGCCACATAGTCGGGCCTAGATCCTCCTTCCGGACCGCCTGGTCCCCGTAATTTGTACCGGCTCCCCCATCCCCCCCCCCGCCGCCTCTTCGGCAGGGCCCACACAGTCCTCCATTCAATGGGTACATGGGGGGAGGGTTATCTTTCAGGTGTGAAGCGACCGCAGGTTGAACCTAACAACTTACATCCGTCTAACGCAGCTGTGAATTATCGATGGTGCTGGCGCTGTTCTTCCACCTTCTCAATCTCAACGACGAAAACAGCGAAAAACATAATTTTTTTTTTGTATAGGACATCCCGTTTTGTTTCAGAAATGAAAGATGATAAAGTTATTTGTTATTACTTACTTTTACCTAATCTTTTCTAGCAAATTAATATTTTTCTAAAATTGAATATCCCGTTATGGTCGATATTTAAATTCCAAGCCACATGTCCATGCTCGTCAGACCCTATAGCAGGAAACCAAAACGAAAGATAAAAAGATACAGTTGCGTTGTGTGCTCTTATGAGAAACCAAACACCAGCTTTTCTTTTGTCCCGTGGCGTGTCCAACTGTAATTGGACAAAACTACAAATTAAAGAAAGCAATACAAGTTCCGAGATTTTAGTTCAGTGCAACTTGTCTTCAGGCAGACATACAAACACGCTGACTAGAAACTACAGATGACTGTCAACATAATTAAAGCTACAAAAGGACAATATATCATAAGCTGAAATATCACTGAGAACAGTGTAGAACGATATATCACATATAATACGAAATTTCTAAAGCTCTTTCTGACATAAAAAGGCAACATGTCAAATGTAAAAGTAAGTCCCTGATGCAACATTTACTGTTCTTCATTAAATACAGATTTATTGCTACGTAACATGTATTCTAGACCATCCTTTCAATAGCAGTAATTGTTTATTAGGAGAATGTCGTCCGGTTAGTTGGACAGTCTGTGTGATACTCAAGGCGGTCGAACGAATTTTCATTACATTTCTCACGACAAGGCCTTAAATAAATTAGCAATGTAAATATTCGGCACTAAAATCGACTACTCAGAAGTATCGTTGTACTTGAAGTTCTAAATAATTAATGAATAATTAAATTTTATTCTAAAATCGTAGGATTGAAACAGCTGTAAAACAACACGATCATACTTTAATCAGATAATAGTTTTGTTTTTGGCCTTTTCGGGGAAAGGGACAGCATTTAAAAAGCAATTAAAATGATAGGCATGTTAGAGTCATGTTTCTTATACCCTAACATCTGCACTGTTTATTGCTCACTGCGCAGCACTGGTGCCATCTCCTCTACGGAAAAGTCGCTAACAAAAACCATAAAAAGTCTCCACCCTAATGAACATTATCAAGAAAATGAACGTTATTAGGAAAAAGGAATAAAGTTTAAAAATCAGGCTAAATCGGGAACAAAATTCGCCCGAGACGTAAGTTTTATTTAGGGGAAATGTCATACCTTGATATGATTTTTCAGTCACCTTCCGTGAATGTCTTGAGCACTTTAAAGGAAAAGATCACCCTAAATTTTATGTAAACCGTCAATTCGCACGGAACAGTATATAGATTCCGTCTTCGTTATAGACGTAAAATCCATTTAGTTAATATTGCACATCGAAATAATTGTTGTTGTTTCTGAAATCCTCAAGAACACACAAATGCTGTTCGTGTGCAGAGCGTAGAGGTTTTGAATACTCAACCTGGTGGTGCATAAATTGACTCACATTGCATTAACAATTTAAGGGCTAAAGCAATGTGCGTAAGAGAAACTTTTAACTTGAAGCATGGCGGTCAAACATACAGTCATACCGCAGGAGTCCTTCCCGGCGGTTCGCAACAGAAACGTTTCTGGTGTCTCTTTCGTTAAGTGGCAAACTTTGCACAGCCGAATCGCAGGGGCGAGCTGTCATCCAGTAAATTGAGTCAGTTTTATCTGGAACTAGCTGTTTCAGCGAAATTTATTTTAATATCAAGGCTGTAATAGTACTGGAAGTTTGATGATGGAGGAAACGGAAACCACGTATATACAGCAGTCCTTGACAGCCAACGTGGATTTGTCCTCCAACCAGTTTGTTGGAGGAGTAGCTTAAAATTTTTAACAGAGGAAAGTAATACCGGTACACTGAGAAATGTGAACAGACCCTCGAACGTGGGAGCTTTTCCTTAGCACGCGTGGGAGAGATCAGATATAAAAAAAAAGTCCGGAAATCTGAAGGGAAGAGAGAAATTGAGAGACTTGGAAATAAAGGTTATAAAGCTGAGAGACTGTAATATTCTCTGGGACAATGATCCTTGGAATTCGATTAGTTTGTTTTTAATATAACGTGTTTGATGTCAAAGACTGGCAGATTTTTACATAATAGAGTGTCATGTTTTCATTCCCTAAATATTCGATTTCCTGCGAAGGCTTGAGAAAAATCTCAATGTTCGAAGTCTAGCGAGATAGTGATAGAAGAGGTGCAAATAACGACTTGGATTACAAGTAGAACATTCATTACCTCTTGGACAGGGCTTGAGAATACTAAGTATAACAATGAACCCGGATATCTCTAATACACCGCCACTCATTCACAACTTCCTGACTGTTTCCTTTCATTCACAACTACTTCTCAACCGCATTCACAGTTTAATTCACAACTTGGTGTGTATTTGGCTGGTTGCATACTGTGAACTGGTGCGATAAATATATCCACAGTGGCTGCAAGGTACAGGAGCCTATGTGACAATGACCACTCCACTAGAAATAATGGCTAAGGACTTCAATAGCATTCTACGGATGGGTATCAACAGGGCATTCAATGTCAATGTGTTTAATTCCGGCAGATATTAGCAATTTTGTTGAGGTTTGAAATTGTTTCTAGTCGTGAAGACTGCTGGAATGCAGCGACATTAACAGGACGCAGGCCTACTTGTAAGTTTATCATAGTAAAAGGTAGAGGTAAAGTGATCCCGTTATAGGCCCAGTGTGGCCCAGAGGGTGGGTAGAGGTATAGCTCTTCTCTTCCATGACCGTGGCACTAGAAGGGGGTGAGTGGTCAGCAGCACG
>Ga0136643_10006206_pt1 | contig 17069 bp, 12 predicted proteins | sample TergutLab28metaG_FD_96883 | JGI IMG/M metagenome (GOLD analysis project Ga0136643, IMG submission 96883) | Labiotermes labralis P1 segment gut microbial communities from Petit-Saut dam, French Guiana - Lab288 P1 (version 3) (version 3) | ecosystem: Host-associated > Arthropoda: Insects >... | reverse complement strand
GGGGTCTTCAACCAGAGCTGAGCCGAACGCAACCGCAGGACCCGGCCGAGAGGCCGGCAGACGACCAGGGGAGAGGGAAGCGCGATGAGTGTCGCACTCCAGGTGCTGTACATCGCGTTGTACTGCTTCCTTGCCGTCCTTATTTTCCGGTTGGTGATGGATTGGGTCTTCCAGTTCGCCCGTTCGTGGCATCCTGGGAAGGCCATGGTGGTGGTCCTGGAAGGCACCTACACTGTCACCGATCCGCCACTCAAGCTTCTGCGGCGGTTCATTCCGCCGCTACGTCTCGGGGGCGTGGCGCTCGACCTGTCCTTCTTCGTATTGATGATCATCGTGTACATCCTGATCTCCGTCGTCGGGGGCTTGATGTGAACGGTGTGGGCTCCCGATATGTCGACGATCACGTTGAGGTGAAGAGATGCCGCTGACCCCCGAGGACGTTCGGAACAAGCAGTTCACGACCGTCCGCCTCCGAGAGGGCTATGACGAGGATGAGGTCGACGCCTTCCTCGACGAGGTGGAGGCGGAGCTGACACGCTTGCTCCGCGAGAACGAGGATCTGCGGGCCAAGCTGGCCGCGGCCACTCGTGCCGCCGCCCAGAACCAGCAGCAGGGCATGCGCAAGCCGGAACCCCAGGACCGGCCGGTGCCCGCTGCCATATCCGGACCGCAGCCGGTGCCGCAGCAGCAGATGGGTCCGCCCCAGCTGCCCGGCGGAGCACCTCAGCTGCCCGCAGGTCCCAGTGCCCAGCAGCACCCGATGCAGCAGGGTCACCCCATGCAGCAGCAGGGTCCCGGCCCGATGGGCCAGCACCCGATGCAGCAGGGTCACCCCATGCAGCAGCAGGGTCCCGGCCCGATGGGCGGGCACCCGATGCAGCAGCAGGGGCCCGGCGGCGACAGCGCCGCCCGCGTGCTCTCGCTCGCGCAGCAGACCGCCGACCAGGCGATCGCCGAGGCGCGTTCCGAGGCCAACAAGATCGTCGGTGAAGCGCGCAGCCGCGCCGAGGGCCTGGAGCGGGACGCCCGCGCCAAGGCCGACGCGCTGGAGCGGGACGCCCAGGAGAAGCACCGCGTCGCGATGGGCTCGCTGGAGTCCGCCCGCGCCACGCTGGAGCGCAAGGTCGAGGACCTGCGCGGCTTCGAGCGGGAGTACCGCACGCGCCTGAAGTCCTACCTGGAGTCGCAGCTGCGCCAGCTGGAGAACCAGGCGGACGACTCGCTCGCCCCGCCGCGGACCACCGCGCCCGCGCCGTCCCTGCCGGCCGCGCCCTCCATGGGCAACGGCACGATGGGCGGCAACTCCATGGGAGGCAACTCCCTGGGCGGGATGGCTCCGGCCGGGGCCGGTGCCATGGGCCACGGTTCGGCGCCCTCCTACGGCGGTGCGCAGGGCATGGGCGGTCACACCCCCGGCCCGACGTACGGCGGCCAGCAGCAGATGTCGCCCGCGATGACGCAGCCGATGGCTCCGGTGCGGCCGCAGGGTCCGTCGCCGATGCAGCAGGCGCCGACGCCGATGCGCGGCTTCCTCATCGACGAGGACGACAACTAGCCGCCGACGGCGCGCTCGACGTCAAGGGCCGGGCCTCCGGGGAGTTCTCCCCAGGAGGCCCGGCCCTTTTGCGGGTCCCGCACCCCTGACGGGGTGCGGGACCCGCGCCGTATCAGGCGGACTTGCGCAGGTGGAAGGTGAGGCCGAGGGCCGCGTCGGTGAAGGCGGGGCCGAAGCCCTCCTCGGCGGGGGCGTCGCCGGCCGCGAGGCTGTCCGCCAGGACCTCCTCGGAGATCAGCCCGGCGTGCTCGGCCAGTGCCGTCGACAACTCACCGTCGCCGGCCGCGTACCGCACGTGGATGCGATCCGTCACCTGGAGACCGGAGTTCTTCCTGGCCTCCTGGACGAGCCGGATGACGTCGCGGGCCAGGCCCGCGAGCCGCAGCTCGGGCGTGACCTCCAGGTCGAGGGCGACCGTCGCGCCGGCGTCGGAGGCGACCGACCAGCCCTCGCGCGGGGTCTCGGTCACGATGACCTCCTCGGGGGCCAGGACCACGTCCTCCCCGTCCACGACGACCGTCGCGCTGCCGTGCTCCCGCAGGTCCGCCGACAGCCGGGCCGCGTCCGCCGCGGCGACCGCCGCCGCGACCGCCTGCACGCCCTTGCCGAACCGCTTGCCCAGGGCACGGAAGTTGGCCTTGGCGCTGGTGTCCACCAGCGACCCGCCCACCTCGGAGAGCGAGGCGAGCGCCGCGACGTTCAGCTCGTCGGCGATCTGCCCGCGCAGCTCCGCCGACAGGTTCTCGAAGCCCGCCGCGGCGACCAGCGCGCGCGACAGCGGCTGCCGCGTCTTGACGCCGGACTCCGCCCGGGTCGCCCGGCCCAGTTCCACCAGCCGCCGGACGAGCAGCATCTGCTCGGACAGCGCCGGGTCGATCCACTCCTCGGCCACCTGCGGCCACGACGCGAGGTGCACCGAGTCCGGGGCGTCCGGGACGACCGCGACCACCAGGTCCTGCCACACCCGCTCGGTGATGAACGGCACAAGCGGCGCCATCAGCCGGGTCACCGTCTCGACCACGTCGTGCAGGGTGCGCAGCGCCGCCGCGTCGCCCTGCCAGAACCGCCGGCGCGAGCGCCGCACGTACCAGTTGGACAGGTCGTCGACGAAACCGGAGAGCAGCTTCCCGGCCCGCTGGGTGTCGAACGCCTCCAGCGACGCCGTGACATCGCGCACCAGCACGTTGAGCTCGCCGACCAGCCAGCGGTCCAGCAGCGGCCGGTCCGCCACCGCCGGGTCCGCGTCGGACGGCGCCCAGCCGGAGGTGCGGGCGTACAGCGCCTGGAACGCCACGGTGTTCCAGTACGTGAGGAGCGTCTTGCGGACGACCTCCTGGATCGTGCCGTGGCCGACCCGGCGCGCGGCCCACGGGGAGCCGCCGGCGGCCATGAACCAGCGCACCGCGTCGGCGCCGTGCTGGTCCATGAGCGGGATCGGCTGCAGGATGTTGCCCAGGTGCTTGGACATCTTGCGGCCGTCCTCGGCCAGGATGTGGCCGAGGCACACCACGTTCTCGTAGGACGACCGGTCGAAGACCAGCGTGCCGACCGCCATCAGCGTGTAGAACCAGCCGCGGGTCTGGTCGATGGCCTCGGAGATGAACTGCGCCGGGTAGGTGCGCTCGAAGACCTCCTTGTTGCGGTACGGGTAGCCCCACTGCGCGAACGGCATCGACCCCGAGTCGTACCAGGCGTCGATCACCTCGGGCACCCGGGTCGCCGGCCGCGCGCAGGTCGGGCAGTCGAAGACCACCTCGTCGATGTACGGGCGGTGCGGGTCCAGGCGCGACTGGTCGGTGCCGGTCAGGGTGCTCAGTTCGGCGAGCGAAGCCACGCAGGTCAGGTGGCCGTCCTCGCAGCGCCAGATCGGCAGCGGGGTGCCCCAGTAGCGGTTGCGGGACAGCGCCCAGTCCACGTTGTTGTTCAGCCAGTCGCCGAACCGGCCGTACTTGACCGACTCCGGGTACCAGTTGGTGCGCTCGTTCTCGCGCAGCAGCGCGTCCTTGACCGCGGTGGTGCGGATGTACCACGACGGCTGCGCGTAGTAGAGCAGCGCGGTGTGGCAGCGCCAGCAGTGGGGGTAGCTGTGCTCGTACGGCAGGTGCCGGAACAGTCGTCCGCTCGTCTGGAGTTCGGCCACCAGCAGCTCGTCGGCCTTCTTGAAGAACACGCCGCCGACCAGCGGCACGTCCGGCTCGAACGTGCCGTCGGGGCGCACCGGGTTGACCACCGGCAGCCCGTACCGGCGGCAGGTCTTGAGGTCGTCCTCGCCGAACGCCGGCGACTGGTGGACCAGTCCGGTGCCGTCCTCGGTCGTCACGTAGTCGGCGTTGAGGACGTAGTGCGCGTCCGGGATGTCGACGAAGGTGAACGGGCGCTCGTAGGCCCAGCGCTCCATCTCGCGCCCGGTGAAGGTCCGCCCGGTCGGCTCCCAGCCCTCGCCCAGCGCCTTGCCGAGCAACGGCTCGGCGACGACGAGCTGTTCGGTGCCGTCGGTGGCCACCACGTAGGTGACGTCGGGGTGCACGGCGACCGCGGTGTTGGACACCAGCGTCCACGGCGTCGTCGTCCACACCAGCAGCGACGCCTGGCCGGCCAGCGGCCCGGAGGCCAGCGGGAAGCGGACGTACACCGACGGGTCGACGATCGTCTCGTAGCCCTGGGCGAGTTCGTGGTCGGACAGGCCGGTCTGGTCCCGCGGGCACCAGGGCGCGACGCGGTAGTCCTGGACCAGCAGGCCCTTGTCGAAGATCTGCCGCAGCGACCACCACACGGACTCGACGTACTCGGGGTCCATCGTGCGGTACGCGTCGTCCAGGTCGACCCAGTAGCCCATGCGCGTCGTCAGCTCGGCGAAGGCGTCGGTGTGCCGGGTCACCGACTCGCGGCACTTGGCGTTGAACTCCGCGATGCCGTACGCCTCGATGTCCTGCTTGCCGGTGAAGCCCAGCTCCTTCTCCACGGCCAGCTCGACCGGCAGGCCGTGGCAGTCCCAGCCGGCCTTGCGGGTCACGTGGAAGCCCTGCATGGTCTTGAAGCGCGGGAAGACGTCCTTGAAGACGCGGGCCTCGATGTGGTGCGCGCCGGGCATGCCGTTCGCGGTCGGCGGCCCCTCGTAGAAGACCCAGTCCGGGCGGCCGGCGGTCTGCTCCAGCGAGCGCGCGAAGGTCTTGCGCTCGCTCCACAGGGACAGCACCTCGTGTTCGAGGGCGGGCAGGTCCACCTGGGCGGGCACCTGGCGGTACTGCGGCTGGGACGGCTCGTGCTGCGGGCTCATCAGGGGTTCTTCCTCCGGCGGACACTCGTCGCTCGTGGCGGACTTCCGTCGGAGGGACGAGAGCTGCTGACGATCGCTCCCGCGGTACCACCCTCCTTGGCGGCACGGCACCCTCACGGGTCCCGCCGCCCCCTCATTGGGGTCGCGAGGCCGGTTCTACTGACCGCACGGCATCCGCCCACGGTGTTCTTCCGGCGGCTCCGGGGTGATCTTCACGTCGCGCACACCCCCGGGCTTCCACCGTCCCCGGGTCGCTCATGGCTGCGTGCGGCGCTACTCGTCCCATCCACGCCTTTCGCTGCGCCCAGTGTACGGGCCCGGCCGCCTCGCAGCCGCACGTATTTCCCGCGCCCGCTCCGCCGGGCGCGCGGCCGCCCCCGCTCGCGCGCCCCTTCCTCGCGCGCCCTCCGCCGCTCCCGCGCTGACCCGAATGGCGGCGGTCCTCCGTTCCGGCCGCCATTCCGGTCGGCGGGCCGGAATACCTGGCCGTGAGCTGGGCACAACGGATGCAGACCGGTCTCCCCCCGGGGGGTACGGGTCGGCCGGGCAGCGCGCCCCGTTGCCGCGGATCGATGCCCGATTTACCGTTTCCGGCACGATTCGCGCACAAGATCACGGATGTGAAGGGGTCGCGGCCATGGTCGTGAGGAAGGCCGCCGACGAGCCGGCGGCGAAGAGGACGGCCGCGGCCAGCGCGGCCTCGTCGGCCCCGGCCAGGAAGGCGGCGAAGAAGGCGTCCGGAAGGACCGCGGCGAAGAAGGCCCCGGCGAAAAAGGCGGCGGCCAAGAAGGCGGCGGGCAAGGCCACGGGCAGGAAGGCGGCGGGCAAGAAGGCAGCGGCCGGAAGGACCGCGGCCAAGGACGCCACGGCCGAGAAGGCAGCGGTGAAGAAGACCACGGCGAAGAAGGCCGCAGCCGAACCGGCGGCGGCCGGGAAGTCCGGTGCCGGAAAGGCGGCCGCCGAGAAGACCGCCGCGAAGAAGGCCCCGGCCAAGAAGGCGGCGGCCAAGGCGACGGGCAAGAAGGCCCCGGCGAAGAAGGCGGCGAAGGCCCCCGCGAAGAAGGCGGCGGCCAAGACGGCCAAGAAGGCGTCCGCCGGGAAGGCGCCGGCCGGGAAGGGGGCGAAGGCCGCCCCCAAGAAGGCCACCGCCAAGAAGACCACCGCCAAGAAAGCCCCCGCGAAGAAGGCGGCCGCCGCGAAGGCGCCGGCCGGGAAGTCCAGTCCCACCCCATCGACCCCCAGCCCGGGCGGGAAGGCGCCGGCCGGCAGGAAAACGGCCGGAAAGGCGCCGGCCGCCAAGAAGACAGGAGCCCGCAAGGTGGCAGCGAAGAAGACCGTGGCCCAGTCGGCCGCGACATCAGGGTCCCCGGTCCCCGCCGCCCGCACCGCGGCCGAACCGGGCACGCTGGCGGTCCTCCCCGGCGAGGACCCCTGGACGGCCGAGGAGGTCGACGAGGCGCGTGCGGAGCTGCTCGGCGAGGTCGAGCGGCTGAAGGCCGAGATCGCCTCGTCCGAGGCGGCGGTCGCCGGCCTGCTGCGGGACACCGGGGACGGTGCGGGCGACGACGCCGACACCGGCACCAAGAACATCACCCGCGAGTACGAGATGGCCCTCGCGGCCAACACCCGGGAGACCCTCACCCAGGCCCTGCACGCGCTGCAGCGCCTCGACGAGGGCACCTACGGCCTGTGCGAGGTGTGCGGCAACCCGATCGGGAAGGCCCGGATGCAGGCGTTCCCGCGGGCCACCCTGTGCCTGGACGACAAGCAGCGGCAGGAGCGGCGCTGACGTCTCGCGGTCGAGGTCCCCCCGCCCGCGGCGGGGGGACCTCCGGCGTGCCCGTGCCGTACCCTCGTCATCAGTCAGGATTCGGCCTGGCGGGCACGGAGCACAAAGGCTGAGGGACCCCACGTGACGGAAGCGGAGCGCACCATCACCACACCGGACGGCCCGGACGAGGCTCCGGGCACGGCCGCTGAGGCCCAGGACGCGGCACCGCGGACCGAGGCGTCCGGCGCCGGCCCCGCCCCGGACGAGCCGTCGCGCAGGCGCCGGGTGCCGGTGCTGATAGCGGTGGCCGCCCTGGCGTACCTGCTCGACGTGCTCTCGAAGCTCTGGGTGGTGCACAGCCTGGAGCACCGCGACCCGATCCGGCTGCTCGGCCACTACCTGCAACTCGACGCCACCAGGAACGCGGGCGCCGCCTTCGGCATGGGCCAGGGCATGACGATCGTGTTCACGCTGATCGCGGTCGGCGTCATCGCGGTGATCGTCCGGCTGTCCCGCCGGCTCTACAGCACGCCCTGGGCGATCGCGCTCGGCCTGCTGCTGGGCGGGGCGTTCGGCAACCTCACCGACCGGGTGTTCCGCTCGCCCGGCGGCTTCCAGGGCCGCGTGGTGGACTTCATCGCGCCCGAGCACTTCGCCATCTTCAACCTCGCCGACTCGGCGATCTGCTGCGGCGGCGCGCTGATCGTGCTGCTGTCCTTCCGCGGGGTGGACCCCGACGGTTCCCGGCACCAGGACTGAGCGGCCCGTCCCGTCCGGCATACTCGATCAGGTGAGTACGCTTCCCGAAGTCCGTTCCCTGCCCGTGCCGGAGGGCCTCGAAGGCGAGCGCGTCGACGCCGCCATCGCCCGCATGTTCGGTTTCTCCCGCACCAAGGCCGCCGAGCTGGCCGCGTCCGGCAAGGTCTCGCTGGACGGCGCGGCGGCGGGCAAGTCCGAGCGGGTGCGCGGCGGGGCGTGGCTGGAGGTCGAGATGCCGGCGCCGGCCGCGCCGGTCGAGATCGTCGCCGAGCCCGTGGAGGGCATGGAGATCGTCCACGACGACGACGACGTCGTGGTGATCGGCAAGCCGGTCGGCGTGGCCGCGCACCCCAGCCCCGGCTGGACCGGGCCCACGGTGATCGGCGGCCTGGCCGCGGCCGGGTACCGGATCGCCACCTCGGGCGCCGCCGAGCGCCAGGGCATCGTGCACCGGCTGGACGTCGGCACCTCCGGCCTGATGGTGGTGGCCAAGTCCGAGCGGGCCTACAGCCTGCTCAAGCAGCAGTTCCGGGACCGGGTCGTCGACAAGCGCTACCACGCCCTCGTCCAGGGCCACCCCGACCCGCTGAGCGGCACCATCGACGCGCCGATCGGCCGCCACCCCACCCACGACTACAAGTGGGCGGTGATCGCGGAGGGCAAGCCCTCGGTGACCCACTACGACCTGATCGAGGCGTTCCGCTCGGCCAGCCTGCTCGACATCAAGCTGGAGACCGGCCGCACCCACCAGATCCGGGTGCACATGTCGGCCCACCGTCACCCCTGCGTCGGCGACCTGACGTACGGCGCCGACCCCACGCTGGCCAAGCGGCTGGGCCTGACCCGGCAGTGGCTGCACGCGGTGCGGCTCGGCTTCGAGCACCCCGCGGACGGCTCGTGGGTGGAGTTCGAGTCCGCGTACCCGGCGGACCTGCAGCACGCCCTGGACACCGTCCGGGCGGACAGCCAGTGAGCGGCGGCGCGGCCCCGGTGCGGGTCGTCGCCGCCGACGACCCGGACGCCATGGCCGCGGTCCACGCCATCCGCCACGAGGTCTTCGTGGTCGAGCAGGACGTCCCGGCCGACCTGGAGTGGGACGGCAAGGACGCCCGGGCGGTGCACGTGCTGGCGGACGGGGTGGGCACCGGCCGGCTGCTGCTCGGCGAGGACGCGGCGGGGAAGAACGGCGGCGACCCCGGGCTCGCCGTCCTCGGCCGGCTCGCGGTGCTGCGCAGCGCGCGCGGCGGCGGCCACGGCGCCCGGCTGGTGCGCGCGCTGGAGGACGAGGCCCGCCGGCTGGGTCTGGACGGGGTGTACCTGGAGGCGCAGGTGCACGCGATCCCGTTCTACGAGAAGCTCGGATATGCCGCATACGGCCCCGAGTTCCAGGACGCGGGCATTCCACATCGGGCAATGAAGCGGACATTCGTGACAATCTGACGGCGTGGATCAGCTCACGCTCTTCTTCTCGCTCATGCTCCTGGCCATCGTCATGGTGCCGCTGGGCGATCGGATCGCGCTGCCCTCGCCGGTGCTGATGACGCTCTGCGGCGGAGTGCTGGCGCTGATCCCGCAGGTGCCCAACGTCCGGATCAACCCGGGCCTGATCCTGCCGCTGCTGCTGCCGCCCCTGCTCTACGCGGCCGCCCAGCGCACCTCCTGGCGGCAGTTCGCGGCCAACCGGCGGGCCATCTTCCTGCTCGCCGTGGCGCTGGTGTTCGTCACCATGGCCGCGGTGGCGGCGGTCGCCGACGCGGTGGTGCCCGGCATCACGCTGGCCGCCGCGTTCGCCCTGGGCGCCCTGGTCGCCCCGCCCGACCCGGTGGCCGCGACCGCGGTCGCCGGATCGCTGGGCCTGCCGCGCCGCATGATCTCCATCCTGGAGGGCGAGGGCCTGTTCAACGACGTCACCGCCATCGTGCTCTACCACGTGGCGGTCGCCGCCGCGGTCTCCGGGGAGTTCTCGCTGGGGCACGCGGCGTTGGAGCTGCTGCTGTCCGCCGTGGTCGCGGTGGTCGTCGGCCTGATCCTCGGCTGGGGCGCCAACAAGCTGATGAGCGTGGTCGGCGACCCCACCCTGCAGGTCGGGCTGTCGCTGCTGGTGCCGTTCGCGTCGTACGCGCTCGCCGAGGAGTTCCACGGCTCGGGGGTGCTGGCGGTGCTCACCACCGCGCTCTACCTGGCGGAACACGCCTTCGAGGCCGACGATGTGACGGCCCGGCTGGCCGGCAACACCTTCTGGGAGATCATCGACACCCTGGTCACCGGCGTGGCGTTCGGGCTGATCGGCCTGGAACTGCACCAGGTGTTCAGCGTCGGCCGGGGCAACTGGGGGCCGATGCTCCAGCACGCCGCCCTGATCGTCGCGGTGGTCGTCGGCGTGCGGCTGCTCTACCTGCTGCCGGCCGCCTGGTTCGCCAAACGGCTGCACAAGGTCCGGGACATGGACGAGGACATCCCGCTGACCTGGCGGGAGACGGTGATCATGTGGTGGGCGGGGATGCGCGGGGTGGCGTCGGTCGCCCTGGCGCTGGCCGTGCCGCTGCGCACCGACCACCACACGCCGTTCCCGGCCCGCCCCGAACTGCTGTTCATCGCCTTCGCGGTGGTGCTCGCCACCCTCGTCGTCCAGGGGCTGACCCTGCCATGGCTGGTGAGGCGGCTCGACGTCGGCGCCGACACCAAGCTGGAGCACGACCAGGAGCACGAGCTGGCGCTGCGGGCGATGAAGGCGGCCAGGACCCGGCTGAAGGAGATCGAGCACGCCGAGACGCTCGACGAGGACCTCGCCGAGATGCTGCACCACCGCGCGGTCGAGGTCGGCGCCCGCATCTCGCCCGACATCCTGGACGACGAGCGCCGGGAGAGCCACGGCCGCCGGATCAAGCGCCTGCGGGAACTGCGCCGCATCCAGGAGGACATGCTCTCCGCGGCCCGCCACGAGGTGCTGTCCGCGCGCAGCGAGCCGGGCAGCGACCCGGAGATCGTCGACCGGGTGCTGCGGTCGCTGGACCTGCGCTCGATGCGCGGCTGACGGCACTGCCGGAACGCCCTCCGGGCCGCGCTTCCCCAACGCCCGCCTACTCGCAGTGCCGGGCAGCCCCGCCAAGCGGCCCTGCCGGGGCGTCAGCGGGCCCCGGGCCCCGGCCCGAGGTCCTGGGACTCCGGCATCGGCGTCGCGTCCCGGTTCGCGCCCTCGTGCGTGATGCCGGGCGCGGGCGCGGTGCTGACCCGCGGCAGCGCGTACGGGTGCTCGCAGCGCACCCAGTCGATGAGCTGCTCGCGGACGATGCAGCGCAGCGTGAAGACGTCGCCGGCGTCCTTGGCGGTGAGCAGCGCGCGCAGCTGGATGGTGGTCGGCGTGGTGTCGATCACCACCAGCCCCCAGGCCCTGCGGTCCCACTCCGTGGTCTGCTCCAGGATCTCCAGCAGCCGCTTGCGCATCAGGTCCACCGGCGCCGCGTGGTCCAGGTGCAGGAAGACCGTGCCGGTCATCCGCGGGTCGGCGCGCGACCAGTTCTCGAACGGCTTGCTGGTGAAGTACGACACCGGCATGGTGATGCGCCGCTCGTCCCAGGTGCGCACGCTCAGGAACGTCAGCGTGATCTCCTCGACCTCGCCCCACTCGCCGTCGACCACCACCGTGTCGCCGATCCGCACCATGTCGCCGAAGGCGATCTGCAGCCCGGCGAACAGGTTGCTCAGCGTGGACTGCGCGGCCACACCGGCGACGATGCCGATGATGCCCGCGGAGGCCAGCACCGAGGCCCCCACCGTGCGCATCTCCGGGAACGTGAACAGCATCGACGCCACCGCGATGACCCCGACGACCGCGGTGAACACCCGCTGGATCAGGGTCAGCTGGGTGCGCAGCCGGCGTATCTTCGGCACGCTCCTGGACGTCGCGGCATAGCGGGCGTACGAGGAGTCGATGACCGCGGCGGCCACCCGGACCACCAGCCAGGCCGTCGCCGCGATCAGCGCCAGCGTCAGGCCCTGGCCCACCGCCCCCGGATGCCCGTGGGCGACGTGCGCGGTCGGGAACGCGCCGCGCAGCACCGCGGCGCACAGCACCACCTGTAGCGGCAGCCGGCAGCGCCGCAGCTGGTCCCACAGCGGCGTCTCCGGATGCCGGGCGTCCACCGTGCGCAGGGCCCGGTCGACCACCCAGCCCACCGCGAGGGTCAGCGCGATCGCCGACCCGAGGACGACCAGCGGCCGCAGTGCGCTCTCCATGCTGCTTCTCCCTCGGTCTTCCTCATGTCGCCTTGCGGGCGCCGCCCGCACTACCTGGCACGATGGTCGCGTACCCGAGGCCAGAGAGGGCAGCCCTGTGACGATCGTCCTGTTCCACTCCATGTACGGGCTGCGGCCCGCCGTGCTGGCGGCCGCGGACCGCCTGCGCGCCGCGGGCCACGAGGTGCACACCCCCGACCTGTTCGACGGGCGCACCGCGGACGACGCCGAGGAGGGCATGCGGATCAAGGACGAGATCGGCCGGGACGAGCTGCTGCGCCGGGCCGTCGCCGCGGCCGCGCCCCACTCCCAGCAGGGCCTGGTCTACGCCGGGTTCTCGCTCGGCGGCTCCGTCGCGCAGAACCTGGCACTCGGCGACGAGCGGGCCCGCGGGCTGCTCCTGCTGCACGGCACCTCCGACATCGCCGACGACGCGGCCACCGACATGCCGGTGCAGCTGCACGTCGCCGACCCCGACCCGTTCGAGCCCGACGACTGGCTGAACGCCTGGTACCTGCGGATGCGCAAGGCCGGCGCCGACGTCGAGGTGCACCGCTACCGGGGCGCCGGCCACCTCTACACCGACCCGGACCTGCCGGACTACGACGCCGAGGCCGCCGAGCGGACCTGGGCGATCGCGCTGGACTTCCTCGCGGACCTCTAGCACGCGGCCGGGGTGCCGGGCCTCCTCGGGCGCCCGGCACCCGAGGAGGCCCCGCCGGAGGCTACTTGGTGAGTCCGGCCTCGATCGACGACATCACCTGCGCCGAGGGAATCCCCGCGACCTGGATGTCCTTGTTGTTGAGCTTGACGGTCGGCGTCGAGTCGACGCCGCTGCTGTCGAACGACTTGCTCATCGTCAGCGCCCACTTGTCGAACGTGCCGTTCTTCACCGCGTCGGAGAACTTGGCGTTGTTCTTCAGCGCCGGGATCTTCTGCGCCAGCTCGATCAGGTGGTCGGCGTTGTTGAACTCGTCCTTCTTCTCGTCCGGGTGGACGGCCTTGGAGTAGAGCAGCGTGTGGTACTGCTCGAAGGCGTCCACCGAGACGTTCAGCGCCGCGCCCAGCGCGCTCAGCGCCTTCTTCGAGCCGGAGCCGCCCTGGCCGGCGTCGAGGAACGTGCCGAAGGTGTACTGGATCTTGTACTTGCCGTCCTTGGCGCCCTGCAGCACCGCGGAGCCCGCCTCCTGCTCGTAGGCGGCGCAGATCGGGCAGCGCATGTCCTCGAACTCGTGCAGGGTGTTCTTGTTGTTCTTGTCGCCGATGGTCAGCGTGGTGCCGTCGGTGCCGTCGGTGTTGGCCGGCTTCACCAGCGTCTTCTTCGCCGCCGCCGACCAGTAGCCGGGCTTGTTCGCCTGGTTGACGGCGACCGCGACGCCGCCGGCCACGCCCAGCACGACGACGATGCCGACGCCGACGAAGACCTGCCGGCGGATCTTCGCGCGCTTGGCCTCCTTCTCGCGCTGGAGGCGCAGGCGCTCGCGGGCGGCGGCCTTGCTGGCCTTGCTGTTCCTGGTGCTCATGGTGGGTTCTCCTGGGTACGCGTGGATGTGGGGGAGTGCTCGGTGCGGTCAGAGGAAGACCGGCGCGGGCGGACCACGGCGTACGACGGCGTGCAGCAGGGACCGGGCGGACAGCGCTCCGGGGGCGGGCGGCGCGGCGGCCGGGCGGACCCGGCCGGGCAGCGCGGCGGCGCGGCGGACGGCGGCCGCGGCGAACAGCAGCGGGCGGAAGGCCGCGGCGCCGGCGGCGCGCAGCATCCGCTGCAGGGCCGCCTCGCCGCGCCGCAGCCACCAGGAGGCCAGCAGGCCGACCGAGACGTGCGCGGCCAGCAGCAGCCAGGGCAGGGCGGTCGACGGCATCTGCGCGGCGGGCGCCGCCCCGGCGACACCGGGAAGGTGGCTCCCGGCCGGGGCCCCGTGGCAGATCACCGCCTCGTGGAAGGAGCGCCAGGAGCCGGTCACCGGCCCGCCGGAGGGGCCGTAGCACAGGCGCTGACCGGAGGTGAACCAGGTGTCCACGGCGAGTTCCAGCGGGACCATCAGCGCGGCGATCAGCCGGAAGCCGCACTCGCGGCGGCCGGCCACCAGGTAGGCCACGCCGAAGACCGCCGCGAAGGCGGCGGCCACCACCGCGGGCGGCAGCGGCTCGCGGGACATCAGCACATGGGAGGTGGAGGAGAGGGTGACGCAGAGCGCGGCGAAGAGGGCAGCACGAAGCACCCCGTGCCGCGGCCGTATCTCCTCCATGGCGACAGAGTGTGCCATGGGCGGGCGTATGTGTGGCCTAAAGGTTCGGGCAACCCTTGAGGACGGTTCGGGGAACGGTCCGGGCCCGGCTGTCGTACCCGGGTCGTAGAGTGGCCATCACCGCCAGGAATGCCCGCCCGTCCGCCCGCTCCCGCCGGAGGTGTCGCTCCCCGTGACCGACCAGCCCTTCACTCACCTGCACGTCCACACCCAGTACTCGCTGCTGGACGGCGCGGCGAGACTGAAGGACATGTTCAAGGCGTGCAACGAGATGGAGATGACCCATGTCGCCATCACCGACCACGGCAACCTCCACGGCGCCTACGACTTCTTCCACCAGGCACAGGCGGCCGGCGTCACCCCGGTGATGGGCATCGAGGCGTACCTGGCGCCCGAGTCGCGGCGGTACGCCAAGCCCGTCAAGTGGGGCGCCCCGCACCAGAAGAACGACGACGTCTCCGGTGCCGGCGCGTACACCCACATGACCATCTGGGCGCGGAACAAGACCGGCCTGCACAACCTCTTCCGGGCCCAGTCCCGCGCGTCCTTCGAGGGCTACTTCCGCAAGCCCCGGATGGACCGCGAGCTGCTCAGCGAGTATGCCGAGGGCCTGATGGGCACCACCGGCTGCCCGTCCGGCGAGGTCTCCACCAAGATCCGGCTCGGGCAGATGGACGAGGCGCTGAAGGCGGCCGGCGAGTACCAGGACATCTTCGGCAAGGAGAACTTCTTCGTCGAGATCATGGACCACGGCATCGACATCGACACCCGGGCCCGCGCGGGCCTGGAGGAGATCGCCAGGAAGCTCAAGGCGCCGTTCGTGGTCACCAACGACTCGCACTACACGTACGCGCAGGAGGCGTCCGCGCACGACACCCTGCTGTGCATCCAGACCGGCTCGAACATGTCCGACCCCGACCGGTTCAAGTTCGACGGCTCCGGCTACTACCTGAAGTCCGCCGCCGAGATGTACGCGATCGACTCGTCCGACGCCTGGCAGGAGGGCTGCCGCAACACGCAGCTGCTGATCGCCGACCGGGTCGACACCGAGGGCATGTTCCAGTTCAAGAACCTGATGCCCAAGTTCGACGTCCCCGAGGGCTACGACGAGGTGTCCTGGTTCCGCGAGGAGGTCGCCCGCGGCATGGCCCGGCGCTTCCCCGGCGGCATCCCCGAGGACCGGCAGAAGCTCGCCGAGTACGAGATGGACACCATCATCCAGATGGGGTTCCCCGGCTACTTCCTGGTCGTCGCCGACTTCATCATGTGGGCGAAGAACAACGGCATCGCGGTCGGTCCGGGCCGCGGCTCCGCGGCCGGCTCGATCGTCGCCTACGCGATGGGCATCACCGACCTCGACCCGGTCCCGCACGGCCTGATCTTCGAGCGCTTCCTCAACCCCGAGCGCATCTCCATGCCCGACGTCGACATCGACTTCGACGAGCGCAGGCGCGGCGAGGTCATCCGCTACGTCACCGAGAAGTACGGCTCCGACAAGGTCGCCCAGATCGCCACCTACGGCACCATCAAGGCCAAGGCCGCGATCAAGGACTCGGCCCGCGTGCTCGGTTACCCCTTCTCCATGGGCGACCGGATCACCAAGGCGATGCCCGCGGACGTCCTCGGCAAGGGCATCCCGCTGTCCGGCATCACCGACAAGGACCACCCGCGCTACAGCGAGGCCGGCGAGGTCCGCTCGATGTACGAGAACGAGCCGGACGTCACCAAGGTGATCGACTCCGCGCGCGGCATCGAGGGCCTGGTGCGGCAGATGGGCGTGCACGCGGCCGGCGTGATCATGTCGTCCGAGTCGCTGATCGACCACGTGCCGATCTTCTCGCCGAAGAACGACGGCGCGGTCGTCACGCAGTGGGACTACCCGAGCTGCGAGTCGCTCGGCCTGCTGAAGATGGACTTCCTCGGCCTGCGCAACCTGACGATCATGGACGACGCGGTCAAGTCCATCAAGGCCAACAAGGGCATCGACATCGACCTGCTCGGCCTGCCGCTGGACGACCCCAACACCTACGCGCTGCTCAGCCGCGGCGACACCCTGGGCGTCTTCCAGTTCGACGGCGGGCCCATGCGCTCCCTGCTGCGCATGATGAAGCCCGACAACTTCGAGGACATCTCCGCCGTCTCGGCCCTGTACCGCCCGGGCCCGATGGGCATGAACTCGCACATCAACTACGCGCTGCGCAAGAACAAGCAGCAGGAGATCACCCCGATCCACCCCGAGCTGGAAGAGCCGCTCAAGGAAGTCCTGGACATCACCTACGGCCTGATCGTCTATCAGGAGCAGGTGCAGAAGGCCGCCCAGGTGCTCGCCGGCTACTCGCTCGGCCAGGCCGACCTGCTGCGCCGCGCGATGGGCAAGAAGAAGAAGGAGGTCCTCGACAAGGAGTTCATCCCCTTCCAGGCGGGCATGCGGGAGCGGGGCTACTCCGACCAGGCCATCCAGGCCGTGTGGGACGTGCTGGTCCCCTTCGCCGGCTACGCCTTCAACAAGGCCCACTCCGCGGCCTACGGGCTGGTGTCGTACTGGACCGCGTACCTCAAGGCGAACTACCCGGCCGAGTACATGGCGGGCCTGCTCACCTCGGTGAAGGACGACAAGGACAAGATGGCGCTCTATCTCAACGAGTGCCGCCGGATGGGCATCAAGGTGCTGCCCCCGGACGTCAACGAGTCCAACGCCAACTTCACGCCGAGCGGCGACGACACGATCGTCTTCGGGCTCACCGCGGTGCGCAACGTCGGCACCAACGTGGTCGATTCCATCGTCAAGTGCCGCAAGTCCAAGGGGCGTTACGGCTCGTTCCCGGACTTCCTCGACAAGGTCGAGGTGGTGGTCTGCAACAAGCGGACCGTGGAGTCGCTGATCAAGGCCGGCGCGTTCGACGTGATGCAGCACACCCGGCGCGGTCTGACCGAGCACTTCGAGTCGATGATCGACAACGTGGTGCAGGTCAAACGCAAGGAGGCCGAGGGTCAGTTCGACCTGTTCGGCGGGATGGGCGGGGACGACGGCGACGACGGCCCGGCGTTCGGCATGGACGTGGTCTTCTCCGACATCGAGTGGGACAAGACCTATCTGCTGGCCCAGGAGCGCGAGATGCTCGGGCTCTACGTCTCCGACCACCCGCTGTTCGGCATCGAGCACATCCTCAACGACAAGACGGACGCGGCCATCGCCGCGCTGGCCGGCGACTACTCCGACGG
>Ga0136643_10006204_pt1 | contig 17073 bp, 7 predicted proteins | sample TergutLab28metaG_FD_96883 | JGI IMG/M metagenome (GOLD analysis project Ga0136643, IMG submission 96883) | Labiotermes labralis P1 segment gut microbial communities from Petit-Saut dam, French Guiana - Lab288 P1 (version 3) (version 3) | ecosystem: Host-associated > Arthropoda: Insects >... | reverse complement strand
TCCAGATTAATTCTCGCCACTGGGTTCCTCTCTCTCCATAATTTATATACTTCCTTGTAGTTTTCTCTTAATGTCATTTCTTTGATGTATGTGAAACACCACACCACTTCCTTCATCTCCTCTTGGCTCCATCGGATTCGTTTGTTCAATTCCTTTCCATTTTCTTGCCCGTTTCCGATGTGAGGTGGACTTTGAGATGGTCCGTGTGAGTTTCCTCGTTCCGGTTACCATTCTCTTTAGTGCTGTCAGAGGACCTCTGCTCTTTCCTTCTTCCTGGTTGTGTATTACAATTTCGTTTTCTAATCATCATCGCTGTCCCAGGAGTAGCTAGGGATGTATTCTGTCCACTGCAGTATAGCCCCGCCTGCCGCAGTAAGGCTTCTTGAATCCGAGGGTCACCACTTCTCAGAGTTCGCCGTTTTCGGGTTCTTACCCTCCACCGCAGACGCATCTGTAGTGCCCTCGGCACGGTAATGTACACCTTGGACTAGGGGATTTTTTTTCGAGGTTTACTCCTCTAGATTCTCCGTGTTCCGTTTAAACAGGCTCACCTCTGATCGGATGTAGTTACTCACTACGCACGGACGGTCTTGTGTGCAAGGAAGTGAGTGGCTGGTGCCTAAGTTGCACTGCAGCACACCTGGGCTTGTGAGGACCAGTGCAGGGTCAACCCCTTACAAAGGTACTACCTCTCCCATACCCATTGAACCATTATTATTATTATTATTATTATTATTATTAGACACATATCGTGTTTTCTTCCGAGGCAGTGTAATATGCAGAGTAGGCATGTTGTACGAACACTGCCACTGCCTTTGTGTTTCTTATCGGTGTAAAAACATGCACCATGTCACGGTCACAGAAAAACTAATCGTGTTTTTAACTCATTCCCCCCAAAACGATAAAAGCCGTTGCCTAAACCAGACTACAGAAGAACGTCATAAGAAATGGCGCCCTTTGTGTGACGTTCGCAAAGTGCAGTCGTTAACAGTCACCACTAACGTCTCTTACTAAGACTTTCAATAACAGTGATAACCATAATATGTACCACCCGTTTTAATGCTTACAAAACACGCACTTGAAACACAAGTGATATTAGGACACTGCAGAAATGTCGAAACTGGCTCTCGAACCCACCCGGCCTCCTATTCAATGGGTACCAGGTTCTTTCCTCGGGGTAGAGCGGATGGTGGTGGGGGTGATGTTAAACACTCACCTCCATCTAGCGCCGAGGTTTTGAGTGATTGGAGGTATACAGCTACTCCCCTTACACGTCTTCATAGCGTGGGCACGAATAACTTGCCTTTTTACCTTTATCTCTTACTTGGTTCCGTTATCCTACTGACCGTTGTAATAGAGAAGCAGGGTAGTTTTTGGAGGGAAAAAAGACTTTTTAACACCAGCTGCAAATCACTTTAACTGTCGCGTTGTGTTACTTCCTCACAAAACTTTTATTCCCTTAGAACTACAAAACAGAGAGCCCTCTGTCCCCAAAACTTGTTAATATCTTTAAATTAATTTTTACTTTCTCAAAAACTGTAGCCTAATTTGAGACAGGCTATAAGTAAAGAATATTCTTACAGGGACAGATAAAAACCACAAAAACATCAGTTCGTAACCTATAATCAGCCTCCAAAACGAGATCGGAACCCCAGACCATCCGAACACTCGTCGGCGATCTTCTACGTAAGAGAGCGCATAAAACATGACCAGATATGACATAAAACGTTTAGAAAGTTTACATAACTACTCAATAAATAACATTTCGTACGCCTAAAATACAGCATCATATCCTTAAAGCATAACCATACGTAAAGAAAACTTCTCCGTGTATAAGCTTCCAAGCATGGAATTAAGGAAAGAATAAAACATGTCGTCACAAAGGGAAAGCACAAGCAAGGCACGTACTGACACTTCGTGTTGTGCCATCCCTTTAAACCGTCTGTAGATGGTTGAGCATTTTGTGCGCGTTGAAAACTCACCAAGTTAGGCAATATATGTATAACATAACATTGAGGCCCGTTCGTGCAACCATTGTTGCAGTCCAGGTGCAGTAAGTATTTACGTATTGATTGATTGTGTGTGTGTGAGTGAGAGTGAGTGTGTGTGTGCGTGTGTGAGTGTGTGTGTGAGAGTGAGTGTGTGTGTGTGCGTGCGCGCGCGTGTGTGTGTAGCCTTAGTTATCCAGCATTCAATGCGCATGCGCGATATTGTCATCTGTGGCCCTACAGTCTGTACAATATTTTCCACATTATAGCATCAACGGCACAGTTTTCGATTTAAAAAAGTTATTGAACATAAAATATGAGTTTTGATTTTCTCTATAATTTTTGTCTGCAACATGTCTCTTTCTAAGAACTGAGCACGATATGATTTATATATATATATATATATATATATATATAGGACTTCATGTAAAGCACCCGTTATTCTAGTCTTATTTTAATGAAACTTTATTTTAACCGACAGATTTTCGAAAAATCATCAAATACCAGATTTCGTGAAAACCCGTCCAGTGGGAGCCGAGATGTTCCATACGGACGGACGAACAGACAGACATGATGAAGCTAATAGTCGCTTTTCACAATTTTGCAAACGCACATCAAAATGTACCCGCCACATGAACCTTGTCATTATGATTCATATCCAGTGAACCATTGTACCTCACACAACGTTAACTACACGGTGCAGACCACCACTGTGCGCAGTGCCGGTTGCTAACCACCAATGAGCACCACGTAACAGCCACTATCGTTCCCCCCTTTGTTGGTAAATGACAGACACAAATTATTTACGTAAAGAGAATGACTAAGAGTTTTACTTACTGTGACAACTCTATGCTATTCTGCACAATTACAGACTACTTAGTTTTGTAATTCCCGCTCCATATTGTACCAATATTTTATCAGCGCCAGATTAATGATAAGGTCGCTAAAAGAGTGCAGTGAAACCTATATATGGGGCCGACAAATTATTACCTATCAAAATGTTCCACCAACAATACAAAATAAAGAATGTAACTATCGACTTCATACAGGCAACGCGTAAATGTAAACATCGCACTAATAATGCAATTACGCCACCAGCCATACGAACAGCAGCAATAATTCATATACATACGTATTATGGTCCGATTACATACCGCTACACCTACAGACAAACACAATTTAAACTGTCTCCTCTCTGACAAGGCACACATTTTGGCAACCGTTCCATTCGGCAGTACGTTCCTCCCATTTATGATTGATAACAGCCATTAGCTACAAACAGCGGGTTTAACGCTCAAATTTCGAACAGAATAAAGCAGATGTTTCAATCTAACCTGCTATTTCAAGAGACGTGAAGATGTACCTCGTTGAACATTAGAACAGACATTGATAAACGGCACACTATGGTGTGAGGTGGACTTAACTTGTTCAGCCAGTGGCCAAACAGTGGGCTTATTTGAAACAGTGGTGAAAATGTGCGTTTGATAAATGCAGAGTATTTCATACTGACGGCTCTGTAGCAAGCAGTGAGTTTCGTAAACAAAATAAAAGAGGCCTGGTCTGACTCCCGTATGTATGGGACTGTTCACTGTCATAACCGAACGTTAACCAGGGCTGATACCAACAGCACTCCTTTCCCTGCAAATGCAGTCAACAATTTTTAACCCCAATAACTCACTAACGATCCAACTCATTAATCGCGACTCATTGACACTAATCGTCATATATGTAAAGTTCACATGCAGCTCCGTGTTTAGCACCTCAGTTCTAACTACATCAGGCCCCAAGTGCACTAACCAACGTTCTCGCTAACTCACTAAGGCACTAATAAACTACACTAACCACTCATTTGCCGGTCCCAGTGGCCGCGCTTTCTAAGGCGTAGGTTTGCGGCCGCTCGCCTGCTGAGATTGTGGGTTAGAATTCCACCGGGGGCATGGATGTCTGTCTGTTGAGAGTGTTGTGTGTTATCAGGTAGAGGTCTCTGTAATGGGCTGACCACTCGTCCAGAGGAGTCCTACCGACTGTGGTACGTCGTTGTGTGTGATCTAGAAACCTCAAGAATGAGGAGGCCATGGCCCACTGGGGGGGGTGTCGCGCCAAATAAAAAAAAAACACTCATTTAACGTTGTAGGAAGTACAATCACACCTCACCGGTCTGATCTCCGCTTACATCAGTCTCATACCAAAAAGCGTATATCCACAGCAGTCAGCGGCATCGCAAGATTAACTGCAAGCACTTGAACACAGGACTAGCCCTAATTTCGTTTGCCATAAGACAAGCACAGCCAGGCGAACATCACTGTGGCACTTCAATTCCTAAAACAACGAGTTCGTAAATCCTCCATTCCTCATGTCATACAGTGGTGTGCGTGCTGATATGCAGCTCCTGTAATTGCTGACCGGTTTCAAAGCAATTCTGAGGGGTAAGACGCATAATGTTACTTTAACCCTTTAAACGCCGAGTTAAATCCTATGCCATCTGCTGGCATTATTAAGAGCTCACCATATTTTCCACGTTAGCGGGTTAAGGGTTAATGTAGCGCCTTCACTGCGAACACACAGCGCTGAGAAGCAAAGCCGCCGTGACAGGCTCACAGTCCACAATGTACTGCCACTAAATAATACCACGAGACAGAATTATTATAATAGCCTACAGCTATCATCATCATCATCATCATCATCACATAGTCTGTCTTATGACACGTTTACAGCCTCTTTGAAAGCGAGTTCTCCAGAGAACGAGATCTAGTGCTTCCTCTTTCAATTTCCCATATCCTTTCGTTTCCTTAAGGTCAACCAGTAGCTGCTAACGGCTTCTTGGTCTTCATCTATATTTCCTTCAACAACGTGTTTTAGAAAGCAGTTCCTACGCAAGATTTGACCAATCCATTTAGCCTCCTCCGTTTAATTCTATGCAGGATGTACCTTTCCTCCACGGCTCTAGCAATACTTTTCTTTTTTGAAGCGATCGGCCGCAGTGATCTTCTCCATCCTCATCCATCAACACCTTCCAACACTTCCAAGGTGTTTCCAAAAGACTTTCCGAAGTGTCTATTTGCCAGACACTCCGATCTTCTACCAATACACAGTGCTGTTCTCTTCATACTGCACAAAGCTGTTACACTGCTATGATTCCGTATTCTGAAATCAGGCAGCATCGTGGTCTACACACCACAGAGTGCTGTTATATAGCAAGCAAGAAGAAATTTAGCACGGACAAAATTCAGAGAATGCTTGCTACCATTCGGTTTGCTGTCTACTCGCACAAACAAAGCGCTTAAGAAGTACTGAACTACGAATTTTCCTCTTGTTTGATTTGGGTCCGAAACTCGGTCTTTCACAGCAAGGTATCTGCGACTGTATGGGCTGTGGGTGTTCTAGAATAGGCCGCTGAGGGAGATATATGGGCATAAGTACTTTCTTGTACAAGTCTTCATGCAAAACTAGAGGCTGGAGGTCCATTCTAGGCCGACCACTATGGTCCAAAATCATGGAGCAGCCATTCCCAACTTTCGTCCAGAGCCTCCCTCTCCCCCTCATCCCGGTACACAATCAAGCGCAAGAGATGAGCCTCAAATCCGGTCTTGACGATTTAGAGAGAAGAAAAATCTATTACCCGTGCTGGGAATCGAGCCACAATTCGCCACTCGTCCATCCCGTAGCCAAGTCACTATACCGACTGAGCTATGCCGGCTAGGAAATGTCACAAGTTTCAATAAAATAGTTTGGACCCATTTCTGCTGCAAGTAGAGGCCAAGGACTTTCAGCAGAAATGGGCCTAAACAACGTTATTGCGCCTTGCGACATATCCTAGCCGGCATAGCTCAGAAACTTACTAAAAATAACAATAAAAAAGCAAGCAGTTATCTTCCAAACATTAGAGTCAGAACAAGAAAACCAAATATTTTATTTCACTTAATGGGGTTGAGCAATTCTGGTACCATGCACCTAGCTTAAGTACTAAAATTAGCGTAAACCACACATTCCAATGACGTTGTGTTTTTATGAAGTGCAAAATGAGCCGGAAGCAAAAGACAATCGGTCAGGAAATGCGTATTACAGTTCGCGAAAACGAAACTTGAAGGTTCGTGGAACAGATACAGAACTTGTCTTTGATGAATTCAACACTGTCTTGGTTTTAGGTCTCCATAAATCGGTTTCTTTGAAAATTCGGGACGCACAATAACAAACACCGCAAACAATTGAATGAAAGGTTTTATAGATTGAGTCTGTAAACTCAGTAAAACATGGGCCGTAAATTTGCAGAAACAAGCAATGTCAAACATTCCCTTGGGCGAGAACTGTGCAGGGAACAGGCCTAAGAGATGGCTGTGGGATTTCGGACATTTCAATTGAACAGAATCTTCCAAAATTTTCGTAATGAAATAAAGAACAGAAATGTCCTCAAAGCGCCATTTTCAGTACGCATACAACCATTCTCGCAAAAGCTCCAAGAGCCCAGATGAGATCTGCATTCTCGTGGCAGGGAGTATGAGTACTGCGGCAATTTGGATTGATAAAAGTGAGACATTGTTGGCAATAAACACTGCCATTATTTTTATTATTTAAAAAATTTTCAAAGAAAATATTTACAGCATGTTCAAAGAAAACGATTTTTTTTCACACGATAAATTTAAATAACTGCGTATACATTGAACAAAAGTGAAACAGAAGCGCACATAATTAACATTAGGGGGGATAAGTAAAAAACTCAATGTCTTATGGTTAGATGGTTACAGCAAAATATGTTTCGGCCTCTTATGTTTAATTTATGTTTTTTTATGCGCACATAACGTTCAGGTGGCCTAAGGCGTAATTTCCTTTCGTTGAGCCAGGGGGTTAGGATGGGATGGGCAGTTAGCAATAACAGATTGGGGGGGGGGGTAGGTACGTCAAAACACAAATGTCTTTCTATCTGTTTGTTGTATTTTGACGTACCTACCCCCTCCTAATTTGCATAAAACACAACGGGGATGATGTATCTAAAGATTAGCAAAAACAGTGTTATACACTAGACCACTTACTGAAGAAAATATATTCGACACAGTCATCAAGAGTATATATCCACAAAACAACTACAATATCGACTGTGACCTATCGTGCCGGACAATGGGCCCTAACAAAGGTAATGGAAAGAGACAATGAAGCGGGAAAGACAATACTTTCAAAATGTGTAGACCAACATAAGAAATGGTTATTGGAGAATAAAAATGAATCAAGAAATGTAATAATAAATTTAAATCTCCAGATATTGTAGCCGTAATTAAAGCAGGTTGATTGGAATAACTTGGGCATGTTGTAAGAATGAGTGGTGAAAGGACAGTGAAGAAGTTACTGGAATGCAAACCAGAAGAAGGGACAAGAACGGGAAGATCTAGATTAAGGTGGAAGGATGGTGCTGAATTGGATTTGGGGAATGCGGGTGTAACACGATGGAGAAGAGTTTTCGACAGAAGAGAATGGGCATGTGCTGTGAGGCAAGCCAAGGCCAAACTACAAGGAAGGGCCGTGATGCTATACCAGACTCTTCTCAGTTGCAAACCCGTGTAATTTGGTTAAGTGTATCGATGTTCCAGATGGTCTTGCTGCTTCGGTTACTGATCTACCTGATCATGATAGCAGCTCTTAGGTCTATTGGTATGTGATCCACTAGCCAATAATCTTAACAAAAGCGGACTGTCGCCTCTCTACTGTCACATTTTTGTACGAAGTGCAAGAGAAACACGTGGCCAACGACTGCAGGGAAAGAATTTCAAGTCACATCCGACAAGTGCAGGTACCTCAGTCCACTGTTCTCTATTGTCCTCTCAGAAACTCCGATTTACATCAGTCACGTGAACTCTCGGTTATCCGACTCTCGCTCAACCCACCCGCCCTTCCGAACCTCAAAAGCAATTACTGGCGAACGATTCCAGTTTTTGTGTAAAAGCTTCAATTTAGCATTCGGGTAACATACACGACTACTGCATGTTTGTGGTTGGACGGCACTATTGTAGCCTATAAAAATATTTAGGCCTTAAAATATGTTTTAGGGTCTATTTTCTTATTCTGTACCAAATTATATTATAAATGTGTTGTTTTTGTTCTAAAACATTTCCTAGGTTCAGGTATTTCATTCCGTCAATTCGCAAATGTGAGCCAGACAGCAGACCCCGAACAACCGTCTTATCGTCTTCTCCTATCCAACCTACAGCCCCATAGCAAAAGATCGGGTAAACGAGGGTTCACAGTACACAGAAAGAACACGGGAACCCCGAAAACATAACCGTCAAGCTCCAGAAAGATCTGGGCCAATAAAAAGGAACACGAAGAGAAACGTACGAAACATTGTCGTCTGCAGGCAGAAAAGCAGCAACGATGTGAATAAATACAATAAATATACACAACGACACACTTTATGCTTATTTTACAGTCAGCGATCGTAAATGTTTCGGCCAGCCACCATCCTCGGGGACATTACACTCTTTTACGAAAACCAATACTATTAACAGTTGCAACAAAGAATGAGCTACGAAAAATTGGAAGTCGCCAGTTACATATCAAATATGTAATGTACAAATATTTAAACGTAGCTGCTTGTAATTGTTAACAGTAAGTACACAAGCGCATAAATACACGCCCTGCACACTCACGACAGGATGTGTAGTTCAGTCCGGCTGACAAATGTAGTCTGTGCGACATGGTTCATTTATTTCTAGATAAATAACAAATAATAATGTATGTCGGACACTAAATCGTTTGAAGTCAAGTAATATACGCCTACACATCTGTGAATCGAAGCCTAAGGATGGCGGCCAGCCGAAAACACGTTTGATCGCAGATTTTAACACGAACATAAATCAACGTCCTATGGTATGCGTGATGTTTGAAAGGGAAAAGGAAAGAGAGGAAAGTGATAGAATTCATCACGATTCACGCAATGAATATTGCGAACTGTGGTAATATGAAAACTGCTCCTTTACAGAATTCCAATGCGATTTGTGTAAAAGAGCAAGCAGGCCCTGTTCTGTCATTTTTATCACGTTGAGAACTGCTTTGAATTGGCTATTTGTACGCAGTCCTTCTGTGACTTCATTCAAACATCATCCCAATGCATTTGTTTCATATTTTGTAACACTCGTGTCAGGAAGTGTGGTCTGCAATTATTAACTGTTTCCAACAGTACCGGATTACACTTGCGAATTTCCGTCCCAAACAATACTATGATATCTTCAGAAGTTACAAAGTTGTAAGACGCAGGCAGTCTATTTCCATGACACAGGATGTGGACGTGGCAAAGATTGATTCTCGTTTCTAACTCACAAACATTGTATGAGAAATGACACGATAAAGAGAATTATAACTCCACGTACGAAATTGTACAGATGAGATTATTGTGATATTAATCTGATTTATGTAAAACAGCAGGTTACTGCTAACAATTACAGTAAGTTTATAAACCTAAAATTATAGTCACAGATGTTACATATTATTGTATATTGTACATTTTATACTTTAGTGTAATTACACAGCACACGTAGACATACCTACCATACATTTAACTATAATAAGCTTAGACATAGCTTGGTAACAACACGGATCCCTCATGTAACCCACACAGCCCAACCTTTCCGACAGATACGAGACCTCGTGCCCACTTTACCCCCTCCCTACCCCATATAAACAGCCCATGCATGTTTGGTATAACTACTTAAGTATTTCATGTACAACCTGAAGATGGCCGTTATCAAGCGCCGAAACATGTAGTTGTACCTTATGTAGAAAATACTTTATATTCTACCAATAAATATAGACGAGTACACACACTCTACATTAGTTAAAGATCCCTCTTAACAATCAGTTGGTACCAATTCGTGACGACTATTAATTTCATAATTACGATCAAATGATCAGCATGGCTTCTCTTAGTAAGGATCCAGACATTCAGTTTTCACTCTTTCTTCAGGTAATGTATGAAAAAAATCATGTCAAACAAGTGCGGGTCTTTGACAAGTTCCAAAGTATGAATAATTTCCTACTGCCTGGTTCTACGCAGAATTCGCATTTTAGAGCGGACCAGAGTCTCTTGTAGGCTCTTACTTGTAGCGAAACATACCGACACAATTAGCTACTGGTAGTCGACACAGTGCACTGACGTGAGTGACAACTGTTTGTATGAAATAAATTAAGTGGAAATGTTTATGATTCATTACCACGGACAAAACGATAACATAAACAACCAGTTTCTTCTCGGGCGGGTTACGTATGCTTCAAGCAACGGCCTCCAACCTGTTCACATCTCGCAAACGACGAGAATAGTCAGTGAAACGTAGAGACCAATTGAAATGTTACGGCACACGCGCAGAAACCAGAATTAGTCTTTCGGCGAAACGGGCGAGTCTGTTTAAATCGACGGGGGCGTCAGTTCCGTCGACTACTGGCAGCCGAGGTGTGCGCATTAGCGGTAGTAATGCTGGATACACCATGTTCCGAGGTAGTGTGGAGAGTACTGGCTACCCACTACATTCGCCAGTTTCCCCTTCACTTCCCCTCCCGTGCGTCACCGTGTGCCGTCACATTTCAACTGGAGTCTATCACGTATCCCAGCGAGTGTTTATGGCTTCTGGTTACCAAATTTCAGCGTGCGTGTTTGTGTGTGTGTGTGTGTTTAGGTGAATGGTTGGTGCTCGAACTGTTAACTACGGTAATAAAACCAACAAATGTATAGAACCGTTTAAGGGTATCTTGCCTCCTATATGTTTAAATGCGTTTGTTGGTTTCACTACCATCCAGAATCAAATTAAGGCGTGGTCATGGATTGCTTAAAACTACTTTAAGAGTAACCTCCCAAGTAAAGGTATCCCGGTGCGTACAAAAGACGAAGAGGCACAGCAGTCTAACACATCTTTATATAATAACAAGGTCTTGTTTCATTCCGCAGCTACCAGTTTCAGCTTAAATGTAGCTCATCATGAGGACAGCTACAAAAAACATGCACAGGAAATATTACAACGTAACTGTGGTTGTTTGAGAAGCTGATGAAATCTCAATCCATTTACATTTAGTTCACTAGTTTTTTTTTTTGGCAAAGAGAAATACATTACCTTCAAACTGACCCCAATATACAATACACCGGTATGTTAAGCAATCGTGCTTCGTAATTAATATACGTGACTACTTAAACTGGCCATTACATTCTTCCCATGCAAGTTCTTTGCCAAATTAAAGAATTACAATTTAACTTACATACATTTAAAATTTTGCTACACTGAATGTTGTAATGCACTGTCTTCTATTAAAAACCTCTTGGACAGCGACTTGGATACAGTACGCTGTAAAACGTGACTAGATGAGGTGATGGCGTTTAACGGCCAAAGTTTCAGAGTGGATATTGGATCATCCTTTTGCAAGTAATGTGCAAAAATCCTATTCTATCGTACTATTTGTAGTACGATGTGTTTTATCTTGTACACAAAATGTCTGCAAAATATTTATCAGGCCTACATTAAATACAGGGGGCATTTTTAAATATAGTGGGCTTACGTCTTTCTTTACAGGAATAACACACAAACGTAATAATAATGTCATATCTATTACCGTCCAACACAATAAATTCTTAATAATATCGAAATAAGTGCGAAAATACACTTCGGCAATGCTAAAAGACGAACATAATTCCAAACTTTGAAAGAATCAAAATTAGCAATACTTTTCCCGGGTCCAAATACACTACAGAACATCCAACCATTATTGAACAAAGAAGAGTCAAAATTTCTTTATATCAAGAAAGGACAATTGTATCAAGACCTACATTACATAAAGTGAAAAGCTGCCAATGAATGGAGTAAAATGTGGCAATTTATCGGAAACAGTACCAATATGAATATTAACATAAAGACGGACAAAAGCCACAAAACAATCGGCAATAAATTACAAAACCTAAACGAAAAATAAAATAATTCCCTTAAAATCTATAATGTTTGTCCCGGAATAATTAATGATAACAACATAATCTGCACACAAGTAGAACTTAAACTATTGAATAAAAGCTTAAAATGTAGTTTGCTCTATAAACACAAACAAAGAATCCGAACATTAGCCTTAGAAGCCGTAACAGCTATTAATAAACTTAAATCTCTAGCCATTTATCGATGACATTATTAAACATTTGTTGTGTTGGACGGTAATATACAGTATACGCCAGTATTATTGTGTCACAGCACAACGGGGTGGATTCCATTAAAAAAATAAACAGGACGTAAAATGATTGGCATTTCAACATCCTTTCCAACAAAAAGTCACCTTCTAATATTTCTTCTGCATAGTTTTTAATTGGCATCAAAATAACTTACACTTTAGCTTAACTAGGCAGCCATGACATAATAAAATCTGTTTCACTTGTAAAGTTCTGTTACGATGAAATACCACTGCACCTGATGCTTCAGGCCGCCAGACATAAAACTTTATGTAACACGCAGGGCTACCTAACTTACGGCACATGCTGTACGCGAGGGGCAATTATGATACTCGTGAAAGGATGCATCGCTGTTGATGTAACAATTATCCATTGTAAAAAGCGACTGACCTTAAAAATTTAGATTGCGGCTAAAACATTACATCCGGCGGGGGTAAATGACACAACCTAATTACAGCAGACCACATTACAACGGTATAACCATCACATCTGGTGTGCAGGTAATTACACTACCGAATTACAGCAGACCAAGTTACAACGGTATAACCATCGCATCTGGTGTGCAGGAAATGACACCACCTAATTACAGCAGACCACATTACAACGGTATAACCATCGCATCTGGTGTGCAGGAAATGACACTACCTAATTACAGCAGACCAATTTACAACAGTATAACCATCACATCTGGTGTGCAGGAAATATCACTACCCAATTCCATAGCACCAACTCATGACGCTATACACGTATTCACCAAATCTGTAGCAAAAATATATCACTGTCCATAATAAGTAGACCACGTAGCTTTCGGGAAGGGTATATGACGAAATAACCGAGAAAATTACACAACGGTTTCCTTCATAATTTGAACTCTTCACGTAACATTTATAGGGCGAGTAGGTACAAGATGAGACGAGCGTGCATCGTAGCACGCAACAGCTCTGAAAGCAAGAATCGCATAAAAATTCTAATGCAAGACCTAAACTGCGTACATTCTTGAGTGAGAATATTGCACAGGATATTAGAGAAAGGAGTTAACGAGATGCGAAGTGGGATTGTCTGGTTCGGGCAGGACGCTATGCCGCAGTCTGTAAAAACGGTAACACACGTTTTTGACGGTCTGAATAACCACGAAGTTCTCAAAGTACGCATTGTTCCATGGATTTGGCTGGCACAAGTTTTCCTGCTCTGAAACGTCTAAATGTGCGACCATACTGTGGATTAAGGAAAACTCGTATATTTACAACAGCAAGTGATATGGCGACTGCTTGGCGCCCCATTCCCGTCTGTAACTGTCTGTTTATTATCTGTTCCATACAATTCACCAAACTGCCCATTCATTTGTCTGCCGTTCTAACCTGGTACAAGGATAGCCACAAACCTGAAAAACAACTCTATATTGTTCAGTAGGCATAATGCCTTTGCTGCCTACATTCAGCCCTCTGAGTGATGAACTACACCATGCCACTCCACCTTCCTATGCTTTTAATTCCCATCATCGGTGCGAACTACTGAAGTGGGCGCAACTTCAATACCACTAGATAGGAGGTAAAAAGTGCGGAAAGAATCTTCAATAATATGCAACTTCTTTTCAGGTCTTGTAGGCGCGTTCGTATAGCTGCGAAAATCCACCATTACATTCATCATGCCTATCTGTATGCTTGTCCGTCCGTTCGCAAGGAACTGCTCAGATCTCGCTAAACGGATTTTCGTATAAATTTACATTGGAAGATGTATACTGAAATTCATCCATGAGTTGCAGGTTCAGGTAAAATAATACTTTACATGAAGACCCACGCACATTTACAATACCAGCGAATCTCGACGTTTACGAGATTAAAGCAATCCTTGTACAGGCCTGGACAAACCCTGAGGGTTCCAGGAAGTCGAGGCTCCCAAATTTCCAGACAACCGGCACATAAAAGTGGCAAGTTTGCCAGCCCTACGCACAGGCCGATTTCACCCCCTAGGAAATACTCCTGGTACTCATTTCTGCTGGAAGATGAGTCAACTCCAGGGCCATAGTGCGGCCAGCAGTAAAGTCAATAAAAAATTCCAATGGCACCACCGGAAATCGAACCAGCGATATTCCGGCTCAAGTAACAGAGCCACCGATGCCCTTTTTACGAGGCTGAGTACAAGAAATATAGTTGACGACCTAGATATAATAAGGCACCACATGGATGCGATTTGCATGTAGAAAATTAAGGAAAAATATAAGCTCAATCAAAATATTTAATATTAATCTCTTTACATTGATGAGTTACATAATACGGCACCATATACGACAGATGAAACTTGTGATGTGACGTAATAATCCAATGACGTAGCCCTTCGTATTGTTGCGTCACGTTCCTATGCAATTATTGATGTTTCTCTTCATGAGATTTACAAAGATGCATAATTACCAAAAAATAAAATTTACAGTCATATTTTATATTTTATGCCTCTACCTAGGAATATGAAATGTGGTATGTAGACACGTAATAAATATACCTAAAAATTGTGTAGTTGGAACTGTGCATATACAAAGATAAATTAACTGCACAGTTGCTAATTTTTAAAAACCCAAACATCTGTAAACAATCAGAGCATTGAAATGAACTACACAAATTACAAGGTTCCCCAGAACTAATTTAAACAATCACGTTACTCGAATACCTCCCTGCAGGCTAGCACCTCCACATCAAAGACCAAACTATCATCTTGAAACAAAGAGCGGATGTCGAAACCAAATGACTTCCTGTCGTGTTTACCGTGACCACGGCAATCACAGTCACTGTCACAATACTAGATTTATTGACAGCAGCGCAGTTCGAATTATAATAACATTCTTGCTCGCTGGAAACTGCCATGCTTTTTCGATAAAAATTTTTCTTTCGTGGTCGGTAAGTCCCCGGTTGACAGGTAGGCTGTTTCATTTCGCTACGTCGCTTCAGTGAAATGCTCGAAAAGTGCGTCAGAATATACCACAACCGCTCCAGCCAAAGGTCGAGGAGGTACTTTAAAACATGCCACAGCCGCTGCAGTCAAATGTCCGAAAAGTACTTTAAAACAGGCCACAGTCGACGTAGCCAAATGTCTAGACGGCACCGTAAAACATGTCACAACCACATCCTTCAAATGTCGGAACAGTACCTTAACACATGCCACAACACCTATTCCGAAGTCACTAATAGTAATAGTAATAACACTGTCAGTAATTAGTCAGTGCTTACAACCTGTAATACAGCAGCGCCGTTAAATGCGCTTAGAAGTAATCCGGCTTCAGCTGGCAGTTTAAAGCCACCTAAACCCACAGGTTATTAGCGAGCGTTAACACATTAAACAGCTTAAAATTGTTACCTCTTCCTGAATTCTGATTGTGCCACTTCCTCTTCACCATATGGAGTACTAAAATCGCCGTGAGAAGACCATTTGGAATTCGGTAGTGATATTGCCTTCACAATAGGTATAATGATTATACCACCATAACTAAGTCATTTGGAAAATGGTAATGGCAATGACCTTGCACGAGATATAACGTTTACACCGCCACAACTACGTTATCTGAAACGTGGTAGATGTATTGCCTTCAACACCATAAATAATGGTTATACGGCCACATAATATCGGATTTTACCGTCAACGTGCTCAATCAATCATATAAATGAGCGCCAACCATGTACACTGCTCTGACGACTACTCAGCTACCATTAACATATCCCGAACATGTTGCGGCCCATCTGGGCCATTATCAAGGAGTTCAATACAGTACACGTGGAACAATCAGAGTTTACATATGACTGCACGAGAACGGTGTATACAATTAACATAGAAAATCAGCTAAAAGAATGCAAGACATGGTTAAAACAATTTAGGTTCCCAATGCAGCAAATACTGTAATCAAGACACTAACTATAAGTGTAACTTAACAGCAAGGGGCGCTCGGATCTTTGCATCCTCTACCCTTCTCAAATAGCTATACCATTTAATTCACTGGAGTCACACTTGTTGTTCACAGATTGTACATACATTGTAGAATATTATTATTATTATAGCACGCCGTTACATAACTTTGAAACACTTACTATACACACGTCCAAGTTGATCCTGGTTTTTTAAAAATATATTATTCATACAAAACCTCAAAATTTTAACCCGACAAAAAGTTCTGTAATTTTTGACTTGCAAGCAATATTTCACATAAAATTTATGGGCATTTTCACGACCTATCAATATACAAAATTTAATATTCCTAGGTTAGGTAATACAAATTATTATAATTATTATTAGGTTTTTATTTTCCTTAATTAAGAATCGTGTAAATGGCAAGAAAAAAATCGATAACTGCACAGGAACGTGACGTCACCACGCAAAGTCCACGTCATTGATTATCACCGTAACACCAAAACAAACCTCATTTTAAGGTATGTGGGGCCATACTATGTAATTATAATCAAGTATACAATACTAAATTTTAAATATTATTGTGATGCATTTTTGCCTCAAATAACCGTCATGAACAATGTATCTTAACCTCAAAGTTTCATCTGTCGAAAGCCGTAAGTATTAAACTTTATTATTCTGTGTAATTTTTATCTAAATTACCCGGCATGAAAAGTTGATCTATGCCCCGTATTGTGTTCGATGACGCACTGTCTGTTTGGCTGTGACTTTTTTTTTCGTAATTATCTTGTAAAACGGCATGATTTTCGTTCAAAATCCGATTGGCTTGAAATGTTTTGATTTTCTTTAAACTTTTACGTGACAATTTGTCCTTTCGGAAAGAAAAGAGCGAGATATATCATAAACATTAGTAGGGCCTAACGTAAAGAAAAGAGCGAGATATATCATAAACATTAGTAGGGCCTAACGTAAAGAAAAGAGCGAGATATATCATAAACATTAGTAGGGCCTAACGTAAAG
>Ga0136643_10006203_pt1 | contig 17074 bp, 17 predicted proteins | sample TergutLab28metaG_FD_96883 | JGI IMG/M metagenome (GOLD analysis project Ga0136643, IMG submission 96883) | Labiotermes labralis P1 segment gut microbial communities from Petit-Saut dam, French Guiana - Lab288 P1 (version 3) (version 3) | ecosystem: Host-associated > Arthropoda: Insects >... | reverse complement strand
CGTCGAAGAAGTAGCCGCAGACCCGCCGACCGGTCCCAGGGTCTCCGCGGACTCCGCGGGCTCGGGCCTTTTCGACGGCGGTCGGCGCCGGAAGGTCGGTGCCAGGCGGTCAGCGGCGGAAGGTCGGTGCCGGGCGGTCAGCGGCGGCATGGGCCGTGCCTTGCGGTCTGCGCCTGCTGGTCAGCGCTTGCCGGTCAGCGACGGCTGGTCTGCGCCTCCTGGTCTGCGTTTGGCGATCAGCGGCGGCCCGTCGGCGACGGGCGGTCTGCGCCTGGTGGTCGGCGACGGCGGTTCGCGTCGGGCAGGCTGCGCCTGCCGGTTTGCGACGGCCTGTCGGCGACGGCCGGTCCGTGCCTGGTGGTCGGCGACGGCGGTTTGCGCAGGGCGGGCTGCGCCTGCCGGTTTGCGACGGCCTGTCGGCGACGGCTGGTCTGCGCCTGCCGGTCGGCGACGGCGGTTCGCGTCGGGCAGGCTGCGCCTGCCGGTCAGAGCCTGCGGGTCAGAGCCCGTTGGTCAGCGACGGCGGCGGCGGGCCAGCAGCCGGGGGAGGCCCGCGGGGATCGGCTGACGGGTGACCGCGTCGCTCGGCGGCGGCGGGGCGGCGCCCGAGCCGTCCGGCATCGCGCCGGGGTGCTCGGCGGGCGAGCCGGCCGGCGCCAGCCGGAACAGCGTGCACTCCCGGGCCCAGCGGTCGATGATGCCCTCGCCGTCCGGCGAGTTGAGGCGCTTGCCCTTCAGCTCAGCGTCGGCCGCCTGCCACGCCTCGCTGCCGGGCGCGAGCAGGCTCACCCGGGCCGGCCAGGACACCAGACGGCCGCCCTTGTCCTTGCTACGCACCGTCACCTCGGCCGCGCCGCCGTCCCGCAGGTCCGGCAGCGGCTGCTCGCCGGGCCCGCCGACGACCACCATCGCCCCGTCCACCCAGGCGTGCCACAGCGCCTGCCCGTTCACCCAGACCAGGCCGGACTTCTTGGTCGCCTCCTCGACGAGGGCGGTCAGCGCGTCACTCATGGCGCCCACCCTAGGCCCTGCCCCGGCCCCTCGTGCCCGGCCCTGCTGCCCGGTCTGCCCGGGGCCCAGAGGCGGAACCCGCGCTGCCCGGCAGGGAGCGTCCCGGGCCCGGTCGGCCGGGAGCGGCGTCCGCGCCGTGGAACGACAGGCGCTCGGGCGGTCCATGCGCCTTACGCTGGGCACTCCGGCCCGCGCCCGCGGGCCTTCGCGGCTCCCCGCGACTCCCCATGACAAGGAGCACCGTGACCGTCCCGCAGCGCGCCGGCACCCGCCCCGCCGCGGTCCCGGCTGAGCCCGCGCCGGAGGGAACGCCGGGCCGGACCCTGGACTTCGCGCTGCTCGCGGTCGCCGTGTGCGGGGTGTCGACGTCGGCACCGCTCATCGCGTCGATCGCCGCCCCCGCGCTCGCCATCGCGTTCTGGCGCAACGCCATGGCGGTCGGGGTGCTCAGCCCGGTCGCGCTGTGGCGGCACCGCGCCGAACTGCGGGGGATGGGCCGCCGCGGGCTGCTGCTGTCCATCTGCTCGGGCGTGCTGCTGGCCCTGCACTTCGGGCTGTGGCTGCCGAGTTTGAGCATGACGTCCGTGGCCACCTCCACGGCGATGGTCACCACCACCCCGATGTGGACCATGGTGATCCTGCGGATGCGCGGCCACCGCCCGCCCGGCCTGGCGTGGGCGGGCACCACGCTGGCCCTCGTCGGCGTGCTGCTGCTCACCGGCATCGACCTGTCCACCGGCACCCGCGCCCTGACCGGCGACGCGCTCGCGCTGGGGGCCGGCCTGGCGGCCTCCGTCTACATGCTGCTCGGCTCGGCGGTGCGGCGGACCACGAGCACCACCGCCTACACCTACGTCTGCTACTCCACGACCGCGCTGGCGCTGCTCGGCGCCTGCCTGGTGTCCGGCTCGGCGCTCGGCGGGTACGACGGCCGGACGTGGCTGAAGATCGCCGCGCTGACCCTGGTCGCGCAGCTGCTCGGGCACTCGCTGTTCAACCGCGTGGTGCGCGGGCTCGGCCCGTCCACGGTCTCCACCGCGATCCTGCTGGAGACGCCCGGTGCCGCGCTGATCGCCGGGCTGTGGCTGGGTCAGACCCCGCCGGCCGCCGCCTACCCGGCACTCGCGGTCATCCTCGCGGGCCTGGCCCTGGTCATCCTCGCCGACCGCACCCCCTCCACCTGACCGCCCCGCCCGGAGCGAACCCCCCGACGAACTGCCCCGCCCCACCAGGGGCCCGGGAAGTCCCGCGCCCTACGACACTGGTCGCCCCCTCAGGGGCGCGGGGAACTGCGCGAGCAACCACGACGGTGCCGCGCTGTTCGTACGGCGGGTTGCGCCCCGTCAGGGGCGCGGGGAACGGCGCGCTCAGCCACGACGGTGCCGCGCTGTTCGCACGGCGGGTTGCGCCCCCACGGCGCGTTGCGCCGAGCCGGCGCCGGAGCCGGCCGTCAGAGCCAGCCGTTGCGCCGGAAGCCCCGGTGGATGGCGAAGCAAATCGCCAGGATCGCGGCGAGCACGACGGGATAGCCGTACCGCCAGCCCAGCTCAGGCATGTGCTTGAAGTTCATCCCGTACACACCGGTGATCATCGTCGGCACCGCCAGGATCGCCGCCCACGCGGTGATCTTGCGCATGTCCTCGTTCTGCACGACGGTCGCCTGCGCGAGGTTGGCCTGGAGGATGGAGTTGAGCAGGTCGTCGAAGCCGGTGACCTGCTCGTGCACCCGGGCCACGTGGTCGGCGACGTCCCGGAAGTACTTCTGGATCTCCGGGTCGATCAGCCGCATCGGCCGCTCGCCCAGCATCTGCATCGGCCGCAGCAGCGGGGACACCGCGCGCTTGAACTCCAGTACCTCGCGCTTGAGTTGGTAGATCCGGCCGGCGTCGCCGCCGCGCGAGGTCTTGCCGTTGCCGGCGGAGAAGACGTCGATCTCCACCTCGTCGATGTCGTCCTGCACGGCCTCGGTGACCGCCAGGTAGTCGTCGACGACCTGGTCGGCGATGGCGTGCAGCACGGCCGACGGGCCCTTGGCGAGCAGCTCGGGGTCGTCCTCGAGGCGGTGCCGCAGCGCCCGCAGCGAGCCGTGGCCGCCGTGCCGCACGGTGATGACGAAGTACCGGCCGGTGAAGACCATCACCTCGCCGCTCTCCACCACCTCGCTGGTCGCGGTGAGTTCGGCGTGCTCGACGTAGCGGATGGTCTTGAAGACGGTGAACAGCGAGTCGTCGTAGCGCTCCAACTTGGGCCGCTGGTGGGCGTGCACGGCGTCCTCGACGGCCAGCGGGTGCAGCCCGAACGCCTCGGCGATGCCCGCGAACTCCTGCTCGGTGGGCTCGTGCAGGCCGATCCACACGAAGCCGTTGCTGCCGTCGCAATTCTCCGCGGGGCGGCCGTCGCGCACGTTGTCCAGGGCGTCGCGCAGGCTGATGCTGTCGCTGCAGCGCACGCCGTCGCGGTACACGGCGCAGTCGACGACGGCGCTGGTGGCGGCGGGGTCCTGGGCCGGGCCGTAGTCGTAGGACGCCGGGGACTTGCGCAGGGTGGGGCGAACGACAGCGCGCAGATCGCGGATCATCGACATGGCAAGCTCCTTCACGGACTGGCCGACGGCTTCACGCCGCACTGAAATGCTGATCAGGACAGGTTGATCACCTGCAGTTCAGGGCGCTCTTCCGCCGCGGAGACAGCCGCGGGCAAGCCGGGGGCGACACGCGTTTCAGGGCAGGACAGCCGGGTATGGAACGCGGGGGCTCAGGATGCGGGTCGGCAATACGGGGAAGAGCTGCCGGTACTGCACGGTCGACTTCGATCCATGTCAGTCCCACCTCCTCCAGCCGTTCCCCGCTAGGGGATCACTTGCGTGAACGCTCCACTTTATCAAGCCCGCACGGGGGTACCGCCCGCCTTTGCGTCATCCTTACGCGTTCTATGCTCCCCCTATGGCAGAAGTCCTGGCACTGGTGGAGGCGCGGCTGCGCTCGGCACTGGGTGAGCCCGACGCCCGGGCGGCGGTGACGTTCCTGGGGACCGAGCGTATCGAGGTACTCCGTTTCAGCGACGGCGACCTGCAGCGTTACGCCACCCTGGGCATGTCCGCGCACCCCATGACCGACCCCGTCGCGGCCGTCGCGGACCCCGTCCGCGGCCCGCGGGCCGAGCTGGTGCTCACCGTGCGTGCGGGGATCGCCGACACCGACAAGCTGCTCCGCCCGCTGGCCGTGCTCGCCGCGTCGCCGCAGGTCGAGGGCGTCGTCGTGGCGCCCGGCAACTCCCTGGACGTCGGTGAGCCGCTGTGGCCGGGCGCGCCCTTCTCGGCGGTGCTGGTCGCGGAGAACGGAGGGCTCGTCGAGGATCTCGACCTCGACGAGCCCATGGAGCCGGTCCGCTTCCTGCCGCTGTTGCCGATGACCGCCAACGAGGCCGCCTGGAAGCGGGTGCACGGTGCGGCCGCGCTGCAGGAGCGGTGGCTGGCGCACGGCACCGACCTGCGCGACCCGCGTCGCGCCCCGGTCCGGCTGGACTAGATCCCCCGGGCCGTCCCCGTCGGACCGCCTTCGGGCCGCTCCCCGGCCGTCCCGGCCGTCCCCACCGGACGCCGCTCGGACCGCGCTCGGACCGCGCCCGTTCAGCGCGTGGCGGCCGCAGTACCCGCGGCGGAGTGGTGCGCGGGGTGCGCCTGCGCGACGACGTCCTCGGCGTGGACGACGGTCAGGTGCCGGCGGCGCAGCGCGATCACGCCGGCGCCCGCCAGCGCGGCCAGCGCCGCGACCACGAACGGGATGTGGATGTCGGTCCACTCCTCGATCTTCGGCGCCAGGTAGGGGGCCGCGGCGGCGGCGAACCAGCGGACGAAGTTGTAGCCGGCGCTGGCCACCGGGCGCGGGGCGTCCGAGACGCCGAGCGCCAGTTCGGTGAAGACGGTGTTGTTCACGCCGATCAGGGCGCCGGAGACGATCGTGCAGACGATCGCGGTGGTGTGGTCTCCGTAACCGAGGACGGCCAGGTCCGCGGCGAGCAGCACCAGGGAGCCGCCGAGCACCTTCAGCGACCCGAACCGGGCCTGCAGGCGCGGCGCGACCAGCACCGAGAAGACCGCCAGCAGGACGCCCCAGGCGAAGAAGACCGCGCCCGAGCGGTACGGCGACATGTTCAGCACGAACGGCGTGAACGCCAGGACCGTGAAGAACGCGTAGTTGTAGAAGAACGCGGACGCGGCGGCGGAGGCGAGGCCGCCGTGGCCCAGCGCCTTGATCGGGTCGAGCAGCGAGGTGCGGGCCGCGGGCTTGGGCTGCTCCTTGAGGAACAGCGAGATGGCGACGAAGCCGATCAGCATGAGCACGGCCGTGCCGAAGAACGGGTAGCGCCACTTCATGTCGCCGAGCACCGCGCCCAGCAGCGGGCCGCAGGCCATGCCGAGGCCGAGCGCCGACTCGTAGAGCAGGATCGCCGCGGCCGCGCCGCCGCTCGCGGCGCCGACGATGACGGCGAGCGAGGTGGAGACGAACAGCGCGTTGCCCAGGCCCCAGCCGGCCCGGAAGCCGACCAGTTCGGCGACCGAGTTCGAGGTGCCGGCCAGCGCGGCGAAGACCACGACCAGCGCCAGCCCGGCCAGCAGCGTCTTGCGGCCGCCGATCCGGCTGGAGACGAAGCCGGTGACCAGCATCGCCACCGCGGTGATCAGGAAGTAGCTGGTGAACAGCAGCGAGACCTGGCTCGGCGTGGCGTCGAGGCCCTTGGCGATGGACGGCAGGATCGGGTCGACGAGGCCGATGCCCATGAAGGCGACGACCGCCGCGCCGGCGGTGGCCCATACGGCGGTCGGCTGGCGCAGGAAGCTCACCTTGTCACCCGCGGGGGTGGTGGGGTCCGCGTGATCCATGGCGTTTCCCTTCTCGCCTGTGGGGACGGGCGACAGAAGTAGTTGTGTCATACACATAATAGGTTGGCTATAGCAACTAATGCAACTACCACGTATCTCGGCGTCCGCCGCCCGCCGGGGCCGCGCGCCGCCGCGGCTCGTCGTCCGCCGCGCGCGGCCTGGGTCCGGACGGGTGATCGTCCTTGACGCGAGCACGCACCGGGAGGACCGTGGGGCGTTATGAGGGGCGAACCCAGTTGCCCGAAGTGCGGTGGCAGGGTCCGCGCGCCCGGGCTCTTCGCCGATTCCTGGCAGTGCGATGTGCACGGCACCGTGTACCCGTTGCAGCCGGTCGTGCCGCCGAGCGTGGAGGGCCTCGGCGTGGTGGTCAACCGCTCCCATGTGCCGGTGTGGATGCCGTGGCCGCTGCCGGTGGGCTGGCTGTTCTCCGGCATCGCCGGAGCGGGTGACGACCGCAGCGGGGGCCGGGCCACCGCGGTGGCCTGCTCAGGGCCCGGACCGCTCGGGGGTCCGGGAGAGCTGATGCTGGTCGCCGAGGAACTGGGCGTCGGGCTCGGCGCCCGCTACGCCGGCATCCAGGGACCCGACCCCGGTCCCGACATGTGCGTGGACAAGCCCGCGCACGCCAAGGTGCTGGCCGCCGGCCGGCCCACCCCGCTGTGGCACGTCAAGGGGACCCCGGAGGACCGGGTGGTCTTCGCCGGAGAGGCCCGCGGGCTGTGGCTGTGGGCGATCGTGTGGCCCGAGGAGACCGGGCTGCTGATGTACGACGAGCTGGTGCTGACCGACCTGCGGGACGCCGGCGCCGAGGTCGACCTGCTGCCCTGCGGCGCGCTGTCGCCACGGCTGCTCTCCTGATCGCAGCCGCGCCGGGAAAGGAGCCCTCCGGGCAGGCGGAGGGAAAGAAGGGGGCAGGCGCGGGCCCCGGGGATCGTGAGTGCCGAGGGGTACCGCGCCCTGGGAATCGCAGGTGTGCGCGGGCGGTATCCTTATATCCGCTCGTGTGTCCCCCTGTCCGCCCCGTCCCCTTGGAGTCCGTGCCGTGCGCGTCGACCTGCACACCCACTCCACGGCGTCCGACGGTACGGACACCCCCGCCGAGCTGGTGGTCAATGCCGCCGCCGCGGGCCTGGACGTCGTCGCGCTCACCGACCACGACACCGTGGCCGGTTACGCCGAGGCGGCCCGCGCCCTCGCCGGGCCCGGCGTGCGGGGCAGCGGCCTGACGCTGGTCACCGGCGCCGAGCTGTCCTGCCGGATCCAGGGCATCAGCATGCACATGCTGGCCTACCTCTTCGACCCGGCCGAGCCGGAACTGCACCGCGAGCGCGAGCTGGTCCGTGACGACCGGGTGCCGCGGGCGCGCGGCATGGTCGCCAAGCTCCAGGAGCTGGGCGTGCCGGTGACCTGGGAGCAGGTCGCGCGGATCGCCGGCGTACCGGTCGGCCCCGGCGGCGAGCCGGCAGCCGCGGCGCCGGGCGTCTCGGTCGGCCGGCCGCACGTGGCCGCCGCGATGGTCGAGGCCGGCGTGGTGGAGAGCGTCTCCGACGCGTTCACCAGCGAGTGGCTCGCCAACGACGGACGCGCCTACGTCGCCAAGCACGAACTCGACCCCTTCGACGCCGTCCGGCTGGTGAAGGCCGCCGGCGGCGTCACCGTCTTCGCGCACCCCGGCGCCCACAAGCGCGGGGAGACCGTGCCGGACGCGGTGATCGCCGAGCTGGCGGCCGCCGGTCTGGACGGCCTGGAGGTCGACCACACCGACCACGACGAGGCGACCCGCGCGCGGCTGCGCGCCCTGGCCGCCGACCACGGCCTGCTCGCCACCGGATCCAGCGACTACCACGGCAGCCGCAAGCCCGTCCGGCTCGGCGAGTGGACCACCGATCCCGAGGTCTACCGGGAGATCGCCCGCAGGGCGACCGGCGCCCAGCCGATCAGCGCCGTCTAGCCGGGCCACCGCCGAGCCCGAGTCCCACCGCAGCCCCATCCTCCTTCCCGGCCCGTCCGCCGCCGCGCGCCCGAGGTGCGCCCGGCGCGGAGGGCGCCCCCGGAACGCCCCCTGCCCGCAGGACGGGGCCCGTCCCCGGCCCCGTACGACCCCGAAAGCCCCGCCATGTTCGACTTCACCCTGTTCGGGTCGGTCTTCGTCACGCTGTTCGTGATCATGGACCCGCCCGGGATCACCCCGATCTTCCTGGCCCTGACCTCGGGCCGCGCCGCCAAGGTGCAGCGGCGGATGGCCTGGCAGGCGGCGTCGGTCGCGCTCGGCGTGATCACCGTCTTCGGCATCTGCGGCCAGCAGATCCTGGACTACCTGCACGTCTCGGTCCCGGCGCTGCGCATCGCCGGCGGGCTGCTGCTCCTGCTCATCGCGCTGGACCTGCTCACCGGCAAGGCCGACGAGCCGACCCAGACCAAGGACGTCAACGTCGCGCTGGTCCCGCTCGGGATGCCGCTGCTGGCCGGGCCCGGCGCGATCGTCACCGTCATCCTCGCCGTGCAGCACGCCGACGGCTTCGGCCAGCAGACCTCGGTGTGGCTGGCGATCATCGCGATGCACGCCGTGCTGTGGCTGACCATGCGCTACTCGCTGGCGATCATCCGGCTGATCAAGGAGGGCGGCGTCGTGCTGGTCACCCGGCTGTCGGGCATGCTGCTCTCCGCGATCGCCGTCCAGTCGGTGGCCAACGGCGTCTTCGGCTTCATCCACGGCCAGGGCTGACTCCGGCGCGGGCACCCGGGTCCGCCGCCGTGCCCGCCGCGGGCACGCGAAAGCGCCCCGTACTCCATCGGTACGGGGCGCCGTTGCTTGCGTGTGCTGCGTCGAGCCTGAGCCGGGTCAGTCCGCCGGGCGGATGTAGATGCGCTGGCCCAGGGCTGCGGCCTGCTGCACGACCTCGTTGACGGCGGAGGCGTCCACGACGGTGCTGTCCACGGCAGTGCCGTTCACGTCGTCGAGTCGCATGATCTCGAAGCGCATGGGGCTTCTCCCTTCGTCGCGCGATACATGTACGGTCAACGAACACCCCCTTCTAACTATTCCCTAGGCTAACGAAAACTTTTGTCGGCCTAACTACTCTTCGGTAACACCTGTCCAGAACGCCACGAGCGCGGCCGCCGTCTCGGCCGGCCGCTCCGCGTTGGGGGAGTGCTCGGCGCCCTTGACGACCACGCGCCGAGCCCCCAGCCGGACCGCCATGTCGTCCATCCACGGCACGGGCCACGCGTAGTCCACCTCGCCGGAGAGTACGAGCTTCGGCAGCGGTACGGCGGCGAGTTCGCCGACCCGGTCGGGTTCGGTCATCAACTGCCGTGCAGTGGCGATCAGTTGCTCGGGGATCGTGGACACCCAGCGCCGGTGCAGGAACTCGTCCAGCCACGCCGGGGCCGCCGTGCCCCCGCCCTGCGCCGCCTCGGGCGCGTTCTCGGCGTCCATGGCCCGCATCGCGTGCCAGGCCGTCTCCATGTCGGTCGTCGGCAGGAAGTCCACCGCCATCTGCGTGCGCACCTGCTGGTCCGGAGCGATCGCCGCCGGCCCGGAACTCATCAGCGTCAGCGACGCCCACGGCCGCGGACCGTCCTTCAGCACCGCCGCCCGGACGAGGTGCCCGCCCAGCGAGTGGCCCAGCAGATGCACCCGGCGCGTCGCGTACGCCGCTGCGACGGCCGCCGTCTGCGCGGTGATGTCGGCCGCCAACTCGGCCTGCGCGTAGGCGGATTCGTCACGCGGACCGCCCGACTCGTGCTGCCCGCGGCCGTCGGCCGCCACGACCCGGAAGCCGGCCGCGGTCAGCGGCGGCATCAGGTCGAGGAAGTCCTCCTTGCTGCCGGTGTACCCGGGGACGAGCAGTGCGGCGCCGCGGTACGGCGCCTGCGGGTCGGGGGCGCCGTCGAGCACGGCGAAGGAGCCACGGGCGGTCTCCAGCCGGCGGGCGGCCACGTTGGCGGGCAGTTCAAGGGCGGTGGGACGGCTCATGAGGGGAGATTACGCGCCGTGTATGTCCGTCAGGTTGCGTTCCGGGATGATCCGGCCGCACGTCAGGGCGGCGCGCGCGCCGGGCGGACGCACAAACGCCCGCAGCCCGGCCGAAGGGCCGGGCTGCGGGCGTCACGCGTCATCCGGTCAGCCCGCCTCGACGGGCTCGGCGGCCTTGCGGGTGCGGCGCCGGGGGGCCTTGGGGGCCTCGTCGGCCGGTGCCTCGGCGGGTGCCGGGACCTCGGTCGCCACGGCCTTGCGGGTGCGGCGGCGCGGCGCCTTCGGGGCCTCCTCGGCCTCCGTCGCGGGAGCCGGGACCACTGCGGTCGCCGCCTCCGCCACGGGTGCCTCCGCGGCCTTGCGGGTGCGGCGCCGGGGAGCCTTGGGGGCCTCCTCCGCGGGCGCGGCGGCCGGCTCGGCCACCGGGGTCACCGGAGCCTCCTCGGCGGCCTTGCGGGTGCGGCGGCGCGGCGCCTTGGGCGCCTCCTCGGCCGGTGCCACCGGCTCCGCGACGGCGACCGCGTCCGCGGTGACGACGGCCTCGACCGTGTCCACGGCGGCCTCCGCGCGCTTGCGGGTGCGGCGGCGCGCCTTCGGGGCGTCCTCGGCGGCGGTCTGCTCGGGCGCGGCGGCCGGCTCGGCCACCGGCTCTACCACCGGCGTCACCGCGGCCTGCGCGGCCACCGGCGCGCCCGCGCCACCGCGGGTGCGGCGACGGCGGCGCGGGGTGCGCACGGCCTGCTCCTCGCCGGAGGAGACGGCCGTCGCGTCCGCGGCGGGGGAGCCGGCGGCGTCCGCGGTCGAGCCGCCGCGGGTACGGCGCCGCTCCCGCGGCGTACGGGTGCGGGCGGGACGCTCCTCGGCGGGGGCCGGACGGCCGCCGCGGCGGCCGCGTGCTCCGCGCCCGCCGGTCTCGCCGAGGTCCTCGACCTCCTCCGCGTCCAGACCGGCCCTGGTCCGCTCGGCACGCGGCAGTATGCCCTTGGTGCCCTCCGGGATCCCCAGCAGCTCGTACAGGTGCGGCGAGGTGGAGTACGTCTCCTCCGGGTCGCCGAACGGCAGGTCCAGCGCCTTGTTGATCAGCTGCCAGCGCGGGATGTCGTCCCAGTCCACCAGCGTCAGCGCGGTGCCGGAGGCGCCGGCCCGGCCGGTGCGGCCGATCCGGTGCAGATAGGTCTTCTCGTCCTCGGGCGTCTGGTAGTTGATCACGTGCGTGACGCCCTCGACGTCGATGCCGCGGGCGGCGACGTCGGTGCAGACCAGCACGTCCACCTTGCCGTTGCGGAAGGCGCGCAGCGCCTGCTCGCGGGCGCCCTGCCCGAGGTCGCCGTGCACGGCGCCCGAGGCGAACCCGCGCCGCTCCAGCTGCTCGGCGATGTCGGCGGCGGTCCGCTTGGTCCGGCAGAAGATCATCGCCAGGCCGCGGCCCTCGGCCTGCAGCACCCGCGAGATCAGCTCCGGCTTGTCCAGCGAGTGGGCCCGGAAGACGTGCTGGGTGATGTTGGCGACGGTCGCGCCCTCGTCGTCAGGCGCGGTGGCCCGGATGTGCGTGGGCTGCGACATGTAGCGGCGGGCCAGGGAGATGACCGCACCCGGCATGGTCGCCGAGAACAGCATGGTCTGCCGCTTCACCGGCAACATGCCCATGATCTTCTCGACGTCCGGCAGGAAGCCGAGGTCGAGCATCTCGTCGGCCTCGTCCAGCACCAGGGAGCGCACGTGGCGCAGGCTGAGCTTCTTCTGGCCGGCGAGGTCCAGCAGGCGGCCGGGGGTGCCGACGACCACGTCGACGCCCTTCTTCAGCTGCTCCACCTGCGGCTCGTAGGCGCGGCCGCCGTAGATCGCGGCGACCCGCACGTCCCGCACCTTGCCGGCGGTCAGCAGGTCGTTGGTGACCTGCTGGCACAGCTCGCGGGTGGGGACCACCACGAGGGCCTGCGGGGTGTCGGTGAGCGCTTCGGGCTCGGCGCGGCCGGCTTCGACGTCGGCGGCGACGGTGACCCGCTCCAGCAGCGGCAGGCCGAAACCGAGGGTCTTGCCCGTGCCGGTCTTGGCCTGGCCGATGACGTCGTTGCCCGCGAGGGCGACCGGGAGCGTCATCTCCTGGATCGGGAAGGGAGTGGTGATGCCGACGGCCTCGAGGGCCTCGGCGGTCTCGGGAAGGATTCCCAGGCTGCGGAACGTCGTGGTGGTCAGGATGTTGCCTCTTCTGTGAGACGGCACTGTGCGGCAAGGGGGGGTCGAGCGCCGGCACGCCGTGGGGATCACGGCGTCGGCCACTGACCGCGCAGAGGTGTGTCGTGCAGCCGTAGGTGGCTGCGGAGCGCGGGACCGCTGCCCTCGCTCATGCCGCGAGCGGGCCCCTCCCGATGTCGGGAAGGCGGTCGGTTCGGAGCCGATCGGGCCACCGACCGGGCATCCAGGTGTTGCACACGTCGCCCGCCGGATCGGAAACGCGCCGATGACCGACGGGTGCAATACCACTCTACCCCGGAAAGTCTTAGCTGCACCCGATCAAATGTTTCGTTCGGGACGTCGTCGCGGCGGTGACGGCCGCGCGCCGCCCCCGCCACCGGGTGTGCGGCCGTGCGTGCCGCCCTGCGTGCCGTCGCCGGTGCACTCGGCGCGGCCTGCGGCGGCACGGTCCGCCAGGGGTCTTCCGCGGGGCCCGGACTTGGCTATTGTGCGCTGCATGGAGACGCCTGACACACCCGACCGGAATCCCGCCCCCGCTCCCACCGGGATCGCCGCCCAGGACTGGGCCGCCGCGTCCGCGGACCCGCAGTACCGGGCCGCCGTCGTGGACCTGCTCGGCGCGCTGGCCTACGGCGAGCTGGCCGCGTTCGAGCGGCTCGCCGAGGACGCGAAGCTCGCGCCGACCCTGGAGGACAAGGCGGAGCTGGCGGCCATGGCGGCGGCGGAGTTCCACCACTTCGAGCAGCTCAGGGACCGGCTCACCTCGGTCGGCGAGGCGGCGAACCAGGCGATGCTGCCGTTCGGCGCCGCGCTGGACGAGTTCCACCGCCAGACCGCGCCCTCGGACTGGCTGGAGGGCCTGGTCAAGGCGTACGTCGGCGACTCGATCGCGTCCGACTTCTACCGCGAGGTCGCGGTCCGCCTGGACTCCGACACCCGCACCCTGGTGCTGGCGGTGCTCGACGACACCGGGCACGCCACGTTCGCGGTGGAAAAGGTGCGCGCCGCCATCGAGGCCGATCCGCGGGTCGGCGGCCGGCTGGCCCTGTGGGCGCGCCGGCTGATGGGCGAGGCCCTCTCCCAGGCGCAGCGCGTGGTGGCCGACCGGGACGCGCTGTCCACCATGCTCGTGGGCGGCGTCGCCGACGGCTTCGACCTCGCCGAGGTCGGCAGGATGTTCTCCCGCATCACCGAGGCCCACACCAAGCGGATGGCGGCCCTGGGGCTCGCCGCCTGACACGGCTGCGGCGCCCGGGCGTGGGGCCGGCCGCGGGTTCCGGTGCGGCGGCCGGTCGGGACGTCAGTCCTTGACCAGGCCCCAGGAGGGGCGGGTGTCGGGCCGGGCCAGCAGGCTGAGGAGCGCCGCGGCGACCGCGAGGGCGCCCGGGAGTGTCGCCTCCAGGTGGCCGGTGCCGACGATCGCGCGGGTGATCAGGCCGCCGGCGAGCGCGGCGCCCGGGCCGGTGCCCATCACCAGCGGCGAGCGGGGGAGCCGCCGGGGCAGCAGGCGGGTGGCCGCGAGTGCGGCGGCGAGTCCGGTCACGGCGTAGGCCACGGCTTCCCACCACATGGTGATCCCCTCCGGTCGTGTACGGGCCGGCGTGCTCACGAGGGGTCCTACCCCCGCGGGCCAGGGGGTGAAACGGAGAGGCGGCAACCGGTGACCACCGGTTGCCGCCTCCGCGGTGTCGTGTCAGGGGCGCCTCAGAGCGCGGCACCGAAGCCGACGCGGCGGGTCGCCGGCTCACCGATCTCGACGTACGCGACGCGGTCCGAGGGCACGAGGATCTTGCGCCCGTGCTCGTCCTCCAGGGACAGGACCGCCGCGGTCCCGGAGAGCGCCGCGGTGACGGCCTTCTCCACCTCTTCTGCAGACTGCGCGCTCTCGATGCTGATCTCGCGCGGCGCGTGCTGCACGCCGATCTTGACCTCCACGGCTTGGATACCTCCGATGGTCGGGCGGTGTGCGCGGTCGATCGCGCCGTACGCAGCACAGACTAGCCCCGCGCGGGCGGCGGAAATCGACGGCATGGAAACGCCGTGAGCGAACAGCCCAACCGAATATGCGGGGTCTGACGTTCGAGCTGCTCCCCGTCGGGTCAGTGGTGGAGGTCGGGGCCGTGCAGGGGGAAGCCGGCGATGCCGCGCCAGGCGAGCGAGGTGAGCAGTTGCACCGCGGTGTCGCGGGACAGGCCGCTGTTGCTGGCCAGCCAGTAGCGGGCCACGACCTGGGAGACGCCGCCCAGGCCCACGGCCAGCAGCATCGACTGCTCGCGGGCCAGCCCGGTGTCCTCGGCGATGACCTCGCTGATCGCCTCCGCGCACTGGAGCGACACCTTGTCGACGCGCTCGCGGACCGCCGGCTCGTTCGTCAGGTCCGACTCGAAGACCAGCCGGAACGCGCCGCCCTCGTCCTCGACGTAGGCGAAGTAGGCGTCCATGGTCGCCTCGACGCGCTTCTTGTTGTCCGTGGTGGACGCCAGCGCCCCGCGCACCGACTGGAGCAGCGCCTCGCAGTGCTGGTCCAGCAGCGCCAGGTAGAGCTCCAGCTTGCCGGGGAAGTGCTGGTAGAGCACCGGCTTGCTCACCCCGGCGCGCTCGGCGATGTCGTCCATCGCGGCCGCGTGGTAGCCCTGGGCGACGAAGACCTCCTGGGCCGCCCCCAGCAGCTGCTCGCGCCGAGCCCTGCGGGGCAGTCGGGTGCCGCGCGGCCGCGCCTGAGTCTGCTCGATGGCTGTCACGCCGCCTCCCAGTTCCGGTGAAAGAAGTGAACGATGGACTGAACCACAGGGACGTTGCGTTGGCCATCGTACTTTTCGGTAACGATCCTGTGCGCCGTGCGGGCGGACATTCTCACTCCCTGGAACCGCTCAGCGGTAGTCGTCCTCGTCCTCCACGACCACCCGGCGCTGTTCCGCGGTGTCCGCGGGGTTCGCCTCGCCGTTCCGGTCCGAGGGCCCGGCGGTGACCGGCTCGTCGCGGCGCTGCACCAGTTCGGTGTGCTGTTCCGCGGCGTCGGCCTCCGGCGCCTCCAGGCCGATCTCGGCGGCCGACTCCTGCCCGCCGTTGTCGTCGAGCTCGTCCGCTTCCCGTTCCCGCTCCATCACTCCGCCCTCCAGGCGGTCGGGTTTCCGGTCGTCGCGGCTGTGCTGGGTCACGTCGGACATGGCGTCTCCGGTCTTTCGGTCGGTCCCTGCCCCTGCTCCAAGGGTGCGCCTTTCCCCTGCTCCAAGGGTGCGCCCCTTTCGTCTTCTCACCACTTGTGGCGGCGAACACACGGTCGCCCGCGTGATCGTCTCGTAACATTGGCCCATGCCAACGACCGATTCCCCTCGCGCGGCCGGTGTGACGGCGGCCGTTCCGCCCGCGGGACCGGAGCTCGCCGCCGGGGAGTCGGCCCGCACGGTGGACCTGCCGGGCCTCGGCCTCGTGGTGCGCTCCGGGCCCGGCGACCCGGACGCGGAGCCCGCGCTGTGCGTGCACGGCCTGGGCGGCTCCTCGCAGAACTGGTCGGCGCTCATGGCCCGGCTGGCGGGCACCGTCGCGGCGGAGGCGCTGGACCTGCCCGGATTCGGGTACTCCCCGCCGCCGGACGACGGCAACTACTCGATCGCCGGGCACGCCAGGGCCGTGGTGCGGCTGCTGGACGCCGAGCGGCGCGGCCCGGTGCACCTGTTCGGCAACTCCCTGGGCGGCGCGGTGGCGGTCAAGGTGGCCGCCGCCCGGCCCGACCTGGTCCGCACCCTGACGCTGGTCTCGCCGGCGATGCCCGAGGTGCCGCCGCAGTTCACCGCCTGGCCGACCGCCCTGGCCTCGGTGCCGGGGCTGCCGCAGCTGTACATGCGGGCCACCCGCGGGTGGTCGATCGAGCAGCGCACCGCGGCCCTGCTGGCGCTCTGCTACGGCGACCCGTCGGTGGTCGACGGGCCGACCCGCGCGGCGGCGATGGCGGAGTACCAGCGACGGCTGGACCTGCCGTACTTCTGGGACGTGATGATCCGCTCGACCCGCGGCATCGTGAACGCGTACACCCTGAGCGGCCAGCACGCGCTGTGGCGGCAGGCCGAGCGGGTGCTCGCGCCGACGCTGCTGGTGTTCGGCGGGCGGGACCGGCTGGTGTCGGCGAGGACCGCGCGGCGCGCGGCCCGCACCTTCCGCGACGCCCGGCTGCTGACCATCCCGGACAGCGGCCACGTGGCGATGATGGAGCACCCCGATCTGGTGGCCCAGGCGTTCCGCGACCTGCGGTACGAGGTCGCCCACCGCGGCGGGACGCCCGAGGGGATCGCGGACGGGCGCGACGCGGCGGTCGCCGGTGGTGTAGGTTCCGGCGCCGGCGCACAGAACGGTCCGAACAGTCCGACGAGCACCGCTGCGACCGGGAGCTGATCGAGGGCGTGGGCAAGCACAGCGCGAGCGAAGGCACGGGCGGCCAGGAGGGCGCCGACGGCCGTCCGTCGTGGCACGGCACGTACCGGACGCCGCCGCCGGCCGGCGCGCCCGGCACGGGGCGGCGCCGGCGCGGCGACGCGCTCGGGGACACCGGCGGGTTCGCGGTGATCAGGCCGCGCGAGGCCGGCGGACCGCCGCAGGCCCACCCCGAGCACCGCGAGCACGCCGCCTGGGGCGCTTCGGGCGGCTGGGCGTCGCGCAGCGGTCCCGTCCGCCGTCGTGACCTGCTGCCGGACCCGGTGGAGGAGTGGGCGGCGGACTGGGCGCCCTACGACACCGCCGCGCTGCTGGAATCCCCGGTGGCCGGCGGCTCCGGGGGCCGGCTCGCGTCGCACGCGCCCGGGCAGGGCCGGCTGGTGCCGCGCCCCCGCCAGGAGTTCGTCGACGCCTTCGACGCGCCCGCCTCGGCCCGCACCGCCGTGCAGGCCCCGGACGTCCCCGACCGCGACGGCGGCGACGGGACCGACGGCGGTGGCGGGAAGGGCGGCGGAGGCAAGGGGCGCACCCTGGGCGGTGCGGCGGCCGCAGCCGTCGTCGCCGTGCTCGCCGTGATG
>Ga0136643_10006192_pt1 | contig 17087 bp, 8 predicted proteins | sample TergutLab28metaG_FD_96883 | JGI IMG/M metagenome (GOLD analysis project Ga0136643, IMG submission 96883) | Labiotermes labralis P1 segment gut microbial communities from Petit-Saut dam, French Guiana - Lab288 P1 (version 3) (version 3) | ecosystem: Host-associated > Arthropoda: Insects >... | reverse complement strand
CTACACAACACAACAAGTACTCGCTAGCTCCTGAAGATGGACGTATTAACGTCTGAAACATGTTGAGCAATATATAATAAAGCAAGTGTCATCTAGTTGGTCAACCTTTATTCAAGTAAACATTTATCTTACAAATTTCCTATTAAGAACTGTCTGAAACAAGGAGATCCTTTATCACCAATGCTTTTCAGCTTTGAATTAGAATATGGCAATAGTAAGTTCCCAGCAAACCAGGAGGGGTTGAAATTGAATGATATACATCAACCTCTGGTTTATGCTGATAATTTTAATGTCATGGCTGCAAGTATAAATGCTATAAAGAAAATCACATAAGCTCTACAGGTTGCTAGTTAGGAGATGGTCTAGACATAAATGCTGAGAAAACTTTGTACATGTCTATGTCTCATTAACAGAATGTGGGACAAAAACAAAACACCAAGACAGGTAATCAGTCCTTTGAGAGTGAGATAAAGTTCAAATATCTGGGAATAACCCTATAAAATCAAAATTGCATTCATGAAAAAATTAAGAGTTAAGTGAACTCTGGGAATGCCTGCTACCATCACGCCCACAATCTTTTGTCTTCCAGTTTGCTATCCAGAAATATGCAGATTAAAATATACAGAACTATAACTTTGCTTGTTGTTCATATGGATATGACATTTGGCCCCTTACACTGAGGGTGTTCAAGAGAAGGGTGCTGAGAAAGATATTTGGGCCTAAGAGGAAGGAGGAGGCAATAGGGGATTTGAGGAATCTGTATAATGAGAAGCTTCATGGTCTGTACTCCTTACCAGATATTATTGGGGTGATTACCTCAAGAATGATGAGAGTGGTAGGGTATGTGGCACATATGTGGGAGAGCACAGGTGTATACAGGGTTGTTATGGGGAAATATGAGGGAAAGAAGCACTTGGAAGACCTAAGCATAGAATGGAGGAAAATATTAAAATGAATATTCCAGAAATAAAGTGGGGGGTGTGGATTGGAGTGATGGTGCACAGAACAGGGACATGTGGCAGGCTCTTGTGAAGCCAGTAATGCACTTCCCAGTTACACAGAAGATGGGAATTTCTTGAGTAGCCGAGGACCTTGTTAGCTTCTTGTGTTTGGATGATGGCTATATCTAACGACATTCAGATTACATTTCAGACAAAGGGAATAAAGAATACAAGATGATGAACTACCTGGAATGTCCATATGCTGTCAGGATTTGACAAGCTGATGGAATTCATAAAAATGTAACTGAAAAATCATGTCAGGAAAACTTTAGAGATTGCATAATGCATACACATTATTGTGATGGATGAAGATTAATATACTCACTGTGTGTAGGAATTGGAATGGAGAGCAGAATAGGATTGCTGAGGCATAATGTTGAAGGTTTCAAGAGTAATCAGCAAATATTATGAGTTACACTACAGTAATTATAGTTGGAGGATAATCATTTATGTACATTATGAAAAGCAAAGACTAAACAGTTGCCACTGGGGAAGTGATTTACAGTTCCCCAAACAAAAGAAGTTTTTGAGCTGCATCTGATGGTTGTATTATCACTTTCTGTTTTCTATCAGTAAGATAGGATCTGAACCAGTGTACCGTGTTGCAATTATAACAGGACCACCCAAATTAATGAGTCCAAAACCGAAAGAAGACACAACGAGATTTTAAAGGTGTGTGGGTCGACCATACTCCAGACCTTTTGAAGAGTTCTGCAGTTAAGTTGTAGTGCCTCATATATATATATATATATATATATATATATATATAATACCATGTGTCAGTTTCCTTTCTGTCTTCTTAAACAGTTAATATACTCACGCTTCGTGAAGTAATAATTAGCAATGGAAGCCCAACAATTACAATTAATAAAAGTGCTATTCCTGCCGGAATGATGAGTTTCAGCACTATTGACCTGGAATTTAAAACACCAGGAACTATAATAACAAACATTTATGCTGCTTCACTGTAATTTTCTTAGTTAACCATGTTGATGTACTTACACCCAGCAACATAAACTCATAGTTATAACAACGGAAGCTGCGCTCCACTCAACGTACTCCACGTAGCACCAACAGGATATATCGACACATTGACACAACCGTTCCCCGACATTTCTGAATCAGCTGTTTGGTACTGGGGTATTCAAAGTCAAGAACATAGTAATAATTGACATCGAAATCGCATTATTCGGTGTATGTGTAATGTGTATTAGTTAAATGAGCGTCGTATGCTCTGCATAAATTTCTTTGAAGCTGAAACTAAATTTAATGCCATATGCAATTGGCTTCCTAGTTGACACGGAAGTGTCGAAAAGATCTGCATGCTCTTATTTTGGCGTGTTGTGTGTATGGTGTGTGGGTATGGAGTTCGAATTGGTCGTGCAAGTCATAAAAAATGTATGTAGGCGTGTGGGGGACAAGTGCTGCGTCATAAGCGTTTTCCGGGTGAATTTTAAAACTAAATTATGTGTGCAGTTGCAGTAGAAATTCAGACCAGTAATTTCTGTGACGTTGCACTAGGAGGACACTTGGAATAGCTTTCACCCATACGTGGTTTCGTTGTCTTCAGACTATGCACCCAAGTGCATGAAAAGGTAAGATTAAACGGAATGGTGTTGCATTTAAATTTTGATGTTGTTGAACCTGTAACTTTAGGTTAGGTTCGTGCAAGCATGATGCAGTAAATAGTGGCAGCCTTTGGCGATAATGTTTGTATGTATGTCAAAACGACATTAGGATGTGGAATAAGTCATATCATGAATGTACAAATATACAAAGTGTGCAAAATATACAGAGTTATTACAATACAGTGTACTTTACAGATTTCATATACAATATTATGAGTCATTCTTCAAGATAAAATACTTAGCAGCAGAGTGAAAGGAGTGCGTATTTAAGTACCTTCTTAATGCAACATTAAATTTTGCTTTTTTATTCTTAAGACATATGTGACTAAATGGAAAACTTTTGAAAATTTTTATGCCAGCATAGAATGCACTTTTCTGAAACATTACAGGCTGTCATTTGGTCTGTGAAGATAGTGCTTCTTCCCTATATTATTATTGTGTACAGATGAATATGTCAGAAAATGTTCTTGGTTGTTTATATTGAAGTTCATGTTGGCATGGGACAGGTAACATCTCTAATTTACTCAGTAAATTTCTACATGAAGTTCTAGATTTTTTTATCAACGATAAATATAGCAGGTTTCTTTTGTAAAGTAAATATCACTCTACTGTTGAACGAATTACCCCAGCATATTGTTCCATACTTTGTCATAGAGTGGAAATAAGCAAAATAAGTTGATTTGAATGGCATAATTTTGCTGATATGGAATGCTGATCTAACTTTATAACATGCTTCACTTAAGGTAGGAATCAATTGATCAATATGATTCTTCCATTTTAGGTGGTTTTCAATTTGTAAACAAAGACATTTTGTATTTACAGTATCTTCTATGTACTTCTCTCTATAACCAATACTTATCGCACAGCGTGGCAAATTACTCGTGATAAATTTTGTTATATTTGATTTAGGAAGATTTAGGACCAACCTATTAGGAGCAAACCTTATACCATACAACAGAATTAAATGTTACACTAAACAGAAATTGTAAAAATGTTTACTAGAAATTATGACATTAGTGTCATCAGCAAATGTTATGGGTTCTGATAAGAAATTCATTCTCAGGGGAGGTCATTTATGTATATTATGAACAGTAAGGTCCCTAAAATTGAACCTTGGATAACTCCATATTTTAATATACCCCATTCAGACAAAAAATTCTGAGTTGCATTACATGATTTTATTACAAAATTGTGTTTTATATGTGTTAAATAGGACCTGAACAATTTGCATTTACTCATTGAATGCCATATAAATGTAATTTCACTAGAACTGATGATATTTCTCTTAATCATAAGTAGTGCAGAGTTACAGGTATTGTGCCAAGGTTAACTGGCATTGGGTAGTTCCTAATCTTTAACATTACCAAGTCATCTTCCCTCAATTATCTTAGTAATCATGTAGCAATCCATTGTGTAGATTGCATTCATTCACTTCATCTGTGAGTGTGATAATGCTCGTCATCTGATAGGCAGTATATGTTACAGTATGCATACTTTTCAGTACAGCTGCATGTTGGTTTGTACTTTAAAGTAAAAATCTATGGAAAATTATTGAACTAGAGTGTCAGTTAGTTTAATTTATAATTCATCCATTCCAGTTAAACACCTGACATACAACATGTCAGCTTCAGTCTGTTACAGTTGACACTCTGAAATACATAACTAAACTTAAGAATATCAGAATTATGTAAATACATTCACATTAACGTTAGATACAATAATACATGACAAATCATTCATTCAGGAACTAATATCAGCCATATTTACAGTACATATATTTCTGAACTATATAAAATGTCTTTTCTGCAAGCAAGGTTCTGAGATCCCTGTTTAAAAAAAAAAAAACTAGTTCTTTTCTAATTCTTACTGTGATTTGGTAATTTGTTATATAATTTAATTCTCATATTTATTACATTTTTTAAAATGTTGGTGTGTAACTGTCAAGTATCTTGAATGCTTTTGTATTTAATATGTTCCATATCCATGGATTAAAGTAATATATACACTTATGGAGTGAACCAACAAATGTGCACTGCAGTCACTCCTGTGACATACATCCCTACTCATTTAACAGGGTGTATATCAACTGTGTACCAATAACAAACAATATGACCAACCCATGTTTGTTTTTAATCACAATTTAAATTTTAACTACTTTACAATACATAATCTGACTTTTATAACCAGAGGGAGCACTTGAGATAATCACTCTAACATGAAGTGGTTTTTATTATGCACTTTGGCTAATTGTTTATATTTTGTCAGTATTCTGTTTCAGTTTCAGTTTGTTTGTTCATCCACTTAGTCACACATATGACATTGGACATGTCAGTTACAGCTTACAATTTATATATTGCAAAACACAACTTATAATATGTGGACATCCACCCAATACATAATATAATATATAATATAATATAATATAGTGTAATGTAGTGTAATAACAATACCAGATTTAAAGACCAATTCGATATGGAATCCTTCACTATATCTAGATATATGTGTACTTACATATGTATCAGATTTGAGTAAGCATATGCCATCTAGTACTACAAAAGTAGTGAATTAACATAAGTGTTGTCATAAATATAGTGTAGATTATAAAGAATTTATATAAGAAATATATCTAAAAGTTAAGAATTCATATTAAAATGATTTAGAATTGTACTGAGTTACATTACATGAAAAATTATTTAGATGTGTACTTCTAAAATTATTACTCTGAACCAAGATCTCTATTCAAATTCCAAGTAAAATATTCCTCCAACAAGTAAAATGAATTTATAAGAAGGAAACTTCTTAGAGCCAGTTTTAATTGACCTATTTCATGAGATGCACTGTTTTATGCTAGTAGGAAGGTGATTAAAAACGTTGATTCCAAAATAAAAGGGTTCCTTTTGGAATGTTGTTAAGTTTGCAGTTGGAATATGTAAGTCAGAACTAAAGTTTGTGTTGATTTTATGAATCTCTGAATTTAATTCATATAAATCTGTATTTTTGGCTATGAATAATAAATGGCAAAAAATTTACTGTGATTTTAATGGTAGAATTTTTGGTGTTTTGAATAATAGATGACAAGAATCTCCATTTCTGGCATTCATAATAACTCTAATTTTCCTTTCGTGAATTTTAAAAATATTAGAGCTCTAGGCAGAATTAACCTAGAAAATTATGCCGTACGATAGGCTGGAATGAAAATATCGTAAGTAAATCATCCTTATTGTATCTTAGGGCATAACATTTTTGACATGTCTGATTGCATAGCATGCTCTGCCTAGTTTAAACATCAGTTATCAATATGGTCTTCCCATAACAAGGAACTGTCTGTATCTAATCCAAGAAATCTGGTATTTTTAATCCCCTTAATCTGTAGCTTGTCACAACCTATTTTTACATTAATTTCATGACTATTTTATTTTTTGTTATAAAATTTGATGAAAATGAGTTAACTTTGAAGCAGTCATTTATATTATCAATTATATTGTTAATATCTTCTTGAAATGTTGAGGGACAAGGATTTGTGAGATTATATATATATGCTCATGTTATCTTAAAATAGAACTGGTTTAGACAGGTCAGCTATTATATTCGGAAGACCATTTGTATAGAGTAAGAACAACAACGGACCAAGTGCTGAACCCTGATGAACAGCGTGTTTTGTTTTGCCCCATTCTGAAAAAGTAGTATTATTAGAAAAGCTATTATCTTTTAGCACTCTGATATCTATAACTGAGGTATGATCTTAACAGTGCGTTGGTTTTGCCCCTGAATCCTTAAAATTCACATTTTGATGATAGTATATAATGAATTATGCAGTCAAATGCTATTTTACAGTCACAGAATATTCCACCAACTGATAATTTATTATTAAGTGCTAGTAATATTTAATTTATTAGTCTGTAGGTGGCTTTTTCAGTTTAGGAATTATTTCTGAAGCCATTTTGTTTGGTTTGTGTGTTGGTATAATCTTGTGTGTGTGTGTGTGTGTGTGCATATATATATATATGTAAATTATTGCAGAACCTTTGATAAGGATGTAAGTAAAGAGATATGTCTAATTTTTTTAATTTCTTTAGTTGTATATTTTAGTGTCATGTTTGTAAAGGGGAGCTTAAAGTTTTTATGAAGATAATGTATAGGATTGTTATTATATAATGAAGACTTATCATTTTTGATGTTACAATTTATTTTCACAGCTGTTGTTAAGAAGTAGGTATTGAAAGAGTTTGCAATTGATTGTTGATTAGCAGTGAATTTGCCACCTATATTTGTGAGCTGAGTACCATTATTTGTATGGTTTTTGCCTGTTTTTGTTTCAATAATGTCCCAGGTAGTTTTTATTTTATTGTTGGATTTAGAAATCTTACTGTTTTAATGAAGTTGTTTTGCAGCTTTAATTACTTTAGACAAAGTAAAGCAGTAAGATTTGTAGTGTGCCTGTAATTTAGAATTATTACTATCTCTACTTATCAAATAAATTTCTCTTATATGTTGGCATGAGGTTTTTATTCCTGTTGTAATCCAGGGTTTGTTATTATGTGTACTGTAACAGGAAGCTGGAGTTGAAAATTCTTAAATATATTTTAAGAAAATTGTTAAAAACTGTATTAGTGTTGTTCCTCATAAAAACATTGTCCCAGGTTTTTTAGCTGAGATTAATTGCATGTTGAAGTGTAGAGATTTTATTAAATTTTCTTATGCTTCGGGTTTTGCTAATATGTTTCTCTATAGTAATATTAATTGTTATAATTTGGGCATCGTGATCGGATAACTCGTTAACCAGTGGATGTATGAAATAATTTTCGTATTTTACTTTTTCAATAAATGTATTGTCTATTGCTGTAATTGATTATAGATATAAACAATATATATAGTCAAACACAACTCAATTAATGATTTTATTAAGGTGTATTTCTTACATTGTTTCATTCAACGACATGTTTCGACTCTAGTTATAAGCCATCTTCAGGTTGATTACTTTTCTTAGTAAGGTAAAATATACAATTAGCAATGCTATTGTTTTTGTTACCTACGAGATCTTATTGAACATATAAAAATTTTAACATTGTTTCCACTGTATAGCAGTATTAAAATTAAGTTAGTGGAAGTTAATTATATAGGATATTAAAATTACAGGGTATTATAATCATGGAATGTGGTGTGGGTACTAAAAATTATTCTATTTAACTGTGTTTATGGGTTCTTCATTGATGCAGTGGTTTTTTTTTGTGATGATGTAACATAGGTCTATGGAAGTTATCAGAAGTTTGTTGAACTTCTGTAACAGTACCTATATAGTAAACATTATGTATTAAAAATTTTGGGCGTTTTCAATTTTATTATGTGTCATAGGTGATTTTTGTTACTTACGTTTTGATCGTTGGTAATTGATGTATATTGTTTATATCTATAATTCTATACAACACAACAGGGATGTCTCACCTGAAAAAAAAAAGAGGTATTATATATTCTAGTTGGAAAGTTTACAGTACTATAAAGGTTTTAAGAGAGTAACAAGTTGTCTGGTTTACTCTGTTTGTCATTTGTCATTAAGGCAATTTTATATTAAAGTCACCACAAATAATACTCTTATTACTGTTATTGTGTAAGAAATTGAGAATGGAGTCTAAGGTGTGTAAAAATGCAAAACATTTCCATTTGGTGATATGTAGTTGGATATAATGCAAATATTTAAGGCTGAAAATTTAATCCTAACTGCACATTCTTCAGTGTCTTATTCATTACAAAATTCATTTAGATTAATATTTGTACACAGAAGGGTATCATGCACAAAAATACTTACTTCACCATTCTTGAAAGATTTCATGCAATATTTTATGTCAAGTTTATATTGATCTGTGTATGTAAAATCAGTTTCAGAGTCTTTGAGATGATGCTCTGTTCAACAAAGTACCTGGGGAAAGTTTGGAGACAAGAAACTTATTAATTCTTATGTTTTGTTTAACAGACCCCTAATGTTCTGGTGATACACCTTAAAACTATTTGTCTTATTCGAATTTGACAGAGGATCATTACTTGCTTGAGGCTGTAATAGCACCTTGATGATGGTCTCAAAGCTGACTGAAACATGTAGGTGATAATCTTGAATGCATATATATATATATATATATATATATATATATATACATATTTTGTGTGTTAGTTTTCAAAGATATTATAGAGAATGTTGGGGGATTTATGTCTGTAAATTCTTATCACTTTGTGCACCACCTTAGTATATTGTTCAGTGTTGACAGATGCTCTGTGTGCCAGCCTTTGTGGCATGTTAACACTGCATTAGACAGGATAAATTACGGCTGCATTGTTTGCTATAACCGTATATGTAACAGCTGTAGTCTTACATGCAAATGCCTGTATTTAATCAATTATTTATTTGTGAAGGGTGTTACATAACAGTGCTATCAATTGCTAAGGTTGTATAGTATCTGTGATAGGTTAATGAGTGAATGACTATGTATGGAGCACTGGTAGAATGATTCTGACAGGGAAAAGCAGAAGTCCTCAGAGACAAATTGGCCCCATTGCCACACTGTCCACTACAAATTCCACATACACTAGCATGAGTTTGAACCTGGGTTATCTCAGTAAGGCGCTGGCAGCTAACATCTTTGTCCATGGCACATTTGTAAATTAGTCATGAAAATATTAGGCACAGATGCATGAGCACCAGTCCTAAGGCTTCATTAAAGCCACAGATTTTTTAAAATTTTCTGTTCACATCTTAGGGATTTTTCAATTCTTTTAAGTTGCACTTTATTATTTAAGGAAAAGAATGAGCAACTAATCTGTTGACATTTATTAACACTTCCATGACAGCCTCAGTGCTCTCTATTGACCTTGAATTCATCACATGATGTCAGCCTCAGTATACCATATGGTTGTTAGTGCGTCTAAGGGAACTGTAAATATGAAACAGCTATGTCCTGGACATATAATAGAATGTAAACCCCAAAATCATTAAATGGTTAATTGAGTCAGAAGTACAGAAGGCTTTGCCCAATAACACAAAGTTTTTGCATTATGTTGCCCGTGAAGGAGTGGTTTTCAATAACAGGGCCAGAAACCAAGCAAGAATATGTGAAATGAATGATTTGGATTACTCAGTGTTTTGTATTTGTTCAGTTAACTGGTAATTACTATGTATAAATTATCAATATCATGTAATCCTGCTGAAGCACTTGATTGTGTAAATCATGAATTGTTCGTAATAAAACTAAGCTCTTATGAAATTAGAGATGTAACTGGATAATTGTTAAAGTAATAGCATCATTACAGAAAGCCATAAGTGGAAATAAGGGTTTAATCTTCTGGAATGTGGATGCTGTGTCATTGGTTGAGTGGTTACTGTTCTTTTGAAGGCACCATGATCCTTTGAAATGTGAGAAATCACTCGGCCAGTGACACAGTGTCACATCCTAGAAGACATTAATCCTCAGCAGCACTGCTGTAAGAACCTCACACTGTGCAAGTATAAATAAATTTACCAGATTTAATTTGTAGCATGTGCTGAAGTTGAGATGTTAGGAAACATGGGGTCTACAGGCATCAGTACTTGGTTGAGTGTTCCTTTCGGTTTGTGTCTTATAATTGAGAATCATTTGTCCTCATCCAGTCAATGAAAATGTATGCTGTTTGCTGATGATAATGGTATTACAATTTAACATCCATAAAAATTGTGAAATTGATGCTTTCATTAACTTGAGCAAATGGATTAAAGCCAGTCATAAAATTTTGACAAACAAATTTCATGTAGTGCTGTACTGACAGCAGCACTTGTGCTGATCCAGTTAGATAATATCTTAATAAAAAAAAAATTGAAGACGTAGGAATGACTGACTTTCTTGCCCTACAAATTGACTGTTATGTCAATTGGAAAACACATGTTGAGTATGTAATTTCTAAATTAAGTTCTGCACGTTGTGTGATTAAGATTCACAGCACTTATGAAAATACAAAACCTAGAAGTGGTTTATTTTGCTTATTTGCATCATTGCATCTAGAGTAATCATGTGGGGAGATTTAACAGATAGTGGACAGATTCTATATGTCCAAAATAAAATCATTGGAATAATGACAGTTCTGCATAAGTGTAACACCTGTTATAAGGGTATTATTCACAAAGTTTAATGTTCCTATGCTTACCAGTGAATTCTTATTCTTGATACTATCATTTGTTGTGCACCACTTGGTAGAATTTGAAACAAATTCAGACGTGCACAACATAAACAGAGGGTGTAGATATGATATGTGCTGGGTACTGATGTCAGTAGGTATGAAAAGGAGTTAATTATGCAGGGACCAAGTTATTCATCACCTTGCAGCAGCCACATAAAGTTTGAATCACAATGTAAAAGCATTGAAGCCTATATCTGTTATTTCACATCTTTTGTTGTGTACAATAATGTATCTCAAATGAAAGGTCTGACTTATCAGAAAAGCATGCAAAAAATTGGCCATGGTTTCACATTTATCTGTCCTCTTACTGCAGCACAGTGAGTAAGTAATTACAGTATATTTAGCTGCTGCTTACATTTGAAAAGAAAGATTACTATACATAGAACTTATTGTAATTAAGCTATGTGGCTTTGGTTTCTTATTTGTTGTATGTTGGTTTTCCTTCCTCACCTAATTTAATTGAAATCTGACAAAAATTTTGTTATTGATTTTTTAAATGGGAAAATGCCATATGATATCTGTGACATTAACTGTTCATATCATGTGTTTATAACCAAGGTGTTGCTGATAATAGTCTGTGTACTTTGACCAACCAGATATTGTCATCACCATCATTTCTGTGAAATCATATTTTTATGTTACAGGTTGGGGTCAGTGTCCTTTGACAATAGAACATGCCGGATGAAAATTTCATGTAACCCACTTTGATTTTAAAAGAAGTGGCTGCAAGTTGTGAGAATGGCTTTGAGTACAGCAATTCTGACAATTCAAGACATGACATGCACATCAACAATAGTGTCGAGAATTGGGCAGCTTGAAGGAGTAATGGATGTTGGGATATCACTAGAAAAGGGTGAAGTGTATGTAGCCTTTTCACCGCAGTCGGAGCTCTCTCCATGGATTCTTGCAGAGAAGATCTCAGACATGGGTTTTGAAGCATCTGTAAAGGAGTCCAATGGACCTAAAGAAGTGGTTTTCTGTTCTAAAGGTACATATTGGTAACACAAAAATCCATGTGTTCAATAGTAGGTTGTGACCTGGACCTTGTATCGACACCTGACCTGAGTACAGTTTTTGGTGCTTAAAATCCATGATAGATGTTTTTGTTGTGGCTGTGCCATGGCTCATTGTTTGGCCACTTATCTCTCACCATGGAGGTCTGTGTTTGATCCCAGGCCAGTTCATATGGGATGTTTAGTTGACACATTGGCTTTAGGATAGGTTTTCTCCAAGTACTTGAGTTTTCCCTAGTCAGTATAATCCCGTCAGTTTTGCATACACATTCCTTCATCTACCATTGACACTGTATAGTCTTAGCAACTGATAGCATCATTAACCAAACATTTTTCACACTTCTGACATGTGTTTTATAGTTGTACTGATGCTTTAGTATGTAACTTTTTCAAAGTGTATCCTGGGGCATAATGCCAAACCCTCACTTCCGTATAGTGCCGAAGGTTATTAGAAACTGAGGGTATTGTTTTGCAAGGCCAAGGCTCTTGATTGACTGCACAGTTCAGTCTCCTCCTGTCAGCTCTAACTGCACATAATCTCTGTGTTCTGTATAAAATTTGGCTTATTCCCACTAACAACACAATTGTACTTTCCATGTAACAAAATTCATCTACCACATCCAAACACCAACAGTTAAGTCTCAGGTTGCAGCCTTCTACAGCATTTTTCTCCACTAAACTGCCATCTAATAATAGACTGTTAATTGACCTTTGTTGCTACTTCTGTTAGGCTTCAGGCTATCCATTATGCCAAATAACTGGTGCAGTAACGGCCAATGTCCATACCTAATGTTGTTGCATCCATTCTAAACAATGGTATGTACAGGTGCAAGAAAATACCTTACTCTGCAGCAACATAAGAACTTGCCATTTACCTGAAGTGGAAGATGTTTGTCATTTCTGTGTAGTCATGGAAAACAGTCAGCAGTTAATATATGTGTTGATATTTACAGTATGTGTGCTTTCTCTCTCCAGCCTTCCACCCTACTTTCGCTGTATTCTTCCATCACAGACATTATTAAAAAATGTGTATTAGTAATGCAAATTAATCAGATTTTGCTTCTTGTATTGACGTAGTATTTAAGAGTTTGATTGACAAGTATGAATTGTTATCATAATTTTTGTTTAATATATGTTTTTCTATTTTCAGTCTGTCTCCATTCATATATGCAGTCAGTGCTGATATTTTAAATGTGTCTATATTTGTCTGTCCAACCAACCAAGCACAACATTTTCCTTGTTCTCCTTCTATTATAGACATTCATTAAAAATATATAGGTTTAATGTAATGAAGATGGAACCGATACAGTGTTCCAAAACGTCAGCTATTAGAACTCAGACGTTGGGGAATTACCCAAAAGAAAACATATTACATATAGAACACGGCAAAAGCTTAAAATCAATAATTGTGTTTTGCTTTTTGTATTGACATAATATATAAGAATTTGATTGACAAGTGTATGTGTAATGTTTTCTTAAATTTTATTTAAACATTTGTTCAATTTGAATATGTTCTACTGTGTTTTGTTTATTCAGATTTGACTCTTGTCTGAATTGGTTTGTCAGTTTATTCTGTGGACAGTCTCTACTTCTTATCAAAGTGACAATTCTCTCTCCACCTTCAGAAGACAGTGATGTAATTTATTATAATTTTCTTGTCTGTCTTTCAAAGAGGGCTGCTTTGATACACTGCTTACTGTGCACATTTTGTGGCAGATGGTGCCAAGTCAAAGGCGGATGCTGAACTGCTGAAACAAAAGGCAGCAGACATAGACGGTGTGGAAAATATCACCATTTCATCCAGTTTGGATTCTGTTACAGTAACAGTAAAGGGATTACTGCCAGATGCCCTGAGGTAAGTTTGCTATCTTGTTATTTAATGAAACTTCAGAGTGCAGCTTTATGTACAGAGTGTATCTTTAATTAGTTCTTCAAGCGCAGGGAAATTAAAGCTCCTTTAGGCAAGGCAAGTCAGTTCAGAGTCACATCATCTTACCTGTGCTTGGAATATGAGACACTTGGCCATTTGTGTGTTGTGTCTCAAATGGAGCACGTTGGTGCTGGTGAGAAAATTTTTCTGTTGAAAAAAGTGTTCATATGCAACACTTCTGTGAACTACATGTCTGTCATTGAAATGAAAATTATCACTGAAAGTTGCGTAAGAGAAAATCCCACATCTTCCTGGATGTTGCATGGTTTACTTTAAGTATGAACGTGAAAGCTAAAATAACATATGTTGTTGTTATGGAAATTTATAAACTTCTTAACATTTCATAAAGTCTGAGTCCAGTGTGCAGTGAGTGCACACAAAATCATAGGGCCCATATCTTATACAAAAAAAAAATATGACAGTTATGTGAAATTAATTCTGACACAATTATACAGGAATTAACAGAAGAAGAGAAACTGTAGGACAGCCACTTTCTTTTCAAGAATCCTATGTTTTCCAAACATAATTTATTAATTCTTCAACACTAGAGCAGCATCTGACTCCATCTTTTGCTGACATTTATGCTGAGAAGTTGCAAGGTCGGCCCAAAAGCTGGGTGTCAGCACTTTGACACTTGTTTGAAATAAGATAAGGTGAATTTCAGGGGTGAAGTGGACTGTAAATTCAAGCTGTGTAGGCAGTAAAGCTCTAATGACAGCTACGATGCTGAGGCAAAAGATGAAAGATACACTCTGTATAAGAAAACAGAGCATGCAGTACCATTCCCATGCGTGTATCAGTTCGCTCATGCATTTTGCTTTTGAAGTATAAGATTGAGGCTTTCACAGTAGTGAAGATATGATAAAAAGCAGTTTTGGAAACACTGTGTTCTTCTGAAACGATGGTACCCATGTAGCAGACTACACTTGTGAAGTAATTGACTAGTTGTGTTGTATGTTACTGCGATGATGTGTTTTTGTAGCATTGTCAACACAGAGACCATGCGTATGACTGTTATTCAAGTGATATGAGTCAGAAATTTAACATTTTTGTGGTTAGTTTTGTGTTCAGTGTAAAATAACATGTTTTGTGCTGATAACTGATGAATTATTGAATAAAAAAATTTGTCATGGTGATATACAATGTCCTTATTTTATCCAGAAACATTGTTTGTCTGTTTCTGCCACTTATTTGCTGCATATGCAGGTGGTTGGTTAAGGGTGTGTGCTAGTATAGTAAGTAAGCTGACAGGAAAGGACCATATTTATCCTATAAAATTATGACCCTATGTTACAAATCTATATATATATATATTTTTTTTTTATTTTACTGTAACAACACTTACTTACTTACACCATGGAGCAGAGTCCTTCTTGAGAAGCTAACTGGTTCTCAGCCCTAGTCAAGAAATTCCCCGTATTTTATGGAACCCGGAGTTTCATTACTTCAATCACAAGTGCCCACCACCTGTCCTTATCCTGAGCCGGATCAATCCAGTCCATACCCCCACATCCCACTTCCTGAAGATCCATCTTAATATTATCCTCCCATCTATGCCTGGGTCTTCCAAGTGGTCTCTTTCCCTCAGGTTTACCCACCAAACCTCTGTACACACCTCTCCTCTCCCCCTTACATGCTACACGCCCTGCCCATCTCATTCTTTTTTATTTTATTACTATATTATTATATTTTTCTCGGCATCCTTTTCTCACACATCCTCAGCCTACATTCCTCCCTCATTGTGAATGACCAAGTTTCACACCCACACAAAACAACAGGAAAAACTATAGTTCTGTATATCTTAATCTTTATATTTTTGGGTAGCAAACTGTAAACCAAAAGATTCTGCACCAAATGATACCAAGCATTCCCTGACTTAAATCTGCTCTTAGTTTCTTCCTGAATAGAATTTTGATTTGTGCAGTTTGTTCCTCCTTTTCATGCTATGTTGTGAAAATCCAGAACCTGCAGATTTACAACTTACAGGCACTGGAAATCCACATCAACAAGGCTTTGACCTAGAACTGTATCACATAGTTATGTAATTCTTCATGTACACTTTCTGGAACAGCTGTAGAATAATGTGACTGTAATGTAATGTGTTTCTATATACATTTATCTTCATCTGCTGCCAAACATCATGCATAATTAATATTTTATCAGTGTCTTGTTGGACCCAACTCACATTTATGAAGCGTGTTCAACAATCATAATTCTTTAGCCTGTCATGCTTGTGTTAGTCAAGCATTTTATTTTGTGATAGGAGATAGTGCTTTAGTAGGGGTAACATGCAACAGGCGGTATTAGAGTCTTTGGGCAGTCAGTCGTATGCTGCTGATGGATAAGATGATATGCAGTGGTAGTGGTATTAGAAACTTGGCCCTGCAAAGACGTTTATTGCGTAATTCAGTTTTTATAGGCCAAAAATGTTTTCCTCAGCAAAGTTAACCACCAACTGAGCATATGATGATGGCACAATGAGAGTGCAGCATGTCAGAAAATGTTGCAGAGTGTTTAAGAATGGTCAGATGTCCAGGATGATGATTGCTGTGAAGTGAAGACAGCCCAAGTGAAGGAACTGGTTTACGAAAACTCACGAGTCACAATTTGAGATCTGTCTGTTGAACTGGAATAGTTAATTGGAACTGTATGTGACATTGTCCATTAAGAACTTGGGTACCACAAAGTATGTTCATGCTGCATACTGAGATGTCTGGTGGTGAAGCACAGAAATCAATACTTCGGATTGCTGTTTCACATTTTCATAGTATGCAAAGGGACACCTTTGCCTTTTGATATGTTCCTGTGAAATGGAGATGCACAAAAATGGATGTGTATGTGTGTCTATGTGTGTGTGTGGATTTTCTCTTTCTCTCTCTGTATATACAGACAGTTTCTAATAATGGTTCCATTCTTGAAACTCTTACATAACCTAAAGTTTATGGATGTTGGAATTGATGCCACCTTAACTTATTTCACTCCTCATTGGTTATGTGTACCTTTCTACAGTATCAGTGTACTGTACATGTTTAAAATGTTATTCCTATCAGTGTTTCCACATGAAACACAGAGTAAAATAACCTCTTAATTAGAGTATTAATATTATATTAAACATAATAATAATAATATTTATTAACACTGCAATTGGGTGGTTACCCGGTGGCAGTGGTGTATACCATTAAACTCAATACATCCTTTACAATAAAATTATTACAACCATTAACTTCTAAACTCCCCTTATTAATACATCGTACATACCCTAAAACATCATATATACCCTAGACATTATATATACCCTAATTTTGGTAACTTAATACAT
>Ga0136643_10006191_pt1 | contig 17088 bp, 9 predicted proteins | sample TergutLab28metaG_FD_96883 | JGI IMG/M metagenome (GOLD analysis project Ga0136643, IMG submission 96883) | Labiotermes labralis P1 segment gut microbial communities from Petit-Saut dam, French Guiana - Lab288 P1 (version 3) (version 3) | ecosystem: Host-associated > Arthropoda: Insects >... | reverse complement strand
ATTAAAAACGCTCCGACATGTTTCGGTCCTAGGACCATCATCAGGGAGCTATATCGTCCTTGCTAAAGTCACACTATAAAAAGTCACATTAATTTCGCTGTACCGGTTGGGTATTGTGGCAGCTACGAATGTGCATTCTGTAGCAGGGCACTCTTCGCAACATAACATTACACAACACGGCATGCTTCCACAATACCCAACTGGTACAGCGAAATTAATGTGACTTCTTATAGTGTGACTTTAGCAAGGACGATATGGCTCCCTGATGATAGTCCTAGGACCGAAACATGTCGGAGCGTTTTTAATGTTTTAAAGTGTAAATTTTATAAATTTTATATATGTGCAGTAGTTGGTATAATAATTGAGTAACATATTTCTCAATCTAGACTCTTTTCTTTACATCTACCTGAGTCTTGCAAAATCAAATAAGTGCCCAAGCACCTTCACACGCAGCAATTTTGACCTGTAGTAATAAAAGTCCCTAACGTGCAGACAATAACAAAACCTAGATGAACACCTACTTTCAAGATCTTCCATCTAAGTTTCTGCTTCCAGTCTCAAAGCAAATTTTTAAGTTAAACCCCTTTGATTTGGCAGTTTTTTATGTAATAAGCTGCATTCGTTTTGTATTTCAGACATTTCACAAATAATTTTAACATTTTTCTGTAGTCACTTGTCTAATTACCAGTGCATAGAGCCCAGCTTTATAAAAGTGTATAAACATAATTCTTTTTCGGAACGTTGACAGTACCCACTCTGAAAATTCTGACAAAAAAAATCCTCCTTCGCGCTTTTACGTGTGCTACTACTGAGTAAAAGAAGATAGCCAGTAACCAGTGGACGCATTTCGTGTATCTGATGTTTAGTGACAATTGCTTAACCATACTAATTAAACTGTCACTGAAATATGTTTAATCAGGACGTAAAGTGTTAAAGTGTTATTATGAAATAATTTGGGGGGGGGGCGGGGGAGCAAGCCTGAAGACAGGGGCAGAATACCTCCCCGAAAGGTAGTGAGTTAAATTTCAATATAGGCTATACGATAACAAAAGTTCATAAACTTCATGAGGTCAGATGTCACAGCGGCCTACAGAAAAATATTCGTTATTTCAATTAAGTTTATTTCAAAGCAAAGCAACTGTTTTTCCACCTACGCCACTGCATATGGAGTTTAACCAGCGTCAATGTGTGGCGACTTTCACATAGTTCCTGTTTAAAATAATGAAAGTGGTTTCCAGTTGTCTGGATCGGGTCTACATCGGTCGCTAAGAGAAGTGGCTATGGTCACGAGATTTCTGTCTTCAGTAATCGTCGAGACCGTGTCAGTGGCGGGGTAAAGCCACCAGAGAGTGAAGCCGAATACTCACCTCCATGTAGTGATGAGGCTAACCATAAGTGTAGCTGTACTACTCTCCCCCCATATACCCGATAGTTTGCACAGACACATTTGTCTTGTTGTTTCCGCTAATTGAATTGTCCACTAGAAATTGCAGGAATTCCCGAAGGAACACCCGAAAAGGAATAATTTCATTCCTCACAATAGCGTGTTCCTCTACAGTATGATTCTAATGCGAATGCAATTTGACCTGGGGGGCACACATTGTAACTATCCCCGTGCACGACATGAAGGCGCTCAGGAGACGCAAAAGTACAGCTCCATTCATTCCTCGCATCGAAGTTAGATGGAGTCTAAATATCAGCTTCACGTCCCGGCCGTTATACTCCTTGCGAAACAAGCCTCGGTTCCTATTGAATAGTTGGCTGCGTGGGCTACAGAGCAAGTCTTGATGCTTTGGATAGGGTTCGTCCATACGTGACGTCACAGAATTTGGAGTAAAATTTACTCCCTCTCTTATCACATTTCGTCACGAAAATATGACCCCCCCTCCCCTTCCAAAATGAACTCACCAAGTTATGAACCCCCAAGCCTTAAGGAAATGAATTGCCTGTATAAAGCAGCTGCCACTGCTCAAAGCCAAAACACTTCCCAGCACAGAATGTAAAATAACATACAAACACTGTGCACAGTTTAGGCCTACTTGAAACAGTTCTGACAGACCCTCATCAATAGCCGCCGAACTGCCTAACTGAAATATGAGAAGTCTGGCCAGCTGTGAACAGAATCACTTCGAAATCCCCCTCCCCGCTCGGAGCGTGAAGTCATTTATAGACGGCCCCTTCCATAACACTTAAATTTATTGCCACTACCGGGAATCACACCCCAGATCGCCCAGCCCACAGCCCAGTCACTACACCGACTAGCTATTCTGACTCTTTTTAACATGTACCCATAAAGTAGAGCAATTCCAATTAACTCTACAGTATCACCTGTACACTGTTGCATATGTAAAACAAGCAATAAAGGCGCCCCACCTAAGTCGATCGATTAATTAGCAAGGATTAAACTCTGCTACACCCGCTTGTGACTCTATCGGCCACGCGCACTGCATGTGATCGGACAAACTGCGAAGGGTGCCGAAACTGTATCAGACAGCGGACAGCGGACAACAAGACGGCTGATTGACTCTTCGATTGTTTAAAGGTTCTGTGGACGGACGTGGAAAGGTAGGGTAAAGCATTCATACAGAAACAGTCGTGTCGTATTTGACAATGGAGCTGTGTTGAAGTAGGCCACAGACATACAAACAAATTCAGTAAAGGATAATTTTTATGTAAACTTAAGAACTGATACCAATACAATATTGCTTGTGCATTGACTATTGTGCTTATTCCTTTTCTCATCGGATCATCTTCAGGGGGATTATACCATAACGGCAATTAATTAGACTGATGTCCTAATCAAGAATTAAACAATTAATTTCTTCTGCCTTTCATGACTCAAATCGAGAGTATAAAAACTATATTTAATAATTAATATTTTCATCAAAATACCATTAAATTATCACGTGCATCATCGGCGTCTTCCTCTAATCAGATTTCAAAATATTTTTTTAGTTACAATTGCAGAGGTTGTTGTGTATTATGGTGGACAACTTGTGAGCAAATTGGGTTTTGGAAACACAGCTATTTCCAGTACAGATTCTCCGAAATAATAATAATGTGTCAGCTGTGCGATATTTGAGACTTCCGTTGAGAGAGTTTAACGTAGACTGAGTTAAAGGAATATGCATAGAAATGAGTCACTATGCAGCGTCATTATTAATGTGGTCTTCTTGTCATTATATATATATATATATATGAAGAATTGTACCCATCACACATTCTTACCACAGTCTTACTGTTCTTAAGAATTAATACTGAATGACTAACAAATGTAAAAATATTTCCTTCTTCGTTTACTAGTTTGAACTCTATTTTGAGCCATTCAGTTGTACCCCTTGGAATTTCAATGGCAGATCCAAGAACACACGCACAGACATTCATGAAACTCGATATAATACTCGAATCCATGTAAGGACTGATGGCATGGCAGTACTCACAACCTTGCTTGGGATTCCGTATCCTCCGACCGAATTTCTCTGTTGGTCTGTAGTGACTACGGCAGACGGAAATTTGCAGATGCAGCATCCTAGTACCAGAAGATCGATATATCAGCAGTCAAGTATGGAATTATGCAGAAAAACTAATTAATAAAAAATAAAACCCCCGTGGTATAAAGCACTATAAAATAAATCAATATATGCTCAAATATTGAAGACATGAATTAGGGTATATATTTTTTTCTATAAAAGGAAAAGAAAACATTTTTGGTTTAGTAAACCGGGATCTAACGGACATGGAATAACAGATAAATTGAACTAATTGTCTAAGAAGGAGGTGAGTAAATGTGTAGAATTCTTAGGCTGCTTAAACAGAGAAAGACGAGATGAGCAGTGGGTTTAAATATATTTGCACGTTTCCTACAAACCCCAAAAATTAACATAACATTTTTATTGATTAATATAGCTCAAAAAGCAGGTATATATATATATGGAAAGAAGCTTTTAAGTTGAAATCTTGTAATACTAGTTCCAGAGATTCAGAGAGGAGTAAACTGGAAGGGGATAAGAGACAGCTCCACATCGACGATGTAAAGTAACGAATCATATACACATATAAACAAGGAGAATTTCCTAATTTACTTACACAGGCCTGCGGATCAGCAGAGATACTGCCACTCGTCTGGGTGATACGTTAGCGTCTTATTGGTTATCTAGCTAACTAGGAAATATTTAGTGATTAAATGCAGAGAAGACTTGGAACACGTGAAGAAAAGAGCTAATGAAATGACGCTAAATGGTATAAGTCGCAGTTTGCGTTGCCGTTATTACTGCAGTGACTAAATCAATAAAAATACTGTTAAGCAGGAGATGTGAAACAAGTGTAAAAACAAAACAAAAATCATGGTGATAAGAGAGTACTGCTTGGTAGAACCAGTCGTGGAATTGGGAATAATATTAAAATGCATTTTATAGATATGGAGTGGTGGGATGTGGAACGGATTTAACTACATTCGGATAGAATAGTCTAGCAATTTTTTTCTGAATACAATAAAGAAGCTTCGGGTTACGTCAAAGAATAATATCCGTCACCAGACAAATACATTTCATATTTCGATAAACGACCCTGCCTGATGGTGTAAGCGCATGCGCGAGAAAAACGACAAATTACCACAGTGACACAGCATGGGACAGCAATGCATCTTGCCATCAAGTCCCGGTATAGTAGTACTGAATGATCTACGAGACAGTAATTAACAGAGATGCTATTAGACCAATATTTCTTCCATCCTGAAGGTGCGATTTAGTTTTGTCTATGTAGGGGGCGACAAACAAGTAGGAAGAGTGTTCATGTCAGAGACACCACAACTTTGAACGAACTGCTAGAATATGTAGACTGTTCCTCATCTGGCGTTGCTTACAGCAGCGGCTTAGGGTGGATATAGCCATGAGCAGAAATAGCAGCACTGGATCCTTACTTGCCACTCTCCAACTTCCGCATGCCTATTGCAAGAGAAAATTAACACGTCGTAAGAAAAGATGGATGTGGACTTGTTTTGGAGTCGCAATAAAAGTCGCAATTACACAAAACATCTGGCGCTACAACCCACCAAGGCTCACCCTCAAGAAATACTGTTGAAGACGTGCGATGGTTCCTAAAAGTTGTTACGGGGTTCTCAGCGGCTTGAAGTTTGATGTGGTTATTTACAATTAGTACTTTCCTTAGACACTATATTGAAATAATATGTTAAATAGCAGAACATGACTAAAACAAGCCTGGATTTTTAATTTATATAAAATAAAATAATTGTTTTAATTCTTTCATATCGATTGAGAGTTGCTCGCTATTGGCTTAATAAATACCATTAAAAGGGGGGAAACACATTACTGAATGACTGATAAAATGCGCAGACCTAACAAAAATAATCTAAACCTGGAGTAACCAAGAAAGAAACTGTAATGCGGAGCTTCAGAAAATAAATATCGAGGAGAATTGGCAAGAATACCTCTTCATTGTCTTCCGGATCTGAGCTGCCAACGTAAGCCGAAGAGTACAAATGCAAGGACGCCCGACTAAACACTGAAAAATGTTTGATTTCTTGTAGCCGGAATGAGGTAAATGCTTCATTCGTGTTGCTGGTGATTATTTCTTGACTGGACTACTACACAATTAGATGAGATTTTAAACTTGTGCCCCAATATTTTACCTAAGTTCATTAATTTTTTACATTGTGTTCCACTAGACTGTAGCAATACATCCCGTGAAGACGGTGGAATCAAGTGTCTGACTGTCAGAGCCGAACAAAACGCTTCGGAGAAAAGTAAATTTCACGCGCTTCAGTGAATCTCAAGATTCCTCGGACTTCGAGCCGGTAGTCTGCTCACTGTGCAGGATAAACTGATATCCGTTAGAGACGAGACAGGCTGATCTTTCCAGGAAAGGTGTTGTGTGTTACGAAGTGGACGTGCACCCTTCTGGCAACAAGTTCAGTGTCGTGTTGATGTGACCGTAATGCTGCCGCTGCCTGTTACACTTGGCAAATCTTCAATTGGGGCCCTGGCATTCAATGCCTTCAAAAAATGGCCTGTAATTAGTTCAGACATGCAAGCGATTTATTACGTCATGAAATAGCAACAGCCATAATAATACTGCGTATACAAAATTCTTACCAGCGAAAATTACGAAAGTTACTTCATAGACACAGCATGTGCGACTGAGAGAGTCTTAACCAGAAGAAAATAAGAAAAAGTCAGTACTTTAATATCCGTTGTGTGTTACCACGACACACAGAGCGAAGTAGTGGGAGTACCTTTCCATTTGTAAGCATGTTTCGTGTCGTAAATACACAGACAATTCCCACAAAATTTGTCACCAACAATCCACACTAAATCCGTCCAAAAAAAGTCTTGCTGTATATACAATTACATTCCAGCTGCAAGTGCTATGTATCTTGAATACAGTTAATGGCATAAAAGGTATTCGATAAAACCTCAAATCTTACGTCCCTATTGTGTGGTCTTTTAGCAAGATAAAAAGGTAAAGTTGGCCCTATACGTTCCATAGACACATATAAGGAGACTGAAGCTCTGGCTCTTGTTATCCTTAAAATCTTCACAAGTTTGATAAGAGTGGTCAGCTCTCACACCACAGCCACTTTATCCTTGTAAAACAGCGTCCGGTATCCATTGAATAGGGGTCTGGGTGGACCTCAAAAACAGTTTCGAGGTTCTGGAGTAAAGATAAATTCCTTTCACATAGGGATTCGAAACCCGCATCATTTAGCCCGCAGCCTCATCACTATACCGACCAGGCAGTCCCAGCTAAATGTATTGTCGTGGGCATTAATATTGTTTCACTTTATTTTTGTCAGTAACATTACGTAAACGCCGGTCCCAGTGGCCGATCGGTCTAAGGCGTGGGTCTGCGGCTGCTTGCTGGAGTTGTGGGTTCGAAACCCGCCGGAGCATGGATGGCTGTCTCTTGTGATTGTTGTGTATTGTCAGGTAGGGACCTCTGCGTCGGGCTGGCCACTCGTCCAGAGGAGTCCTACCGAGTGTGGTGTGTCTGAGTATGATAGTGAAGCCACGATAATGAGGACGACCTGGTCCACCAAGTGCTGTTGCGTCATGGAAAAAAAATTACGTAAACAGATTCTGAATTAAGTGTTAACTTGTCAAATACAACCTCTGTAAGTTGCGCCGCAAATATAAATATTTCGTACATAATGTACGGGTGTCTAAAATCCGTGCCGTTCAAAATTTCACTGCCCAGCTCCAGAGCTCCACTGTCGGTAGCCATCAAATAACCAACTAAAGAAATGTTTGCACGTTAGTTGTTTAACCTCCCACAAAAAGATAACATTTCCTACAGATTAATAAAGTACGCCATTTATGACCCCAGAAAGTGATATTAGAGTCACTGCCGCCCTACAAATTCGCACGTCCGCCATGTTGTGATTACTAATTAAAGGAAACTGAAAAACAAGATATCTGGGTGTAATACTATCTCACTATTCTCATTACAACTTTCACATAAAATAGGCCAATTTGTTCAAAATCTGAAATTCCGAGAAGCAGAGAGGATGGTTATGATATTTGGAGAAACAATGTGTCAACAAAAGCTGAAATGTGGAGACACAGAGAGCATGGCGATATTTACAGGTGAAGTGTGGAGTCAAAGAGAGCATGGTGGTATCAAAAACTGAAATGTGGGGACAGACTGCATGATTATATCAACAGCGTAATCTTTACTAAATTTAAAAAAATAAACGAGACAAAGAATGCACGTGACATTGTACATAAGCCTGTAGCTAGGCTGAATTACCATTACTATTTTTACTCGAAACGGTTTTTGAAGCGGTGTAATTTTAATGATATGAAATATCATTCACATTGCCACATATGTAAGCCTTGTGATTTTTATTAAGAGCCAATAGGACTACTCAGGCGGAGCATTCGGCTACTCCACCTGCTAGGTTGCGCAGGGATAAGAAGTGTTAGCACCAAGGTTGGGCTGTCTAGAAAATCCATCATTACATTAATTATTTGAAGAAACCCACTTGTAAGAGCGAAAAGAGAATAGAAGAATGTCCTTAAGCTGGATCTTAAAAAGGATGTGACAATTGCAAGCCAGAAGGTCGAGGGTTCAATTCCCGATGCTGTCGCTGGAATGTTTCATTGACATGATCATGCTGGCCGCACTGTGGCCCTGGTGTCGACTCAGCCTCTAACAGAAATGAGAACCAGGAATATTTCCTGGGGGTAAAGGCGGCCGGTGCTTAGGGCCGACAACCTTACCACCTTCTTGTGCCGATTGTCTTGAAATCTGGGAGCCTCAACCTCTTGGAACACTTAGGGCCTGCCCAGGCCTGTATAGGGATTTTTTTTAAATAGCATGTCGATCTGAGCTCCACATTGGACTTGGTGTAACAGAACCCGCTCTTCAGTTCAACATGAAATGGGACCGCTAAGGGCTAAAAAATACAGTGTAACAGAGGTATAATGCCACGTAATCCTGTCTTAGGCACTGGATGTAAGGGATCATATTTACGCCGCTTTACATGCGGGGGGAAAAATTGCGGTACGCCTTACACCGGGGTGTGTGCGAGTCCCAGATCAGTTCTAGACATTGTGTAGAGCAGAAAAATCTGTGCCTCAACCGAGAATCGAACCTCAAACCGCCGGTACCGCTCCTTCATCTAGTCACCATTCTGACTGCCAGCTAGGGTCAGGTCAGTACGACTGTAACAGCAACGAATGTAGTTAAGTTTAGTGAGGCATGAGAAGATTCCAGGATCGCATTTAAAAAATGCTGCCAACTGTGAACACTCTTCCACTCTGTTGATGGGAGAAGGTGGAGGGTTAAGTTAGTACACCCAGCAGCCAAGCCTTCTTGCGTTCACCCGTTGTCGGTAGATCTGATTCATTTTCCTCGAATTTCAAGTGATCGAATTCTAATATTGGGACTATAAAGCGAAATTTATATCTGAATCCCACATACAGGTTCACAATTAATATGCATGTATTAATTAGCAAAAAAGTGGTACTTACAGTTTTAAATTATTATGCTTTAACAGACCAGTCATGCAAATGCCATAGTAATTATGTTGACCCCAACACTGAACTAAGGCCAACAGACAACCAGATGAAGTTTTGGGTTACGTATAGTTTATTTCTCAATGTGCAAGTATTTAATTATTTTATGATCAACCGAGAAGAATTTATAAGATCCTAAAGAGTGCTGGTGCAGACTGATAGCTGAGCTGTGTAGACAGAATTATGTTTTTAATAAAATGTCACAATTACAACAAACATTCAAAAACCACGAATCGTAATCACCAAAAAAAGTAACTCAACATCTAATGGTTTCAGAGAAACTTGTATCTAACACGACAGAGATGAGAAATGGACAACAGATTTTTAGCTCTTATCCCTTAAATATTCTTCCTCTGACCTCTGACCCAGTTATACATCACTCATTATTTTTCTGTTATTATGACTGATGACCAGCAGCGGACGATGAGCATGCCATCTACATTGAATATAAAGCTTCAAAACCTTGTCATTTTACGTATATATATATATTAACGACTGTGGGGACCCGTTGCGCTGACCACGTGGCACCCCTCTATTACCCAAAAGTTGGCACTAACTTCGCCGACCGGCGGCGGCCGCTCTGTCGGTATAGTTCGCGTGCGGACTAAGGCCACGGAGTTTAGTTTTATATATATATCCACAATTCTAGTCTACATGTAAGAATTCTGAAGGCCTGTCACTAATACGAAAATAGCTATGTTACAAGACACACTTTGAATTTAGGTGTGCCCTGTTATTCACCGCCACTCAGCTACAGCTAAGACCGAAATTAAAGTGATATTTCTATATAAAACTCTCCCTAATCCTTGCCTAAAATTGTACTCAGGAGCCCAGTGTCTACACAAAAGGGGCAAAGCGCCAAGCAGGACTTTCAGAGAATTCACTGATCGTTGTAAAATTATTTTCGATTCAACTGCCTCTGTTGAAGTAACACTGGATTGTAGTCTTTGACTATGGTGTAGTGAAATGATGAAGTCTCTTTTTTTTTGTCTGTTCTGACATCGACATCGGAACAAAGAACAAAGCAACGGGAAGGCCACTGTTGATTTATTTCCTTTATGCTGAACGCGTGATATAGTTAACTGACATAACTTTAATGCAGCAAAGCAGAATACAGCCACTATAAAGCAAATTCGAGAATTTATATTCTGAAAATGACGTGAGTTATTTTAAAGACAGTATTTAATACAACAAAAGGAAGAAAACCTCAAAACTGGATTGGAAAAGTTGCAAACGTTTTGCAGGTACAGTACCCTAACCTGAACACTAGGGCGGCTGATCGCTCAGAGAACTTGTCAAATACAGACACGAACACAAAGTGTCCTGACTAAGAATATCACACAATTTATCATAAATTTTTTCACGTAACATTTAGCGAAGTCGTGTGCAAGTTCTTAGATCAAGCGTGCTATTCAAACGAAGACCGTAGCCATGTGCCATTCCACTGAAAACTGTAGCCATGTGCCATTCAAATGAACACTGTACCCATGTGCCATTAACTGAACAATGTATCTATGTGCCATTCAATTGAACAGTGTATCAATCTGCTATTTAACTGAACACTATAGCCATGTGTCACTCAACTGAACACTATAGCCTTGTGCCAATCAAATGAACACTGTAGCCATGTGTCATTCCACTGTACACTGTAGCCATGTGCCATTCAAGTGAACACTGTATCCATGTGCCATTCAAATGAACACTGTAGCCATGTGCCTTTCAACTGAACACTATAGCCACGTGCCATTCAAATGAACACTGTAGCCATGTGCCTTTCAAATGAACACTATACCCATGTGCCATTCAAATGAACTCTATAGCTATGTGTTATTCAACCGAACACTGTAGCCATATGCCATTCAACTGAACACTACAGCCATGTGCCATTCAAATGAACACTCTATCCATGTGCCATTCAAATGAACAGTGTATCTATGTGCCATTTAATTGAACAGTGTATCAATGTGCTATTTAACTGAACACTGTAGCCATGTGTCATTCAAATGAACGCTGTAGCCATGTGCCATTCCACTGAACACTGTAGCCATGCTCCATTCACCTGAGCACTGTAGCCATGTGTCATTCAAATGAACATTGTAGCCATGTGTCATTCAAATGAACACTGTAGCCATGTGCCATTCAAATAAACATTGTAGCCATGTGCCTTTCAACTGAACACTATAGCCATGTGCCATTCCAATGAACACTGTAGCCATGTGCCTTTTAAATGAACACTATACCCATGTGCCATTCAAATGAACTCTATAGCTATGTGTTATTCAACCGAACACTGTAGCCATGTGCCATTCAACTGAACATTACAGCCATGTGCCACTCAAATGAACGCTGTATCCACGTGCCATTCAACTGAACAGTGTATCTATATGCCATTCAACTGAACATTGTATCCATGTTCCATTCAACAGAACACTGTATCCATGCGCCATTTAACTGAACACTGTAGCCACGTGTCATTCAAATATACACTGTAGCGATGTGCAATTCAACTGAACACTGTGGCCACTTTCCATTTCCTTAAACTTACAGATTCTCCTAAGCCTTAGCCCAAGTGCGTTATACAGCTAAATATTTTATATCCTTTACATAAAATTTGTGCAATATTCAGAGCTGATAGTTCAAGTATGTGAATCAACCAAATACGGCACCTCCATTACTTCAAACTTATAATCTTTACAGCACTCACTTCGAATGTGTTATCTGAATTAGAGGTTTTACGCCCCCCCCCCCCACCTGAATTCGTGAGGTTCACACATCATTTCGTCTTTACCCATCCATTTATTATATGGCAGTCTAGTTCTATATTCAAACTCAGAGACTACATCATACATAAATATTTTCAAACTTGTTGTAAGATGTGGAGGATTGTGTCAATAATTTTCAGTTTGTATACAGTGCTGTAGCTGGCCCTCTTGGCGCCCGGTGCGCGTAATTACAAACACCGCCCCTAATAGAAATTATAAATTAAGAATTCCAGAATCCTTCATTGACTATCTTTTATTTTGCTCAATAATTTAAAATTTTAGCCCGAAGGACATCTAACTTTTTAATTTAAAATATCGATTTTGGCGTACAGTTTGACGTCCCTTCCACTGCACCGTCCGGGGTGGTGCATTACCCGCCCCGACAGTTAAGTCACTGTGGATGGTTACTTCTACTGAACTGGCCAACAAAACCCCTAAACAATAAACTGAAGTAAAAGAGTGTAATTAAGACAAGGGGCGTAATATTTACTTCGAGAAGTGTTCAGGGTTGATTCCCATAGAATTTCAAATTCAGACCTGCGGTGGTACAGTGCCAGTTTATGTTACGGCAGACAGTACACAGCATTGGTAATGAAATATTCTCATTTTTACAAAATTGTATTTCTGTATATTTTCATCTATGCTATATTTTCAGATATCAAAAATAAAGACCGCAGATCCTGGACCGAATGGTAGTAACTTACTTACTTATTTACTTACTTACTCCATGGTGCACAGTCCTTCTTGAGAAGCTAACTGGTTTGCAGCTAGTCAAGAAATTCCCCGCATTTCACGGAACCCGAAGGTTCATTACCGCATTCACAAGCGTCCTCCACCTGTCTCTATCCTGGGCCAGCACAATCCAGTCCATATACCCACATCCCACCTCCTGGAGATCCATCCCAATACTATCTACCCATCTACGCCTAGGTATCACCAGTGGTCTCCTTCACTCCGGTTTCCCCACCAAGACCCTATACACCCCCATCTCCTCACCCTTACGCGCCACATGCCCAGCCCATCTCATTCTTCTCGATTTTATCACCCGCACAATATTGGGTGAGAAGTACAAATCATTTAGCTCCTCGTTATGCAATCTCCTCCAATCCCCCGTTACCTCGTCGCTCCTAGGTCCAAATATTCTCCTCAACACCATGCTCTCAAACACCCTCAGCTTCCTTTCCTCCCGGAACGTCAACGACCAAGTTTCACACCCATACAAAACAACAGGCAAAATCCGGATTGTTTTGTCTCCGGAGCAATCATCCCGCATGTGAGTATAGTGGTAGTAAACATTCGATTAAATTAATCTACTCTTTATTTCTTCACGCATTCAATTTTGATTCGACTGTGCCATTCCCAAACATTTGTACTTCGCCATAGTTCCATACACTTTACTGGCTATCTTTATGTTATAATTTTATCCAGCAGTCTGTTCTCGACACATTATTTCCTCCATTACGTGGAATGTGTGATGACAAATACATAACTCAAACAGCGCTGTTAATTTCACCCATTTTATTGCAAAATTCAGCAGGGACAGCTTGGAACATCAAACCTTGGACGATAATTAAAATTTCAGGCAACATTTAACCACTAGTTAATGGAAAGGACACAAAACTAAAAAAAAATTGTTTTTATTATGTAAACAAACAGTGAACACAACTGAGTACACACGCAACGTGTTGCGAACTATAAAAGGCCATCATTAGGTTAATGTACTTATTCTATAACAAAATGTTACATAATCGGTCATCACAATTAAGTACCTTCCTCTTATGTTCTTGGATTTGTAGATGGTTCTAGCTTCACTAGCGATGGCAATTTTGAGGTTAGACATCCCGTTTTGCTATCATAAAATTATTATGTACATAAACCGTCAATACAACTTAGTACATATTGTTTAGTGCAACAAGTTTCGGCCTTCAGAAGGTCATCATTGGGCTAAAATACTTTCCTCTTACAATAAAACCAACGAGATGTACTAATTTCTCAAATTTATTTTTGGAATAGAACTCTACATGTTTCGGACTGGTTTTTTGTCCATCATCAGAAGTCTAGTACTGTATACACAGCAATAGGTATATATGTCATACAGGTTGTTCTGACTGCTTGCTAGCAAGCAGTCCGTGATTCGGTCTGCTTCGCCCTGAAGATGGAGAAAATATTCTCCTCAGAAAAGCATTTGGCTCTGTACTCATACCGGTTAACGTTACGTTACTTTTAAAAAGGCATCTGTATTCAGCTTACATTACAGTAGGGAGGGTGGCTTCGTCTGTAGGTTACATTCATGGACAATTTCCGAGAGTCCGAGCGCCACACTTGACGCTTCATTCCTCAAACACCGCGTGACCGTCACAAAGGTAATACGCTAAAAGTGTATTACCATTACTGACCCGCCCGCGGACTACTGTAAATGCGACATTACTGGCGTAAATATGTCTACTTTCTTAGCACTTTTGTGAAAAATATCGCTTGTTAAACACGTGAATCCATTTTAATCACCTCACTTCGTGTTGTCTATAAAAATCCTCACACTTGTATAAAGAACTATGTTTGTCTAACCCTATCCAACTGAACCGAAAGCAAAGTAGGAGTGAAACCAATATGCGAATAAATTTTTCATTGCCATTTTCCAGCATTTGTTAAGCCACAAACCATTTGGTTAGCTTTGCTACGTGTGTATATACACGAATAGTGCAGGACACTGAGAAATGTTACAATGAATGTGGCTACAATTTAAAATCCCCGTAACCCCAGAATTCAGCTAGCGAAATCTTAGTGACACGGTTTCTATTCCTTGAAATAAACGAGATGGCATCCTCTTACAGGACAGCCCACTTTCATCCACAGCGAAAATAAAATTTTGCTGGAAAATCCATCCATTTCACGATTTCTGAGACCTCCCTTTTCCACCATCATTATATTCACAATGATTTAGCTCTTGTTCTGGAGTTGTGGAAAGCAAATCCCCTTCTGAGGCTACCAAACCACCCTTACGCTCTGTGGTAATCTATCCTAATACACTTCCACCAAGCTGGGCTTTTAAGTCTTCCCAAAGGCTATTTACTTCTTAGTGCCTTGCCACGACGGAGGTCAAAATACAAAATCGGCAGACGGCTTCACCTCTTAAGTTGTCTTTACATCGTACGTAAGAAAGCTTTGGCTAAAATGTTGGATATATTTACACTGCTTATAACGAATTTGCCATCACTGCGGGAGAATCAAGTAAGGGTTACACGGACATTGCCATTTCTAAGGATCGGAGGGTACATGGGTTTAAATTCCAGTGAAGTATTCATTTGTTATCACGCACTGAGAAACATTCTAGGGAGGAGGAACTTCCTTAACAGCTCTCATTACCCTGATACATTATGTCGCGAAGGCCCACAGTTGTATTGTCTACGGAAAAGAGAACTTATGATTAGATATACCCTTGGTATCGGTGATAACCAGCGGTTAGATAATGTTATAATACTGACAACTATAGGAAAACCTCAAGTGTATCCTAAACGGATAGACACGCGGAAAATTAGTTGTTATAACTATACAGTTTATTATTCTTATACTTACACAGTAGGAAATAATGTTAGAAGGCTTGTCAGAGACTCCATAGAGAAATAGTAGTGCCTTATAGTGTTCTTTAGTATGTGGCTGACGTGATGTTAAGACATGCTGGCATGCAATAGAGCGGGATAAATGTAGGCCATTTAGGTACAGCAAAGACCAAAATCTAGAACACATTCCATACAACTGAAGAGTAGAAATGGTCCTGAGCGTGTCGCGAAAATTATTGCGATGTATTTGCAATGAACTGGATGCTTTCCTTTCAGGTCAGTACTTTTGCTTTTGGTGTAGACATGCTAATTTTGAAATTTTCAATAATAATGTGCAATCCACAAAGATATTTCTGTAATTCTTACAGTTTCTATCCTCCTCTCTTAAGGTGCTGTTGCTGTTGGTCGTAGTGGTGGTTGCGATGGTCATTATGATAATAACAATAATGATGGGACGCTACTTCGCCTAACAGCATGAATGATTTGCTTGGCATTCTTTGTACGCCAAGTGTGTACAAAATGGCTTGCGAACTTAACTGTACTGGCTTAATATATGGGCTACGGACGGGCTCTTATGTACGCGAAACTTAACCTTCCTACGCCACAAAGAACGGGACATTCTTAATAAGCTGGAAGGGCTGGTAGTTTCGCAAGCTGTACTCTACTTAGTTGACTGCATTTGCTAATAACCTCATTTATCTACACAATGCGTATACAGACGAATTACGGATGGGTACAAACCATTTAGATCACGTTAACATGATCAATAAACTACTCATTTCAAAATAAATGTGTAAACACACGTTTATTCATGCACGCATGAATGCGTGCACATATTTCATTAATTTTTTAAGGAAAATAATTAAAATTTTAAAAACTTCATTTCACGACTGAGTTTTGTTTTCAGGAGGGAAATTACACTTATCTTGGGTCATCCGCTGTTAGAATTAACTAAAATGCGTTATACTGTAATAATTCAGAGAAAGAGGCAAACAAATTAAACGAAGAAAGACAGCAAGAAGACAACAAACAGCAAGTTGAATGGAAGAATCACAACTGAGCCACAATCTAATTCCTGTCCGCTACGAAAGAGTTATTTATTTCAGCCTGCAGAACTTTTATCTACGGTCCAACAACTATTACCTTTGTAATTCTCTCTCAATTTCCTCCTTGACTGAAGAAAAGACGAATCATTCTCCATCACAGGCTGGTGGCGTGCCTGAGGATATGACATGCGCTTCATTGCACAAGACAGGTCTCTGTCGCTGTCTGTCCTTCGTAAATATTGGGCACAATAGAATAACTATTTCACTACTGATGTGAAACTTAAGCAATTTAAAGTTTTAAAAGGAAGAAATTCATTTTAAAACATTTTAAAAATTTAATTTTTACCTCTCAGTGAAAACATTCTCCTTAAAACTCTGTGTACCGTGCATTTTGTACGTATTTAAAATATATAAACAACAAATACGCAATGTATGTAATATTATGATGTTTATTGGACCATGCATCATTGTGATAGTTGAAGAATAAAAAACCAACTAGATGTCATTTGTTATATTTACTATACTTCTTAGATATTCAACATGTTTCGGGCATTAATATGTCCATCTTTAGGAGTTTGCGACTGCGTTGTTGAACTACCACATTGGCTGTATTGTTCTTGGATTGCTGTGTGTTGGAGTTAGGGTGCGGTTCGGCTAGGGTGGTATCCGGGCTGCCAGCAGCTCGGAT
>Ga0136643_10006186_pt1 | contig 17094 bp, 11 predicted proteins | sample TergutLab28metaG_FD_96883 | JGI IMG/M metagenome (GOLD analysis project Ga0136643, IMG submission 96883) | Labiotermes labralis P1 segment gut microbial communities from Petit-Saut dam, French Guiana - Lab288 P1 (version 3) (version 3) | ecosystem: Host-associated > Arthropoda: Insects >... | reverse complement strand
CTCGGGCCTGTAATGGGACTGCTTTACCTTTACCTTTTTACTTCTGTCCTTAATTGGGCTATTCTACAAACCTTGTTTGTACTGATTTTTGCATGGCTCTGCCATTTATATATATATATATATATATATATATATATATATATATAAGAGGGGCCACAGGCTACAAGCCGGAAGGTATCGGGTTCAATCCCGATTGGTGTCATTCGAATTTTTCATTGACATAATCCTTCCGGCCACACTATGGCCCTAGCGTCGACCCAGCCTCGAAAAGAAATAAGTACCAGGACTATTTAATTAATACACCAACAAATGCATATATATTCATTTAATGATCTAAAATTTACATTAAAACGCTCCTACATGTTTCGATCATACGATCATCCTCAGGGACCCATACATTGTTCCTTGCTAAAGTTATAGTTTTAAAACACTCAGTGATTGACATCATTACGTTGAGTTGGAACTGTGGCAGCATGTCTTGTGTAATGTGTGAGTCGTGTACTGTTCAGAATGAACCTGGCTGTGGATGTGCGTTGTGTGACGTATAGTGTGAGACTCTCTCACACTATACGTCACACAACGCACATCCATAGCCAGGTTCATTCTGAACAGTACACGACTCACACATTACACAAGACATTCTGCCACAGTACCAACTCAACGTAATGATGTCAATCACTGAGTGTTTTTAAACTATAACTTTAGTAAGGAACAATGTATGGGTCCCTGAGGATGATCATATGATCGAAACATGTAGGAGCGTTTTAAGTGTTTTAATGTAAATTTTAGATCATTAAATGAATATATATGTGCATTTGTTGGTGTACTAATTTAATAAACTACAGAATACACGGTGCAACGATAAAGATAAGTACCAGGACTATTTCCTGAAGCGTTAAAGGCGGCCGGAGCATAGGGCTGACAACCTTACCACCTTCATGTACCGAATGTCTCGAAATCTTTGAGTCTGAACATCCTGGAACCCTCTGGGCCTGTAAAGGATTGCTTTGTCTTTATATACAAGAGTCCAGATTTTCCTATTTATTTCTTTAAACTCTAAGTCCAACTTTCTTTATCTGCTGTTCATAACAAATTCAATAATATCCTGTTCTTCCGTGTGTAACAAACAAAGCCGCTACTTCACTCTCCGTTTTCGAACATTTCGTCTTTTGCTGTGTTCCCTTAATTTCAGTTTTAGTACTTGGTTGGCCGCACCCATGAATATCCTTGCCACTTTTCTTTTTTTAAGAATATTTACAATGGATTGTTTCCTTTTCTTTCCATCTTTCCTCAAGATCCTATACCTCAGCACTGTGCGTGATTTTAGAATCGTTCAGCGTCTTAGATACGTTCTCAAAGACCGTCACTGGTATATCAGGGCTTATCATTCTCCATCTGGCAATGGCCGCTGGAGTCCGGTTACCTTTTACCAGTATTGTTTCTTCCGTCTTCCTGTCTTTTCCAGATTATAATCTCATATACAACTTGAAAATACTACAAAACGGAAGTTTAATTTACTGTAATCCATTTTAAGGGCTATTCTCTCTAGCGGCTTAACTTAATTTTCGTATAGTTTATTTTACTATCCTCTTGACATAATTTTATTACTGTACGCGAGTTTTATTTAATACAATTTGTTTTGAGATCTGTATCATTTACGAGCCAAAGTACAATTTGTGTTTGTCTCACCGAGTTGTAATCTAAGAAGAAAATTACTCGATCAGTTTGCATTATCGCACAGTCTTCTTTCACACGTGTGTGTGTGTCGTCACGGTACGCTTTCATTCGAAACACAAACACGACCCTTCAACACATCTCTTCTTGTTAGCGTGTTGCTGGGTGCCGAGTGTAATGTTGGTAGTCATGGTCTCTGCTAGGCATGTGATACACGAATGAAGCAACGGAAGCCGTGCTGGAGATTCGTGCAAGCTGATGACGGGACGGTGTTTAAACATGTTTGTAATTCTGCCGTCGGACATAACTCTGTATCAACTTATTACGGAAACACCTGTTCCAGACACGCGACAATCCGCACAGTTCATTGCACTGAATGCTTTGACCATTAAACTATTTTTATTGAGGCTCAGTTCATATTCCGTACGATATTGGTATTCTATGCACTTTGATGAGGCAAAATAAATTTTATAGGAAAATGAGTCGTTTCTGTACAACACGATTATAATTTTTTGGTAAAAGTTAAGAATGGGATGGGCGGGGCATGTAGTGCGTATGGGGGAGAGAAGAGACTCATACAGAGTTTTGGTGGGGAAGCCTGAGAGAAAGAGACCACTTGGGAGACCCAGACATAGATGGGAGGATAATATTAAGATAGATCATCAGGAAGTGGGGTGTGGGGGTATGGACTGGATCGAGCTGGCTCAGGATGGGGGGGGGGGGGGGGGCGGGCCCTTGTGAATGCGGTAATAAGCCTTCGGGTTCCATAAAATGCGGGGAATTTCTTGACTAGGTGAAAACCGGTTAGCTTTTCAAGAAGGACTCTTGCTCCATGGAGTAAGTGAGCCGGTAAAAGTTAAGATAATGAGGAGCAAATGCCTGTTACTGTGGTAATATTAAAGCCTAAAGTTTCAACACAAGGCCTATCTGAAATACGAAATATTTATCTGGACCTATTTCAAACTAATTCCGTCCACCGCTCTATGCCACAGCTTATGTCACAAATATTTTTTTCAATATAATCCTTCCATCTGACTCAAGACACTATCAAGTAGTGGGCTCTTGTGAACATGGCTAGAAACAATGGAGTTCCATAAAAGCATAGAATTTCTTGATTTGTTTAGTGGCAACCAGCTCCTCAAGTACTTCGGTCTGCACCGTAATTATTTCTCAGTTCTTTTCTTTCGCGTGGGTTTTTCCAAAACGATTTGTTTTTTCTTTCTTACCTGCTTGAGAAAGGAAAAATCGTGCTTTTGAGAGTGCTCTCCTATGTATCCTCGTATCGTAATTTTTGAACCATTTGATCGGTTTATACAAAACTTGGTGTGGTTATGCCGCTAAAGAACACTCCAGAGCAAAATTAATTTCCCTCTAATCACTGACATCAGCTCGGCGAAAGGGTGAGCATTAAAGGCGATTACGATATAACGACACTTATTTTAGGGCCATAAAATATGGTGTACCTATTAGACATAGGTAGCGATAAAGGCAGATCTGTCTCCTTGTAGAACATGAAAGCATACCTGGGGCGTGAAGTTATAACTCTGTTTCTTCTTAACCTTGGCACTAGATAGAAGTGAGTATAAAATGTTATATAAGAATCCGGTAGGTGGTCCTCGAATTATTGCATGCGAACGGACGGACAAACTGATGTGAGGAAGCTAATAGGCGCATATTTGCAAATTCTCCCTGCGATTGTGCCAAAATATAATCCCTAATTGGGACAATGACCTCGTATGGTTAAACTGGTGTCAAAATTAATAAATAGTTATCCGCGCACATCACATTTTGTTGCGGACTATGTGTTGTGGTAAGCCTATGCCACGGCGAGTCTCGTCGTGGACTACTGCTTTGATAGTACTGAATTCAAACACTGGTTGAATTATTGATTGACTGTGTGAGTGAATGATCATGTTTCAGACATGTTCAAGACGTGGCGAAGTACGAATGAATGAAGTAGGCTAAAAATAACTGCAGTAAAAAATGGCGTAACTGATTGCACACTTACATTGAAAGTGGAGATTATTACTAAATATCAAAGAAATAAAGAAGATATTATTATACGACCCAGTGAATTAATTCCATGGTACAGATAAAATAAAGCAGTGAATTACCAAACAATGCTTATATGTTAGCTCATGTTGTGGTGTTTTGTGCTGTAAGGCTTTGTCGTCCTCTAAGTGGATACAAAGGTTTCGGAGGAATATTCGAAGTAAGAGTTTTATCGTGATCGGCCACGCGTGTTTGTGCATAAAAAAAACTACATTCTAACAAGCAGACTGGTTCGAGCGGTAATGCTAATGATTTGCATCTGAGAGGTGCCTGATTCGGATCTCGGCTGGGACAAATTTAATTATTTTCCCAAGTCTCTACAAACAAATTCTGGGACAGCGCTTCGTATTAAATCATGACCACGTCATTCTACGTGCTTTTAAATTTATTATTCGCATGTCATCCGCCTGTATAATCTTAGCACTTAGCAGCACTGCTAAATAAAACGTTTTTATCTACCTCTTTCTGATATCTTCCTACCAATAGACGGTTGTGTAGTTTATAAAAAATAATTAACAAATAATTACTAACCTCATACTTCCACAAAAGAATCGGTGAAATATTTTCCACCTTATAGTGAAATTTTGTAAGCGTGTATTGGCTGCACTGTCCTCTCGTTTCCCCCTCGTACCCTCGTATTTCAGTGCAATCAGTTTAAGTCTGGAAGGATGCGAGTGGACAAGTCGATCGTTTCGTTCGCAGGCGGCGTTTAATGGCTGTAGCAGTTTGGGTGCATGATGCCGGCACTAGCTTAGGGCTTTAGACCCAATATAGACACTGGTGTGAGTGTGAGCAGACTGCTGATAGAAAATAGCCAGCTGCTCCAGATATCGACTGTACTTTTTACAACCCCAAATTCTACACACACGAAGAGGAAAGAGAAGGGTGCTTTGTTTACAAGCTGCTGAATATGCTCTCGTCATAAAAGGTAGGATGTTTATAATACTAAATTGCATAGCGCACTAAGCCTGTCAGAAGCACGTTAACACAGTTGTGAGGTTTATAGAATTTGCTGTTTTGCGTACTCTGAACTGTGAGGAAGAGTTACAGCAGAAACAAAAGCTTACCTAGGGGTAGACAACATATTGCATCACAAGACTTCATTTGTGAGTACAAACGCAGTAGTTCTTTCGCCATCATAATACGCTTTTTATACATACAGTTTCCCTGTGGTGGAGGAGACCATTTAGATAATGGCGGGGAACACTGCAAAAGACATTATTTCTAGGAAAGGAAGCACAACTTTTGTTCATTGGAATTTGTTGGCCCCATTTTATAGGCACAATATGTGCATTATAGCAGCCGTTCTAAGTGTACCGTACAAGAAAGAGTAACAGTGTTCTATTTGAAACCACTAAACGCAAGTACGTTCTAGCAATATTTTACCAGTGCCGACGTGAACAAAATTTTCTTACCAGATTATTGATGTAAGACGACGATAACCTGCGTGAACAAAACTGAGAGTTTCTTACTGTTCGCATTTAACAATGCCAAGAGATTGAAAGGGACGGAATTTAGTACTGGGTCCATACCACAAACCGTATTCGCAATTCCAGATGATTGGTATGTTATATAGATTGAGTAAATGGGCTCGGGTGTGATTAGACCGTAACAGTGTGAAGTCAGTGGCAGGTTGTGGGGTAGTTAACAATTGGTTTGTGAGGTGCTGTTCATTCTGTTCTTAAGGAGACTTTTATCCTTATGTTACAATGAACAGAATTCTGGGTTGCTGTTGAGCACTTACGGGAGGCGGAATACCGTAGTCGGTGTAGGGATTAGGGCTACTGACTGGGCAACCGAGGAACTGTGATTCGATTCCCGGCATGTGACGGAGACTTTCTGAAGCGTCGAGGACAACTGTTGGGCTCACCCAGGCTCCTAAAAAGGAACCGGCCGCATTTTACGACGATATAATAGAATACTTTAAACACTGCGGTGCAATATATTATTATTTACCTTGGATATATTTTTATACCCTAAAGTTCCACGTGCCCGTCCCAGTGGCTGCGCGGTCTAAGGCGTTGGTCTGAGGCCGCTCGCCTGCTGCGATCGTGGGCTCGAATCCCACCAGGGGCATGGATGTCTGTTGTGAGTGTTGTGTTGTCCGGCTGGGGACTCTGCGACGAGCTGATCACTCGTCCAGAGGAGTCCTAGCGAGTGTGGTGCGTCGTTATGTGTGATCTAGAAACCTCTTGACTGAGGAAGCCCTGGCTCACTGTGGGCTGTTGCGCAAAAAAAAAAAAAGTTCCACGTAACCGTTTGTTTCAGTTATTACGGGTCATTTTACGACGCTGTCGGTATGTCAGAGACAGTTAAGATGTTAGGATGACTGCTGAATGTAAAAAAAAATGTGGAAGCTGTCATGCCATATCCCGCGTCTATTCAAAGATCAGTTTTGCTCCGTAGCAAGACAAGCTTCGTTAACAGCTGTTTGTGGCACAATATGCAAGGAAATTTCCGTCTTCAATAAATTAGTGATACTTTGCTTCAGTCTTCGGGCATTTCCAAAATTTTTGGAAGAGGTTGCTGAGAAGATGGGCTGTGCAGGACTCTTAGAGATGTGTAACAGCAGGTGGTGAGGAAAATGCAGAGAAATGAAGAGAACGTTCATAATTTTCACCCTTTGCTTTGTATTATTACGGTGATAAAATTAAGGCGGAAAATATGGCTGGACATGTAACACGAATGCGATGGTGGGAAGAGCACACAACATGAAATAGTAAAGTCTGAGGGGAAGAGACCAGCTGGGAGAACTATCAGAGTTGGGTGAAGAGAGAGAAACCAACAAGATGCAACTAATCCGATGTTTATTATCAAACTTCTATCACAACATGTTTTGGGCATCATTATACCAATCATACGGAGAACAAGACCGTGTATTACTGCACTGGTTGTGTTGAACTGGGTCGTAAGCTGTTTGCACCGTGTGACGTTTACTGTTCGGGTTATATAACCTTATATAATATTAACAGAGATCTTAAGGAAGTAGAGAATTAGGGTGTGGAATTTATCTGGCCCAGATAAGGTCCATTCGCAGGTTTGTTTGAACACGGTTAAGAACAATTGTAGCAGTTAAAAATTAAAATACATAAAATGATGGTAAAGCCAATTGTACTGTTTGGGAGTGAAACTTGGGCTGTGACTGAGAAGGATATGATAAGACTGGGTACATGGGAGAGGAAAATGTTAAGGATGTATGGACCAGTGGTAGAGCAAGGATGTTTATGGAGAATAAGAACTAATCAGGAGTTGAAGGAGCTATATAAAGATCTAGACATAATAGCAGACATTAAAAAGGAGATATTGGAATGGATTGGGCATGTAGTAAGATTGGATCACAGAAAGACAGTTAAGAAAATATTTGAGAGTAAACCCAAGGGAAGTAGGAGGGGAAGACCTAGATAGAGATGGCAGTACGACGTAGGGAAGGATCTACGGGAGATGAAGGTTAAGAGATGGCGACAGAAGGCATTTGACAGGGAAGAATAGGCGTCTGTAATAGGGAAGCCAAGCCTGTCAAACGGTCGTAGAGCCAAGGAGTAATTAAGTAATTAACAACAGTTAAATGTAAACCAAAAAATGTACACACTTCCTTGTAATTATAATAATGGTTTAATGGAACTTATAAGCTCCACTTATTGGAGACGATAGTAAGCTCTAACTATTGTTGTGTACAGCTGTGCACACCCTGATGATGGGCCAGTGAGGCCCGAAACATGTAGGAGTTTATGTATATGAAACAGTATTGTAATTATAACGAAGTTTGTGCATTTCGTTGGTTTACATTGTAACATTTTTATCTACTGCACGGAATGGAAAATGTAAAATATGGTAATGAACCTTTTAGTTCCAAGAAAACAACGAATTTCTTGTCTATCTGAAGACCATTTAGTTTCTAACAGTGACTCGTGTCAATGGAATTGGTATTTCCAGTTGATAATTTCCCTCCTCTGAGGCAGTAATGTTGGTTTTATTCTGTTCTAAATATAATCCGAAGTCGCTTCTCCGCCATTGAAGTGTCGAAAAAACGCAACTGCTCACTCTGACATGCCCGTGAGTTGTCCCCTTGTCCAAATGCCTAAAATGTGTTGTCTGTGCAAAATCACCCCGAATTTTGTTGGCCTTCCTATAAAATATAATTTGTGTTGACCACTGTTGTACTAACGATAAAGATTGGTGACGAAATAGTTATTAGATCTATATAATAAAATCACAAAATATACGTCAGCACAACAAATATTTATTAGAGCATACAGACTACATTTTTCGACCTGTTAACATGTCATCATCAGGCCTCCAGCAGAATAAGTCAAAGGTGTTGTTGATAAGTTGGGATCCCAATGTATTTTACAATTGTAAACAACAAACAGCACCTTTGACTTATTCTGCTGGAGGCCTGATGATGACCTGTTAACAGGTCGAAACATGTAGCCTGTGTGCTCCAATAAATATTTGTTGTGCTGACGTATATTTTGTGATTTCATTATATACTTCATTAGAGCACTTCGGGATGCCTTCTCTTAAATTAATTATTAGATCTACTACTGGATCTCTACCGTACATTCTTGATGTTCTGGCCGCCTGCAGTGCTGTGTCAGTGTTACGATCCTGGTATCAGCGAAGACCTACTGCATGATAGCGTTCCTCTTAGAGTACGTTAATCTACAAATGCACCACAGGAATGAATGCAGCAGTTGCCAAGTGTCTGATGTTTGTTCCATCATGGGTTGTTTCATCGTGTGGGGTGTTATTCCGACATAGGTATATTACAACATCTGGAAACCATTTATTTCTGTATACAAATACTCAGAGACGTTTATTGAATTCATTTATTTTCACTTTTGTGTGGTACATTCCAAAGATTTCTCGGTGAGTTTTATGTTAAAAACTGCCTCACACAGACTGGTCTCTTATGGGACTTCGAAATGCTGCTGTTACAGCACAGCCTACCATGACGTTCGACATCGACTGCTCGACGTACGCCGGCTCCTTGTCACGTCACGATTATGAATTATGATCCTGTGGAAAAACAAGTTAGCGCCCAAGTTGTAAATTTTTTTAAGGCGTCAGTTTCTAAATAGATTCAGCTCTGTCTTTTACGTAATTAGAAGTTTTGGTATTGTGTGATGTTCGAGTCCTAACAAATATGCATACTCTTCAGAATTTTTCTGGAAGCATCGTCGTTTGTTTTTGTGTTCGCACTTGTAATTTTCCTTACAGAACTCAACTATTGATCCGCTGGTCGGTTTGTACTCAAATAGAAGTTATACATGCCTGCAGTTTCTAATATCTCACAAGTAATTGAAACATCAAATAATTTGAGATAAATGTTTGACGAAACCGCTCCAATTCGACCTGAGGACTAGGGGTACTAACTTGTAAACACTTATTAGATCGTTTTCTTGTTCCTTGGATATTTCTCGTCAACTATACTCGAATGTCAGCTTGGAAGTTTTGGGAAGAACCGACTTAGGGACCAACCCAGCGAACATAATCGGAGCGCCGAATTAATGATGGCAAGCTAAAAAAAATGCCCCGTGAGGAGCAGGAAACGAACGAGGACAAGGAGCGGACCACGGTAGTAAACGTTGTAAGCGTCATTAGCCACATGTTTTGCTGCACGCTACCATGTTTACATGCCTAATCGAATGGCAGTCATTAGGCGCATTCGAAAAGCAGCTGCAAAAAGCTACTCTTGGCCACGTCATTTCCGTCCTTCCTTCTGTCCCTCTGTCCGCACGAAAAGGCGTGACACCCACTGGAGGGGTTTTCATAAATGTTGTGGGAGTTCCACAAAATGCTGCCTGCGCGTGCCTGTTTTGGTTGATATCGGACAAGAATAACAGGACACTTCACATGAAAACCTACGTATATTTATTGATTGGTCTTTATAATGGAGACAGACTATTTTCTCTGTAAGGTGCTAGTTGAGGTCCAAGCAGTTGTTATAAACATAAGAATCGAGCATGAGCTGCTGCAATTCTGTTGCTGAGGTACGGAAAATTTTTGTAGGGACAATAATAAAGCCAACGCACTGCACCTGCTACGCCCTGTCGGAGTTTACTAAATTGTTTTAACTTCTGTTAGTAACCGAAATAACTAAACCAGTGGTGCCGATATAAGATGTTTGAAGAAAACGATGTTGTGATCCGTCTGTCTACGCTTTAATATCATTTCCAATTCTTTAGTGCATATACACGTACGTTGAGCTGTTACGTTTGGCTCAAGAGTTTAAAATTATTAGGAAAGGACATACATAGTGAATTTTTCCAATTTTTTTTTTTTTTTTCACTTACTGACTGTCTGAGGCTACAAACTGGTCTGGTAACACCGCTGCACGCGTTTGAGTTGTGAACTCGTCGTCTGAATCGGGACAAAACGCTGTAATGACGTTACTCCAGTATTTCTCCGACTTTCACGCACACACACACGCACGCAAACACACACACACACACAATACATATACATACACGTACACACACTTCGGTTCTGCAGTATTGAGATAAAGTATGTGCATATTTTTCCACCATCAAAATCAGCCCAGATACAACCGGTCTTTCGGCGGTGAAACTGTATGCAGTAAGCTGGCGAACGCTCGATGGCAATATTCTTGTAACTCCGTAGGAACAAGCAGAAAACTTCGAACTACTTCCGTTCCCCAGGAAACCTTTCTGCCTGTTATTGTGTATAATTGGTGTGCATAACATATCCCGTATCGCCTGTCCTGATCAGTGCCATGAAATCGGGGCAAGTATTGAAATGAATGGAGTAAAGAGGTATTGGTACTGAGAGTCTGTTTTGATTACTACGAGCGTAAATTGTAGATATCTGTTTAAACTTTGCAGTCATCACGTCGTAAGTTTCGGTCCAGTATGCCTACTTTTGACACAACAGGTGATGACACAAAGGAGTATGAAAGTCCATAACGTCGTACTGTATTTTGTTATTCTTTCTACACGTACACCTCAGTAATTCGTCGAAGAACCCGTTCGGGCCATTGCTTCGTCGTCAGGAGCTGTTATGTGTGGGGCTATAACCCAATAAAGGTGACTCTTAGTTTTTCGGTCCTTTGCTCGCAACATGTTTGTAGTCTGTTGCCGAAAGGCAGAAGTAAGAAACGTTGAAAATCTGAAAGAAGGAGAAATTAGTTAAGTACGTGACGTTTTTGTTCACAGCAGTTACTTTCTAGATTTACGTACTTGATGAATTGCGTAACTCATATGTGGCTTATTTATTTGCAGCTTTGATCTGATATTTGGAAACTTGGTTTAGAGAGTACAGTCTTCATGTTGAGGATGTTTAACTGTGCGAGAGATATATATATATATATATATATATATATATATATATATATATACAGGGCGATCCAAGAATTAATGTCGCAACCTCAGGATCTTTTTCCTGAGCTTGTTCCCGTCATGAATGTTGTATGAACGGTTCTAATTTCAAGGGTTACGAATTGATCATTACGTGATGGAAAAGGTAACAATAAACGAAGAAGTACCTACATGAAGTTGCTGTTGCTGAACTTATGTTGCTAAAAGTGACCATTCCTACGCCCTTCCTCCTCTAATCTTGCAGTAAGAACTTAACTCGATCGCCGCTTCCCAGATCAGAGGTTCTCCAGGTTTAGTCCCCCAAATTTTTATCTGTAAAGACAAATGAAAGATCTTGTGTACTAGCAAAAAGTGTAAATTTTGGACGCATTTCTTTGTTGCGCTTTCGATGCAACAACCCATGTCAAGGAAAATTCTAAAGAAATTATGCTATCTGAGCTTATTTTGACCGTATTGAAAATGTAGTTTGAAATCAGATACCTTTAAACTTCATGTATGTATTCAATATATTAACCAACAAATGCATTCAATAAAGTACAATGAAATAAAAATCATAAAATACAATTAATGGTGTCAACTGCCACATGTTTCGGCACCAGCGTGTCAACTTCAGGGGGTCTACGATTTTGTCTGGAGGATGTGTACAAACATCTGCCTCACGTATGTGATCCAAATGGATCTCATCCGGATAGAGCGTGTGAAGGGTACCGTGTCGGGCGATGTAGTGTACTACACGACTTGTACACATTTGTTTTATTATTCTTGTAACGGCCCATTAATGTCGAATTTATAACCTTGAGAGTGGACCTACATGTGCATGACATTTGTGACTCGGACTGACCGGGGAATCAGATGCTGAAATCAAGACGATTCATTAATCATCTTATGTGTGTTAATGTGTATGAAAGTTTTGTTTTCACTGTCGATTAGTTAATTCGGTCTCTGCCCTGTTAATTAGAAATGCGTTTGTTTTGTGGGTAACGGGTTTCTCGAGACTTTGAAGTTCTATATAGCATGTTGATGATTATTCAAGTCGTCTAGGATATTACGCCGTGTCGACAGGTAAATAGTTATGGACGATTAGGAGCGCAGTTTCGGTAACTGTTTGCATTGTAATATCCCAAAAGAATTATCTCCGAAGCGTCCACGCCGGCTTTTGGGGCCCACCTAGTCTCCGTCAGTGTTACCGGATGCGCTTTTCAGGGCAGAGGTTGAACACGAATAGAGCTGTATCTCCCCACTGCACCACACTCCCTTATGGTGTGCTTAGGGAAACTTTGGTTTACGTATAATTGTTATGCTCATTAAGGTTTTTTTTGGTCGATTAAGGAAGTATTGTGGTTTTACGCTGCAGGCAACTGTTGATATACTGCCTTAAAATGGGACTGAATTTCGTTTCAGATCTCTTAAAGGTAAGCACAGTTCGAGTACCAGCGCGGGCTGAAAATGCAGGTTATCAAAAAATATTGGTGTCCGGTGATTCTTGTGGTACCTGCCAATATCGGCACGAAAGAATTGTGTTTTGCCTGTTTATGTATCTTAAGAGAATCGTGTTTTTATTGAAAGTGATAGCATTATAAAACTTACCTGTTATCCGATTTCGAAATGTTCGAACATGTACAGTGTATTTATCATTCTTGGATAACCATGGAATTGGTCATAGCATACCTCAAGCTCCACTTACATGCGATGAGACTAAAAAAATTAAAAAGGGACATTTTAGTAGAATGAAGCAGTGTCCTGTAAACAAATTATGTTTAGAGCTAGTTAGGAGAAATACTCCTTAACTTGGTAGCTCTTTTCACGTTAGAAAACAAGGTACAGTCGTACTAGATTGTTCGTGACTTCCCCCAGCCTTTCCGGGCGTTTGGTTGGCTAGTGTGATCTAAAAATAGACACGTCCGCTTTCTCCCCAGTATTAATCCAGCCGTGATATACAATCAGCATCCATGTGGATTCTGACTGTGAACAAGTTCCGCCTTTGATTTGGATTTGGCAGAGCCGTGTTGATGGAGATTTGATGATTTGAAGTTCACACCGAAAAGTCGGTTGCGTTTAGCGCAGCGGTAACTTGTCTTTATTGAATTCCGGTAAGGGAAACGAGTAATCGACACTTATCGTGGTTTCCTGTGGGTTGTTTTAATGGTGCCATTACATTGTCTGCAAATAGGCTAAGACCGCTTACTTCCAAATCTGTCCGCGATCACTCTCATATGTAAGTCGACGTAACTATTTTGCAGGTTACATAAGCGCGGTGTGACTTTTATTGCTGGAGTACCTGCATAGAATGTCTGTGGGGAGGGGGAGGGAGGTTCGGTATTCTGTTTTTTGTAAAAAGGTAAGGGTAAAGCAGTCCCGTTAAAGGTCCGGAGGGGCCCAGATGGTTCCAGGAAGTTAAGGTTCCCAGATTTCGTGATAACGGCACAGGACGGTGGTAGGTTGTCAGCCGTACGCACCGGCTGCATTTACCGCCAGGAAATATTCCTGGTACTCATTTTTGTTAGAGGCTGATTCGACCCGAGGGCCATAGTGCGCTCGGAAGGATTTTATGTCAGTGAAAAAACCACTGACACTAGCTGGGCTCGAACCAGCGACCTTCCGCGTTGTAGCACAGCACCTTAACCACTGTGGTACCGTGGTCTCCTCTGTTTTTGGTAGTTTTATTTATTCCTGGAAGGAAATATCCGAGTGGTATGTCAAATTAAGCCGCAAATCCCCCCTCCCCCAGTTTACCCTGAGCTTAATTTACGGACCAGCCCCTACATCATGCAAGTTGCGAGCACACCCCGAAGTTTTAAGCAAATCTGTTCTTATTTAGTTCTTAAAATTTTATTGCAAGTTTCGGATATGTGATTTATTTGGTACCATTTACGGGCGTCGGATTTTTGTTACTAAACCAAATACGGCGGAAAGAAATACCAGGAACTTCAACAGTAAAGACACCAACAGTTCCTTCGCGCGGTGGTCCCGAAAGTGTGTTCCGTGGATTCCAAAGGATCTGCGAACAGTTCGCAGGGGTTCCGTGGATACATTTCTGTGATGGATACTTTGAAGTTCACTTATTTATTTAAATTAAAGGAATAATGTTTCGTTAATATAATCGGAGAACTTATGTTTTTACTTGGCGGTATATTTGTTTCGTATTTAAGTAAGAAACCCCCTGTACTCACGAAGTGAGCGATAATCATTTTGATTAAAGTTAAGTCATGAAATGCATTGTTACGTATGTTACTGCTAGGTATTCATAGCTACCAAAAATCGGCTCTGAGATATAAATTTTTAATTTTGGACGTCATCCGGACATTCTCGATTTCCGTGCGCAAAAGTGTGAGATTCCGTGATTATTTTTCGAAGCCAAAAGGGGTCTGCGAGCAAAAACGTTTGGGAAATACTGACTTAGTGTCTTTTCATGTGTCGGTAGGCAGGGCGAGTACTGAAGAAACGACACAATGCACAGGATATCAGAGTTCATTGTGTAGACCTATGCATCGTGTTTGTAAGTCGTTCAGAAGTAGGTGGTTAACATCCCACCCTATTAATTACACAAAAATTTGAGACATTTTGTAGGCGGCTGTCAGGTCTTTCAAGGCAAAGAGTAACAACTTACCGCTATTGTGGAGAAAATGGTTGACGCCCTCTGAAGCGGGGTGTGATATGTCGAGATGTAAACTTTAACACACGGAAAGGACAGCACGGTCGATGTCAATATATGGAGAAGAACCGGAAAACGAGTAGGCATATGTCTTCGCCCCCGATAACGACCTTGTATAGATCGACTGTGTCCTGAGTGTCCTGCCTCCAGACAGCAAGTCGCCCACACGTCCTGGTGCCACTGAGGTGCATATTACGCGTATGCCAGCCAGTATGTCATTGTACTCCACCAGACACTAACTAGGCGCCACCCCAGACTCTGATGTGTTTTATTCAAACAGGCTAATTAACCTTTTGCATGGCCGCCTTAAAGAATTTGAAGGCCGTGAGCCCCAACTTTATTAAGCCCCCATCTTTCATTTGCGGAGCGCATCGTACATTATTTGCCATATCTTCGCGACGACAGCGAAGAGTCACAACGGTTAGTATGCACCGATTTCATACAGCATCACAACATACAAAAATTACGGTATTTGTGGAGCAGATGGCTGGTGGCGCTCAAGAAATGCCGGAAAAATTAAAATCTAAAATTGGGTGTTTACAAATCCCGGTGGCCAGATCGCCATGCCGGCCAAATTTTGTACTGTGGCGCCCTAATATTTGTAGATTCTCAGTAAAAAACCCGCTTCATGTCACCCTTCTTGTAGCTAGAATTTTGAGATGGCTCCCTGATTTTAGAAAATTTGTGCATCCCTGTCCCAAATAAACAAAAAATGTAAAGCAAGCTCACGATTTTATATCATGTCTGCATTAAAAATTCAGTGCTGAACTGGCGAGCTGGTAGCGGACGGGACTGGTTGCACATGATACTAACAAGACTGACTGTTGATGTCAATCGCGTCTAATATTTTTCTGAATGGACATAAAAACCAATATCTTTCCTAATAGCTAATAGTTCATAACTATACATTACAGTTTTGGTTTTATATTTTATATCTTTTCTCCAAATGTGTACTTGTAATGTAATATGTGTACTTACATTTACTGTGCTTTTTGTGTTGTTTCTTTTATGTATATTTATTCTTATTTATTTTGTCTGTAGTAGTGTAAGGACTACTGCCACCGAGTGACAGCTCAAGTGCAGTTTGTAGTAGTAACAGTAGTAGTAGTAGTAGTAGTGGTAGTAGTAACAATAAAGATATAAGGTAAACTGTAAAGCACTCTTGTAAAATTAGGCCACAGGCCAAAGTCTCTGTGACTTCCGCTTTAAGGCGGCACTGGCAGATTGTAAGGCTGTGTTAATAAATGAGTGAACAGGCGATTCACGGAAATATCTTATGAATAATGTGTAAATGGGGCTTTTACATTATCAACGGAGTTCGTGCTTACCGCCCTATTTGGAAGTTGCTTGCGTGCAAATGCGTTTCAGCTTAACAGGTATCGTGTAACCAACCTGCCTGGCGTAGAGTCTGAAAGTTGGCTTGACTAGGAAGAGTTGCATTGAACCATTTAGATACCATGTTATACGACTTTATTGATTTTCCTTCTGCCATTTCGAATAGTCATTGATTTCGGCACGAAGTACAGTGGAACTCCACTTATCCGGACGCTGGTTATCCGGATCGGTTTGGCCCTTCGGAAAGTTTTTCGAGAATCCCACAAAACTAAATCGCCTTGAAATTACCGGTACAGTGTTATGGCTCCTAGAACTTCAAATCAGGCGTGGTCGAAAGGTTTAGACTCAGGTTCATACTGTAAATTGTAACTTCAAACTGCCAGTGTAACCTACTTTCAAAGAAAAACCCAATTATTCGGATTTTTTGCATATTTGAATGGCTCGCCGTCCCAATTAATCCGGATAAGTGGAGTTATACTGTACATGGAACGTGCGTAAAATTCATAATAATTCTCCTTTTCGACGGGAAGTGAGAAAGGTTAAAGTGTTGTTATAAGATAATATATCAGGATTCTGTTCTTTGCTGTGTTAAACAACTCAAAGAGTGCGTACTAACTTGATACAATGACAGATTTTTATATACGAAGCCCTGACAAAGAAATAAACAGGTATGCATGTAGCTCCACCCATCAGTGATTAGAGCGAGGATGGGAAGATTCCCACAATATCTCATCCGTGTCGATCCTTTTTAGAGGTGCTGTGGTACGGAAACATCTGTTTCTGGTGGCAGCAGTAAACCCCGAGCATGCAGCCAGCCATCTCTCTCCCACGGAAGTCATTCGTCCATCTGAGAGACATTTGCCCCTGCACTCAGTGGCGAGTGCTGTCGCAAAGTCTGCTCAGTAATTTCAGTGTCTGACTGGGAATACGGAGAACGCGTCACCCAGCCCAGCTCCGCACGTTAGCTGCATGTCCCGCTGTATTCATCTTGGGGGGGGGGGGGGGGTGAGTGGCCTTGTTCGTTCTACAAGACAGGACGAACCG
>Ga0136643_10006182_pt1 | contig 17100 bp, 8 predicted proteins | sample TergutLab28metaG_FD_96883 | JGI IMG/M metagenome (GOLD analysis project Ga0136643, IMG submission 96883) | Labiotermes labralis P1 segment gut microbial communities from Petit-Saut dam, French Guiana - Lab288 P1 (version 3) (version 3) | ecosystem: Host-associated > Arthropoda: Insects >... | reverse complement strand
TGTGTGTGTGTGTGTGTGCGCGCGCGCGCGCAGAGCTGGGCATGTGTTTATGTGCATGTATGTGTGTGTGTCCATGTATATGAACATAAGAATACTTACAACCTTCTAAAATTCATATAGTTCTAATATAAAATATCCATGAAACATAAAAAGGTAAATCAGTCCCATTACAGGCCTGGAGAGGCGCAGAGGGTTCCAGGAAGTTAAGGTTCCCAGATTTCGTGACAACAACACAGAATGGTTGTAGGTTGTCAGCCTTACGCACCGGTCGCCTTTATCCCCAGGAAATACTCCTGGTACTCATTTCTGTTACAGGCTGAGTCGACCCCAGGGCGATAGTGCGATCGGAAGTATTTTATATCAATGAAAAATCCACTGACACCATTGGGGATCGAGCCAGCGACCTTCCGATTTGTAGCACAGCACCTTAACCACTGTGCTACCGCGGTCCCCCCATGAAACATATGGATTTATTTATTCATTGACTATATGCTATGAACAAAAAGAGATATTTTCAAGTCTTATTCGTCATTGACCCTATTACTGTATTTGTTTTTCAGACAAGTGTAAGATTAATATTCTTCCTCGCACATTTAGGTATTTCAGGATGCCAATAACACATTAACGATATTTACCCATTTACTTTGGAATATCTTTTCTTAAGCCCAGGAAGCAATTTATCAATAGAAGACATTTACAAGTCTCTCAATACGTATTTCATAGACATTTATTTTAATTGTTCTCCCTGTAACAGTCTTCATAGGTTATAAAATAATGTGTTCTGGTCTGTGACGACATGAAGACTGAGAGAAATTTCGAAGGTTGTCTGAGCAACTATCCGTGTTCCAGACAGTACCCAAACAACAAAATCCATCGCAATCACAGACATTGGTACTTACACTGTGAGGTTTTTCGTTGTCATAACAAAAAAGAATTTGATTTAGTGTGAATATATATCTAGAAAAGGTGTTCCGTATATGACACATTTAGCACGTGACTCCTTAATAATTATCCAAAGATTACATGGTGTAACAACTCATATCTCTTATTATTCATTTTATGTAAGTAGGCATATGCCTAATGCCGGTATAGATAACTTCAGATTTTTATACCTACCAAATATTTTACAATAAATGTTTATGTATTACCCACAAATTACTGTAAGAATTCATTTGAAAAGCATCGTGGAATCTCGGTTTATTTTTCTCGGAATAAGTTGACATTCTTTTCAATAAAATTATCTAGAGCTACACATTAATCCTTTTTCTCCAATCCATACTTGGTACAGGGACAGAAAGTTTAATGTACAGTATTATTCTGGTGATGTTGGTGAAATTGGTTTTGTGCATAACGGTCTCGTGTGGCCAAGTTCTTTTAACGTTGTTCTGTTCAGGGTGCTTGCGTTTATTAGGCTACAAGATCTACATCTCGCTTGTTGAAGCTATTAGAAAGTAAAGAGGGTCACAGGCGTATGTGTCATGTCCAATACAGAAAATAGTTTCTCATGTCGGGGGCCATTTATAATTCCAGGTTAATCCCTGTGGAATTTCTGTTGAAAAAAGTGGTACTGCGACTGGTTTTCCTCACTGTCTATTTGCTTGCCTTGTCAGTGTCACTCCAGTGCTCCATACTTACACTCTGTTGATTCACCACTGACAGTATCCGGACAGTCTTTATATAATGCACGAAAAATTTCCAGATTTGTTACATTTCCCTCACAATTCTCAAGCCCGATATTATTAATGGCTTTGTGTGTGCGGCTGAAGATTAAGGTTCGTTGCGACCCTTCCCTCGACAAATTATAGTTAAGTTTTTCTTAAGAATTTATGGACTTGAAGATGGTATTTTCACTCTAAGGAAAAGAACTCGAAGTCAAACACGTTAATTCCTTCTGTCATCTACCAATGAACAAATAATTTGTCATAGACGTAGGCTATTCCTGTTCCACTATCTGACCTCTAGAACAAGGAGAGACCAGACCGTCATACTAACAAAGAAGGCAAATTCTCTTTATATTTTCTCCCCTTTTCATCTGTATTCACACATTCAATATATATATATATAAATCCTGTGTGAGTATGGGGAACGCGGAAAATTATTGCATTTTAACAATCAAAGGGGGCATACAAAAAGTACAAACACAAAGAATTTGGAAGAAAGATTGAATTGATTGTGTGTATGTGTGTGCGTGCGTGCAGTCCGTTCTGTCCTTTCCTGGCCAAATGTTCTTTCATGTGTGTGATGCTTTGAAAGTAAACAACAATTTGCCTTTCATGATCGACTGACCCTAAGGTCATACACAAAAAAAAAGGGGACTAGGATTTTCAGCCCTGAAATTCTTAAAAATAACCCTGGGCATATAAAAATTAAGCAAAGAAAAGAAAACGAGCAGAACAGGACACTGTATCGTGTTTAGATAAAAAAATATTTGAATGAAGTTATTAATATTAGTAGTAGTAACAGTAGTAGCAGTAGTAGTAGTAGTAGTATTCGTGTTTATGATGGGTACTTGCAATTAAATATCTGAAACAAACCATGTTTCTAGTGTACAAAATCTTCCAGTATTCAGTACCGTTTTCCATTGCACACGTTTTTACTTTACCCTCCCACTTTCCGAAGTACGTGCTCAGTGCCCAGTATGGTTGTTGTCTGTAGTTCGTGATTTCGAGATTCCAGGTACTGTACTCAGTTATTGTCTGGATGATTTTCAGATGGTTTCTTTTTCCCTATTTTTACTGGTATCACTTTTGTTTTCATATTCCACTTTCGCTGTAATTATCATTATTGTCTTAGTTACGTAACGTATCTTATTTCTACTTAGAGAAAGGAGATTCGAGAATTCACAAAATACGGATCGAAGTTGCTGAAATAGATCTGATTTCGTGATGTCGCTTTGTAGCTTAAAGTTAAAGCTAACTTTCAACGGCTGTAGCATCTTTGATAATTTCCGGTGGATCATATCAGTGCCGGTGTATTTAGAACTTCGTTTAGTTGCCGTGTATGCATAAACACACCGATCCATGATGTTGTATTATGTACATCTCTATCTTATTGGCAATTTCGTCGCACTTTACATTAATATTTGTTGTAAATGAGCAGAGACTGCACACGGATTTATTCCATAGATGCAGGAAGCCATACTATTTTACCAATTACACATATTGACTAAACCGAAGTACAAAAATGACGGCTAATTCAGAATTTTCTCTCAGTAAATTGTGACGTGCTTCCCTCTTCTGTCACGAGAAAGTCTGGACAATTAATTACTTCTACCCTCACGCCCTTCAGCATCGTATCATTTACTGATTAGTTAGTAACAATGATTCGTTCTCTAGAGTTATTCCCCTGGCCACCTGCTCTGCCCCACTATACATAATTGTAATGTGACTTCAGCAGAATCGTTACAGGATCATTTGTGACGCTAGGTTATGAAGACAAATTTCCTGATTAACGCCTACGTAACTTTTATTAAGTTAGTTTCGAAATGTGTTGCTGTAGGTAATAAAATAACCCTCGATGTTGCGGAAATTGTTTAATTTCTCTCCTGTTAAATATAGAAAGACACGAAAAATATCGTGACGAATCAAACGTGGTGGTATTTGAAGACAAGTGTTTTGTGCGGTCTCAAGCCTATAATATAACCAAATCTTTTGTCACTTAGATCGGAATATCTCTCGTGACAAATGAGAAGTGGATGTGAGAGGAGACTTGAAGAATCTCTTTATCTACGATATTTAAAGTCCAGTGCCACAATACGGATCACCTGCAGTAAAATTTCAGAACTTCATTTTTCTCGAACACTGTAGAAGTATTTCCGTGTTTTGTGTGATTTTAGTAATAAACAGCGAACATTTCCTTACACAGTGCCTCAAATGGCCAGTCTTTTTAATGGAAAAATGTGTGTTTTCTGAGAGATGCGATATAAAAATTTACATATAATGCAGAAAAAAATTATTTTTCACAGACGTAATTTCATTTCATAAATTCGTAAAACGTGCCTACCATCGACATGTACAAAAAATGTTTCCAAGATTTTGAATAATCAGATTTCTATATCAACAAATAATTGCTTGTACTTTATATGGGATGAATTACATTCCACATTTTGTGCTTATAAAGTCTGTTCAAGGTACCAAGTCTTATGACAGTCGACTAGTACAATTTTATGAATTTTATTCAACTTCTTATTTTGTACTCCGTGTTGATGATCTGTGAAAGATCGAAACTAGTTAAAGAGGTAAAAGTATAATTGTAAAATTACGCGCTTCATTATCCAAGTAATGCAAAATATATAATATGTAGATACAATTAAAATTATAAAATATTTAAAAGTGCTCCAACGTGTTTCGGATCACAGAGGATCCATTATCAGGGAGTCTTGTACAGTGCTTGGCTAAAAAATTACAAGAATGCTTCTATCGTTTCCGTTGATATGGACGAGGTCGGTGTTATGGCAGCATATTCTGACCCGTTGTGCGTGTGTGTAGTTCACTGAATATGAAGTGTCTTCATATAAATGTGTAGTTCACTGTATATGAAGTGCCTTCATATACAGTGAAATACACACACGCTCAACGGGTCAGAAGTTGCTGCCATATCACCGACCTTGTCCATGTCAACGGACACGATAGAACCATTCTCGTAATTTTAACCAAGTACTGTACAAAGCTGCCTCATGATGGATCATCTGTGATCCGAAATTTGTTAGAGCACTTTTAAATATTTTATCATTTTAATTTTATCTACATATTATATATAGTGTGTTAGTTGGATAAAAAACTGTTTAATTATCATTGATGCACGGTGCAAACATGAAGATTGTAAAATTACTCATTGTCGTTGTTAATTTAATTCGTTATAATAAGATAGAATCTACTCATATCTGTCATTATTTTCAAGTCAGATATGACAAAATGGACATTTATACTGAAAATGTGATTGGGAAGTGTTCCTCATGGGCTAATATTTGTGACAGTGATTTAAGTGATACAACTACAGTGTGACTAAAAATTTCCAGTAGAATTAGTAACTGTCTTTACATTAAACGTGGCAAGTTAATAGTCATCCAGTTACCTTAATTAATATTCCTCGTGGCTTTCCTCAGTCCCTTCAAGCAAATTCCAGCCTAATATAGGCTTAGACTTCAGTAGCTCTCTTCCAAATTCTTTTCAGTTAATCTTTCACTAATAATTCTGTCGTTCGATGTTATAGTCTTCGATACCGTTAGATGTATTGAGAAACTATACCAAAAAATGACCTGTGAATGTGTTGACACCGTGGGAGAAGCCTTAATGTATTATTCTTATGCAATTCGAACACATTAAAAATTATTTGTTGATGTGTTATTGTACAGTAATACAAATTGGTCACAACCAGAAATTCTTCAGGCTATCAAGAATTCCGCTGCAAGCCTAATTCTCATCATCAACATTAAACTTTGTTAAGTTACAAAGATATTCTTCATTACCTAATCTACCACTCAGTTACATGATAAGATCTGTATTGAAGAAAAATGTGGCAGTCGTAAACTAAGTGTCTTGTCACAAAAATTTGCAAAATATATAATCAAATTACTTTCTGTGGTTATAACAATTTAAATCGATACAAACCTAATTTTGTACTTTTAAACGACGAGTTGAGAACATTTAAAATTTCACAGTGAACAAAAAGCACCTTAAATTACAAACCATGAGAAATTTAACTCCTTAAAGTTAGCTTTGCTTTAAACTCTCTCTCTCTCTCTCTCTCTCTCTTGTTGTTTTATGCAAATAATTATGTTACATATTTATGCGGACCAATTTACGTCTCTAGTATACATTTCGTTTCTAGCAGAAAGAAAGTTTCCTGTGAGGTGTCACATTAAAGTCACGGTTAAATATCCAAACTATAGCTAGATTAATATTTTGTAATATTCTTATACTCTAGTCTTTCTCAGACCAGTCACTTTTAAATCTCAACCATAAAATTTTTGTTGTGAAATCCTACCAAATACCTCCCATCACCTTGCAAACAGATTCTTGCAATAGGCTTACAGTACAGACGGTTGAAAGAGCCTTTTGGGATTAGAATTCACAGTGTTTTGGTAAACATTACATTTGACATCCGAAAGATGACGATTCATTAATCTTGGCATTTTAATCCCGAAAGTCATTTCACTTATTAACGGCCATTGACGATATTCAAGGTACTCTAATTTATATAACCGACCACGCGCACATTTCTGAGCGAATATGTTAATTTACAAATCAACCAAAATTATTCCTTCGGTAATGGCAACAAAGAGCAAGGACACTCGCTTCATTACATACTGCATTGCTGTACTTGTTGTTCCTCATTTTTCAGTTTCGTAATCTCGTCTCAGCGACGAAGCAGAAAATTATTTTTTAATACTTTAATTTTTTTACATAAAATTGTCACTTGTAACTGACTGGACTTACAATACAGTCCCCATATTAAAAAGAAACCCTAACCTTAGAAATGATTTATCAAGTTAAGGTACTAGCAAAGTTTCTTACGTGAAAATATAAGTAGCATATACATAATTTAAACTAAGTTCCTGTGGCATAAATGAAATTCTTTTGTTTCGAAAGGCATAAATAATACGCACCCTTATTTTATGTATCTCAATTCTATAATTTGTAATAATTGTCATTTACCAGTACTTAGAACTTTAGCAACAGTACATCCGTCACATTTACAATTTTGTTAAAGAAACTTACTTTCATGTTCGGGGTCACACAGAAATGGTTTAAAAGCTGACTTGAAAAATTAATAGTTTTAATTGCAGATGCAGCTAGAGCGATTCTCAATATTTTGTAGTATTTAGAAAAATCGGAAACTTCAACGACAAAAAATCAACTTACACGTTAGTGCAGCCGAAACCCGAAATATCATTCATATTTCACGTACTTTAGTCAGTGGTCAATGTCCAAAATATTACTGACGCTAGGCGTCTAAATTATGCAGCAATTAATTCTGGAATTTATTTCCATCCGCTCTATTGTCAATATTATTTAGGTTTGTTGTTGCTTTTACCTGGTATTTAACTTCACAAACTTCTAAAGCATAGTTCACTCAGTGCAAGTATGTTATGAATTTGTACTAAATGATAGGTTCCTATCATTCCTAAACATTCGTGCTAAATGTCATCTGCATTTGTTTTGAGGAAAATGCTGCATTATATATTAATAACTTTTAAATTAATTATTTCCTGATTTCTAATGACATGTATTTAGTGCATTGCGAACTTAAACATGAGGATTTGATTCCAGTTGTTTTCTCTTTTTTATATAAATTATGTTATCAGAAGCAAGAAAGAGGCTTTTAAACTTCTCTAATCCTGAGACCTGAGACACACTTTGTGTGCTAGTGGTACTAATTTATATGAAGTAAAAAGAAAAGACGAGGAAAATTCCGAAATCCCACTTTACTGCAGTATAATCTCCGGCCCTATGCACTTAAAATAACTTTCATTTCCATAGATTCTATTGCGAAGAAATTATTATATTAGTACCTATTATATTTGGTGTAAAATGTTTGGGTATAACCTCCAAGTTTCACATCGTTGTGATAATTTTCATTTTTCGTTTTGACGTTGCACTTGCTGCGAATGTGACTTCCATTTGGGGGATGTTATTAAAATGTTATATTAGCAATTTTTACCAAACTTTTACGTGATTCAAGTTGTAAAATATGACAAAAAATAAAAAATATATATACTTATATACATATTTTTTTATCTCGCCGTTCAAAAAATAAACATTCTATGTACACTTTACCATCTAAATATCTGATGTTACGGCGTAATACAAATGGAATTTGTACGCCAGGTAATTAGATAAAAATACTGACACGGTCATAATGTTCAATATTCTTTTCTGTCTATCTGAATGTTATTACGCAACATGCTCCTTCATGTCGTTATCTCCTATGGTAGGTGGTATTAATCCTATGACATATTCTTCGTGTTGTTACGCCAAGTTATTATGCAGCCATTGATGTCCTTTTACATTAAGTTTACATGGGACATAATTAAGGAAAATACTAACGCCATCATAATATTTCATATTTACTGATTACATCTGTGAACATGTACTTTGTTAAGCAGATCACGAATGTACCTACAGAATGTAATGAATTTTTTTTGCGAGCCAGCAAGAAAAAAACATTTCGACAAGATATTATTTTGAGGTTACGTATGAGGGAAGAAGATACTTTGGACAATACCAAAGTCGATATGCTTCGTGTAAATAATCATTTCTTTGAATAAATATGACTGATTATAATGATGTTAATCACATTCTATAATATACATACAATTGAAAACATGGATAAAAACTTGCCCCTAATTAACTAAATAATATGACCAAATGAGACAGGTCCGTTTTGCAAAGAACTGAATGAACCTCAATAGTAGATTTGAGTGCATGCCCTACATTGCCAAATTTAAGTTGGCAAGTCTGTAAATTTGTTGAGTGGGAATAATCTGAAGCTGCGCTTTGTAAGTAACACAAAAGCTGTAATTACTTTCGACTTAGGTTTTGCTGCTAATTTCCTGCTGGTAAACCAAATGTGTGTTAATACATACACAGGTACTCTTCTTTCCTCTTTTGCTTTTATAGAGTGTCAAATTTTAATTCGTAAAGCTGAGCTTTTGATGCTTAGCTGGGACATGGTGGAAATTGTTTCTGGTAATATTTCGACACAGAATGCTATCCCTATGCTTGCATTTACCACAAACAAGCACACATGTGACGTCGAAATATTTGGTTATAGAAGTATGCTTTTTTATGCCACAGTTGAACCTTACAATAACTTGTGATGTGCCAGGTTTTAATTACATTGAAACACAAGCTCGCCAACTGTATAAAATCTCCCCTTTTAAGAATTAATTCTCAGCAAGTTTCAGTCAATCTGCCAAAACAAATTAATTTTAAGTAGTTAAATATAACATTTTTTTAAGCTTGGCGGTTTGTTTACACATTGTTGTGTCCTGTAAAAACTTATTTTAGACCACGACCCATATATTTCAAAAAGACAGTTGTAAATGGTAATTTTTTTAGTCAGTGTAACTAGTACGTTATTAGAGGAGCCAATTATAAAAGAAATTGAACAGAACCAACTTACATGGTACGGCCATGTCCAAAGAATGGCAGAAGGAAGATTACCCAAAATAACGTTGAAGTGGATGCCGAAACAAAAGACAGCACGAGGAAGACCGAAAAAACCTGGATGGAAGTTATAGGGAAGACCATGAACGAAAGAAACTTAAATGAAGGCCAGTGTGAAGATAGGAAGCAGTGGAGTCTAGGTGTCGGACAACGTAGAACAACATTTTGAAACCGACATACATACATATAACTAGTACGTTATTAACAGTTCTAGTGAAGACGAAAGTTAAATTAGCTATCCAAACACTTAAATAAGAAAGCGCACGTGGTGCAGTTAGAATCCTAGGTTGATACAGTCCCCACACGCTTGCGCCTTTGTTAATAGAAATCTCCATTAACAAAGAATTTCTGCTTGTAAAGTAAAGTACAAAAGATAAACAAGAATTAAGGTTTAAATTTCAGTGCTGTAAATCCTAATACAAATTTAGGCTATATTGGACATTCTTCATGTGAGTTTTGAGATTTTGTTGCGGGAGTACTAGGTTTATAGTCTTCCGCAGTACATAGCCTTGTGTTTAGTAAAGAGGTAATATATTTTGGAGGTGTAACTTACCTTTGTCTAACAAACAGACGTAATAAATCTACTACAATTATTGTGCATTAAATTGCATGTGGCGCAATTCAGAAAAAAGTAGCAGAAATTTCCTTTGAAACTTTGTTGGCTCGCTGGATTATCTACACTTAATTAAAAGTACGTTGTGTGGAATGTCTTTAAAACAGTACATAAAACATTAAAAATTTTATCGTGTTAAATAAGGACAATTAGCCTGAAAACAGGTAAATCTAAAAAGAGATAAATAATATACATATAAGGTAACATCACGGCGCGTTCGGATCCTTGGCATGAGTTCTGGTCTTAATTATCCATTATCAGGAATACATTTGCACCTCTATATGTCATCTTGTCGAAAGCAATATGTTTGAAATATTATTACGTACTTATCTAACATTATTTTAGTTACACAGAAGCAAGTAAATTTCTTTGCGCCACTTTATGTTCGATCATCTATGGTCGGCCTGGCTGTGTGTATTTATTGTAATTTTCACGTTGGTGCCATTATTTTCGGATAAAATATATTGAACTCGAAACATTTTCTATGAAACTTCTCTCAATTCAGTGAGAGTTCATTGAGATAATAAAATTAACGCACTTAGGTCTATATCAGACGTGACCGACACACTGTTCGATTTCAACCAAATCTGAATTTTCTCGACGAATTTTAAAGAAAGGCCTAAATATTAAATCTGAAGAAAATCCGTTCTGGGAAAGCCAGAGCTCAAAAGGACACGATCAGCTTTGAACTGAGAACCATCATAGGTGCTTGGATATATGCTGCCGCAGACTGTAAAACTTAAAAACCAACCACAACGGTTTTAATTTTATTCAATACAAAGTATATACATATTTTACAAGAAATGTTTTGACTGTGCCTTAATTATAACATTTTAAAAAGTACGTATATAATTTATACACACAACGTATGTTAACTGCAAGTCATACTACAATTTATGAAAATTTCTAAACATTATTTCACCGTTTCTACTGGATTTTTCCTTCGGACACGCACTCGCTGAAGATTGTAGGTTTTTAACGAAATATGTAGGAATTTTACCTACCTCTAGTATTCATATTTATCTGATATAGTAGGTTTTGGTTGGTTTAATAGAAGAATACAGCGACTTTTATTTTCTTGATAAAGTATTTTCTCGCATTGCCAATTCATTATAGAAACTTATATTTCTGTAGGTGTCGTGTACCTACCGTTTGTTTCTGATTGTTCACAATATAATCCGAACACACATAACACACTGTCTATACAGGAGCATTCGGTTCGTCCGTTGCAAGCAGTAAGTGATTTTTCGCATGTAGGAACATCGAGACAAGGTCTGCTTCTTTTACTGTCAGAGGTAAAGAATACTCTCTTAGTGTTATACGCAGATACAGATCTGTTTATCGTGTCAAGCCTTTCGCATCAGTACAATCATATTGCCAATACTCACTTCAAATATCACACAGAATTTCCTTCGCTTCCCCCTTACGTTTTTACACTTATGTTTACCGAAGGCTGCTTCCAACACAAGAGAACATTACTACATACTGATTTTATTATGTTTTTCCGTCTTCTATCCTTGCTTTGATTTCCCTCTTCTTCGTATTTTCTCTTCCCATTTTTATTATTTCCCTTTGCAATCTCCGACGAATCGCATTTTGTTCCAGCTTAAGACTAAGGCTACTGCCACACCGTCTTTCAGCCGTTTGGCAAGTACACTAGCCTTCTATTTCCACTTGATAAGAAACCGTTTCTCGCGTTCCCATGCCAATAAAACTGACGACAACCTGCTGTCAATACAGCAATTTTCTGAGTTGTTTCCGTTTGATTATACCCGTTGCTTCGAATCTGCTCTTTCTTTCTCATATAGCTACCATATGCTATAAATACACAAACACCCTTCCAAATACGGATCCCTTGGATATACACCAAGTGTTTCGATATATTTCGGGTATAATAAAATGAGTAATAAACGGGAACACTTTCTGCACAACTTATATTACATTAGTTGGTAATACAACTTTATGATCGGAGAGGTAAAATTTCAAATACAATTTAAATGATCAGTTGTCTTCTAGTATTGAGTGATAGGAATAAGAAATTACAGACCAAAGAAAATAGATTAAATAAATGTAACGACGGTATAAACTAATCGCTTTAGTAATTAAAATAGGTTTAAGTAAAACGCAAATATATAAATAAGTGTAAAAAATATATGGCTGACAAATTATATACAAATTCGTTACATTACACAAAAAGATACGTCAAACCCAAAGAAACTTAAACCTAGAAAAATACTGACCGACAGAATTTCCTTCAACCTTTTCGTTATACTGTTTCTTCTATGTATAAAAACCTCCCGAATAATCGACATAAATATGAATATGTCTCTTTCATATTAGATCGGTATTTTGTTAAGAATGACACATTATTGCCTGGTATTTACAAAGGTATACCAAATATCTTCTCCTTAAAAATTATGAACCAGCTTGATGGGACAAGTAGGAAGAAAGTTCTTCAATTCAACCCAAGATATCAGAACTAGAGTTGTCGAAAAGCCAGCCCCGCGCCATATATTAAATAAAAACCAGTGTTCTTTTATGGAAAAGTCCGTAAACTCGTTGGTGACAAACAGACTAACTTTCGCAAAAATCATCAAATTTTTAAATAAAGCTTAATATGAATGTGACAGAAATGACATATCTGAGTCAGTATGTTATATTACATAAAAATATAATGTCACCGAAAATATGGGTTTTCGGATCATCACATTAAATTTCTTGGAATTACATAAAAATTAAGGGATAGACTATGGCTATGAAGTCTGAGTCACTGTGGGGTCATTGAGATTTTTCATTGACTTAATCCTTCCGGTCTACGTATGGCCCAAGGGTCGACTCAGTCTCAAACAGATGTTAGTACTAGAGATAACTCCTAAAGGATAAAAGTGGCCGATGCGTAGGGCTGACAACATTGTCACCTTCTTGTACCGATTGTCTAGAAATTCTGGGAGCCTCAGCCTCCTGGGGTCATAAAGGCCTGTAGAGGAATGGATCTTGTTTAAAATAATTATGAACGATTTCGGACCCCCTGTATCTGGTGACAAGGAATCTCTTTTTAAAGGAGTTTTCAGCAGTAAGACGCTCAGGTAGGTATATATTTTTTGTTTTGTAGCCTAGATATAGCCACTACTTGCCTTTCATATGACAGAAAAAATTACGTCGTATAGCAATCAGGAAAAAAGATTTTAAAATAGGGCGCTGCTTGCTAGTGTCGACCGCAATATTCCACATTTCGCAGATGTTTTAGGAATATTCTCAAACACCTTCGGAAAGTTGCTAAGCAAAGAAATGGCAAACCAAGTTAGAAACACTTAATAAGGCCATGACATTTCGGCCTAAATTATAAAAATATATTTTTTTCTAAATTCAAAAGAATTTCGCCTTACTTTTTACCTGAATTGCAGGAATTTAGAACAAAAACTAAGGAAAAATAAAAGAAATTAAACCTACTGAAAGCCGGGAGGTTTTTCCTTAGCAGTATGTTATAGCTATAAGGAGCCATTGTTTCCAGTCGACTGAAATATCTGTTTTAACCACGTCTACAAACAATTGCTCAATCCGTTAATGGGATAAGATGGAACAGCGAAATTTGCAGTATCAAAACTGAATACCCTTTTCTCAGTGGAGAACATCACTACTTCCAGATAAAGCAGCATGAAACTCTGTCTAAAGTATATTCATAACTACTTCTAGCTTCTCCCACGCATAAGAATGAAAGAATGCAGTCCGTTATAAAGGTCGTTTAATTAACATTTTATTACATATAGGAAATACGTAAATATTTTATGTTATACACCCTTGTTGTTTGCAAAGATGTAAAGCGTGTCACGTGCTTCTGATAACGTGCCAATTCGTGCTTGTAAGAATGTTCTTTTAATATTTATGGCACTATTGTCTCTTACACCCGTCTCAGAAGGCACACAACTGCATTATTAACTAACATTTGTTTCTTGATCACCACAATGCAACAAGCAAAAATTAAAAACTGGTATTATTTAAAAGATATATCTTAGAATATTAGGTTTATTTTCATGGTTTAATAGATCAAATTTAATTTATCTTATGTATTTCACGTAATACTGCAAAATTTCAAAAAGTGCCACTTATTCGTACACATGTCTCGATGTCTTACAAACTTTTGTGAATAATTGATATCACGAAAAGCTCTAACTTTAAACCATCACGTCACCTCGAGACAAGTTTTAATGTGGATTATTTGATTTTTTTTAGTTTTATTGTATTAAGCGAATAAAACATTATTATTGCTCTTACCTTTCCTGTATCTTAGTTTCGTTTTGCCTTGTAGATAGTAGAAACATATACTTGTTAATTTTTATTACTTTCCGAAAAGCATAACTCAATGATATTCTAATATATTATTGCATTCATGTAAAACAAGTACTAATCTCTGTGTAAAGTTTATTTCGATCTATTTACGTCGAAATATCTCTGTATATACTCCATTTAGTTTTGAGTTAACTACTTCAGGTATATTCGTGTCAGCCAGTCACAAAACAGCGATTTCAGTAGCAAAATGGTAAGGCATTCCTTCATGATCTAATCTCCTTTAATATTTATGTTCATCATTTACATAAACTGCGCTGACAAAGAGGATATTTTTTCTTCCAACCTACATCTGCTAATCAATTAAAGTACGTGGCCTGGCTTATAGATTTTCTTAACAAATTATTTTTATATTCATACACAATTATTTCTTAGCATTACTTACTCTTTTCTGTCATCCTAACATACGAGTGATAAAGACTAGCAAATACACAAGTGACCATTTATGGATGACAGGAAGTAGTCATAGTATATCAAAATAAGGATGACAATAATGAAACAACTGCGTAAGGGAATGTAATTATAGAAAGAATTATAAAATTAAGACAAAACTTGTTGCAATTTACACCACGCGTGGTATTATTAAGTTACAAGCTATATCAATATTGAATTATTTTAAAAAACTTTTAGGAGAAAAAGGCTGATTTATAACTACAGATTTTCGAGTTTGCTCCAGCAGTGATGACATTATAATACCTTGTATGTGTTGTAAGGTACTTGATGGTGAATATGACATTCGGCACATTCTGTCATGGTTGTGTATCATAAACTGTAGGTTCATATCGTGGTATTGCGATGGTCAAATAAATATACGTTAATTCGTTCTTAATTTCCTTAATGACATTTTCAATTGCAGAAGTTCATATCTTCAATGGAAATGAGAATATAACCACGAATATTGAGTGGATATGAGCAGCACGGAACAGTGTGTTTAAGCTTGTTGCTACATCACCTCCAACCCCTAGACAGATTGACGGGATAAGAAAAAACTCTTATCACTTATATGTGCGCAATGAGTGAAGAACTTTAAAGCGTTCGCAGTTCAAACCTGATGTACCTCAATTACAAGTCTACAGAGTCGTTAAGTGTACACCAAAATGTTTCGTGAGACTACTCCCTTGAATGAAAAATATATAGGTACATAAATTATTTATTCAATGCTAACAAGTATAAAATATGTAATGGTGTCTAAATCTTCCATTAATAATATTAGAAAATTTGATAGAATATTGTGGCTTCAAAATATAAAGCTAAATTTGAATGTTTTAATGAATTAATATTTTGAAATCAAGGGCCGGGTAGCTCAGTCGGTATAGCGACTGACTACGGACTGGATGGTCCAGGATCGAATCCCGGTCGGGACGAGAGTTTTTCGCCCGTCCAGACAGGCTCTGGGGCCCACCCAGCCTCCTGCACAATGGTTAACGGCTCTTTCTCGGGGGTAAAGGCAGCCGGGGTGTGGGGCTGACCCCCCACCCCATCTAGTCCCGAGGTCCTAGAAAGTGTAGAGCTATACCTCTACGCACACTAAGGGCCTTCGTGGCCTATAAAAAGGGTGAAACTTAACTATATTTTGAACTCAGTGATACCATCGGATTTTACGCTAAACATTCTGAATTTTATCCACGCGGCTTATTTTTGTTTCCACGTTCTGCTAACAACAGTTAGTTCTCCATGGAGTAGTCATCGATTACATTCCTGGCTGAAACAGACTTTGTTCTTTGTGAGGCACGGAACTGAATTTCCGTACCTTTAAAACGAATATTAATTTCGGCCCACTAATATCTAGCTTTGTCATTTGGATATGGAGAGTGAAAGAGAAATGTGCAGTTTATTTTCGAAACAAATTCAAAGTTTTACGTTATATTTACTCCGATGCCTTCATTAGAAAGATAAATACACAGAGGTCATGAAAGTAATGGCTTCATTTATCATACAGGCCTATCTAATGAAACCGATTTTGAAGCTGTAAAATAAACAAAAATGTTTTGCTTTAAAATCGAAATATTTACGAATTCATAAACTAGAAATAATTCATTGCATATTATTGTTGTCAGGAACGTCACGCCATGCAGTGTGCTAGAAGTCAACAGAAATGTGAAGAAACTTACAGCTGTCATCTTCATTACAAAATAGTTTTTGCCTTGAATATCTTATCCATTCATTCCTCAAAAAAAATTATAAAAGTTTTTCAGACCGCGCGGTGTCGTAACTATAAGAAAACAATCTTCACAGCAGTTACAATATAAAATCTCGCATTTCCTTTTCACCAACTCTTTGTCCACCCGTCCGTACCTTTCTATTCCAAAACAATATTTTTAAATAGCCATGGGGTTTCATTTTGTAGGACTTGGTGGCACAAACCGCCTCTTTTGCTTCAATTTTCCCTGAAAAGTTTTTGTTAATATTTATTCAATGCGTGTAGCGAATTGCATTTATCTGATTCTACTTTATTTGCAACATCTAATAAAATTTTGCAACGAATATGTATTAGCAAACACCCCATTTTACAGTTCTAGATATTCTACTTCCATTTCCCCACTCTTATTGCCGGATACTTTCCACAAAATTTTCTATGGCGCATCTCCTGGCTGCGTTCAGTGAAACGTAAGTGTAATTACTGTGTCGAACGTTTTGACTGGAAAAATTATAGGTTTATGTCTATTGTCCACTAACACGTTAAACAAAGTCCTTCTTCAGTTTTTAGTTGATCAGCTGATCAAGATGTGCTCCCCATTTTCAGTTTTACAAAATTCCATTCCTAGAAAATATACCGAGCCAGACACGTCACATATAAGCTCTCTTTCGAAAATCTTGGAGAGATATTTTTAATTTTTTGCTGACCGTGCATCTCAGTATATTTATCTCAGTAATTAACCAACTTGATCTGGTATCACCACACCTATAGGTGTGATGATACCAGAGGCTGTGTAATGCAATTTTGACCTCCTTATGATCAGCACATTTGCTCGA
>Ga0136643_10006181_pt1 | contig 17102 bp, 13 predicted proteins | sample TergutLab28metaG_FD_96883 | JGI IMG/M metagenome (GOLD analysis project Ga0136643, IMG submission 96883) | Labiotermes labralis P1 segment gut microbial communities from Petit-Saut dam, French Guiana - Lab288 P1 (version 3) (version 3) | ecosystem: Host-associated > Arthropoda: Insects >... | reverse complement strand
CACACATACACCATACACCCCCGCACACCACACACTCACACACACACACACACACACACACGCCACACTTACACACACACCACTCACACACACACCACACACACACACACAAAACACACCACACACACACACACACCCACACACACACAAATGAAGAAATTCGATTATGTGAACACGGATGTTGTCTAACCCTCTCTAATAAATACACAAACTAAGGGCTAATCCTTTTTTGTAGACACACAGTTCCAAAGCCTCTAGTTGGTTTTTGTGGACACTGAATTATTACGATAAATCCATGGTGTAGAAATACACAAACCCAGGCCTTATTGTCCTATGTACACGTAGCTACAGTGCACAAACAGACACAGCCCACAATTTTATGATCTCGTATAGCATTCCATTGTAACTATAGACTAGAAAACAAATTCTAATATAATTTTTGCGTCGTTTTACCATACATTGAATATAAGCAATATTTCATCATGGTGTATACTTATGAGTATAAACTCGAGTCTACCCTAGTTCCATAGACACACACTCTAGTTTATCCTTGGTTTTTACACATTCAATTCCGAGTAAGTCACCGATGTGTGCACACATATTGCTGAAAGATGTGTTTGGTTTGTACACTAACCAAATCGGATCTCTTTTGAACACACACACTGCATTACAAGTAAAATTCTTTCATGATATACTGACACAAAACACTGCAATTTTACACAATTTATTTAGTAGTAAAGACTGGAAGATAATCAAACTTTCATTTATTCGCCAACTGATACACCAGTGAATTGTCTTATCAACAATATTGAAATTTACATTAAAATTTACATTAAAACAGCTCCGACATGTTTCGGTGTTACAGTTACATCACTGTCAGGAAGCGCATTAATTCGTGCTGACTGAATGTACTGTTGTTAAAACAGTCCATTAAAATACATCGGTGTGTGGTTAATAAGGTGGTGGTGTGGCTGCATATATCAGGTGCTTATTTGTGTATGTATGTTGCATTGTCCGGCAATTTAATATAAATTTTAATATTGATTTTTAAGACGACTCACTAGTGCACCAGTTGTTGATAAAATAAACTTTAGTAATATTAAGATGCACGGTACGAATACAAAAATTACTGAAACACGTTGTTCACCTATTTTAATATGTACTGTCCGGTTCACTAACACTGCATATTTTATTTCACGAGTCTGGATTTATGATTCAGGAAATCGGACCGAGCTGTGGACAGCTTTCCTCGAATTTATGTATCACCAAATTGCGCTATAATTACTGTATAATTTGATTAATTAGAGATAAGTTCCTTTTTAAGTATATTATTACGTTATAAATATATATATATATATGTATGTTAACTGCAGTTGTGTTGACACCCGGTGACAGTAGTACCGTACACATTTACACACAAAAAGATACATAGAACAACACAATTACTTTAGGCAGAGTGCGGGCCGTGCCCCGTCTTTGCGAATTATACCCTGAAATTCGCTTTACAAACCAAGTAAAAAGCACGGAAAATCCTCACTCAGGGTAGTCAAAGAGTATCGGTTTTCACGATGAAAACAGAATATACAGAACATACATAACAATAAGAATATATCGACATAACAATAAGAATATATAACTTTTTGTCAGTCGTGTGAAGGCAAATAATTTAAAATCCGTAGTTCGTTATATTTTTGTGGTTGGAGAGGGAATTTCAGAAATGTTGAAATTCTGAACCCCCTGTCTTAGGTATTATGTCCCGTGGCCTGTGTCTAGGTGTGGTTTCTTACCTGCACATTCATAAAAGATGTATCTGTATTTGTTGTACGCTGTTTTTATCAATGCCGCCATTTCTGTGCACAACAACACAAAATGTCAGGAACCACTTTTGTCACTGCGTGGGAGTCACTGCTGGATTTACATTAACAGACCGTTGATGGTATTTCAGTTATATATAATGAAGAAGCCATTGTTACTGGACGGAAAATAATTATAATTTTAAATGTAATCCTTTAATTATGCTTATTGCTTATAAATTAATGCGCATATTGTTGCTTGCACTCTGGAACAGCCGTGTTTTGTGCAAGGAACAGGATATATTACATAAATAAATCCCCGATTTCATTTGAAACAAGCGAAATTTTTATGTAAGCAATTAGAAATGTTATGTCTTGGAGGTACAAAATGGGAAGCAGCAGAACTCCTGATGTCCCAACTGGACAGTTACGTTCTTTCAGACAGAGCTGTTGGACAAATTTCGCAGCCTGGCATATTTTCCATAACTGTTAAGTCATTGTCTGTGCGCGTCTCTTCGCACGAATGTTATATGTGATTTCATTGAGTCGTTAAATATAGATTAGAGAGAAAAAAATCTTACGTTATCGTAACAAATGTGGTGCTTGAATTGTATTTATTCGTTTTGACAAAGAAATTACGAAGATTGACTGTTGATGTCGTTATGCTTGTCCAACTGTCCGCCCAACTCTCTGTCTTTCTAGATGTATAAAATTGATTCTCATGTTGGAACAAATTGGTAATTGGCATTTCCGCTAACAGTCCTCGACACCTTCGAATTTTCTTTGAAGTCGTACGGCGGTAACAAAATTTATTTGAGGATTTACCTAAAACACAAGCCGTTGGTTTGTTGCATTACCGTGGTTACGTCTGCTGCTCTCCTCTTTCTCTAGCAGGCACAAATTCTGGTGTGAATTACGTAACGGTTGTTAGTGTATCAACAATTAGTGTATAATTATATGAATGTCTGTGTGCATGTAGACAAGTACATTAAGGTAGGGTGCCAGCAAAGGCCATCTTTCAGGCGGTGACGACTGTGCGAGAGGCTATCGCACAGGCCGAGGTGAAGTGAGCTCTGCTGTGCGTCTTTTCCTTAGATTTTCAGGAGGCCTTCGATGGAAACTCGTACCAGTATCTCTTCACCATTTTGAGGAGCTATGGTTTTAGAAAATATTTCATAGAACGTATCAAGTGCTTGTATGAGGATGCCTTATCCTCGGTCCAAATCAACGGTTACATAGCACGGCCGATCCCGATTCACTGCTCGGTTACGCAAGCGTTTCCCTTGAGCATGTTGCTCTTTGCCATATGTGTAGACCCGCTTCTCCGAATCTTGGAGCACAAACTTCCCGGTATTCGAATTGGAAAACGAGCCCAAGAGACCGTGGTGGTGGCATAGGCTGACGATGTCACAATTTTCGAGACGACACCGACGGACTTACCTGTCGTTCAGGAAACCATACAATGCTACGAGAAAGCAACTGGTGCAGGCCTGAACGCAAGGAAATCAAAGGCATCAGCAGTGGGAGGATGTAGCATATCCACGGATACTCTGGACATAACATACCCCACCGAAGTAAAGATTCTAGGCGTCACCTTTACGACACCATCGAGCAATTAATGAACAAGAGCTGGACGAATGTAACAGGCAAGGTTAGAGCCCAGGCAAGGGACACTTACGGTCGGGACTTATGCCTCTCCCAGCGTATCCGGTACGTGCAAACGTACCTTCTAGCTTAAATCTGGCACACGGTCCACGGGTTCCCGACAACTACGACGTGTACCCGACAATTGACGACCGCCATCGTGTGGCACATATGGAAGGGAGGAACGTTCCGGGTACCAATAACAACACTACAGAGACCGAATAGACAAGGGAGCTGGGGCTTAATAGACATTGAGGCGAATTGTCGGGCCCTCTTGATCTGTCGAATGTGGTTACAAATTACAAAGAATGGGTCCGCAAAAGCAACATGGTTCCAGGAGTGGAACCTGGCTGGGCCCAGGGCGAAACCACCGCACAGAGTGAGGAAATCTACGTCATTAGAATACTTATATCGGTATGCGCTGGACATGGTCTACATAGCACCCCGTGGGAACGATGAAACGCTCTGGACATCCAAACGGCGCGTGTATAGCACCCTGCATTCAATGGCGGCAGCGACGAGGGAATCACGAGAAATGAGGATATCGCAACGAAGTCCCGACACAAAATGCAAGCAAGTGTGGAAAAAACCTACACACGGCCTGGATGTCAGAGGTAACCATTTCCATGTGGTACATAGTGCTACATGATATAGTCCCGACCAATGAGCGCCTACACGCCATCAGGCTCGTGGAGTCGGACCACTGCAGACACTGTGAGAGTCGAGACACCATCGTACACCGGCTGACGGAATGTAACGAAGGAACCGCCGTCTGGTAGTGGACGCAGGAACGAATTGCTCGGCTGCTTAGAACGGACTCGCGCAGCATTCCCGCTGACTGGAGTCTGTGGCCCCAGTTGCAACTCTGGCCGCCACAGAGACATGGGGCGATAGTGTGGATACTACCACATTTAGTACTCTACCGAATGCAGCAGCAACGACATCTATCGCTGGTAGACTATACTGACTTCATGCGCCGCGCATGATGGAAGTCGTACTGGGCAGCCAGCCGGAAGCAACAGGTGGGAAATTATCTGTCGATACTCTATACAGCGCCCGCAGTCTAGGTGAGAACGCAAGGGAACTGAAATCCGGTCAGGATGCGACACGAAGCAAGGTGAAAGTGTGGGAGATAGGTGACAAGATGTAGGAGGTGGCAATACGAAAGAAAAGACATGAGGCAGGTGGGATGTTCATTTCCTGTGTTTTGAGAGCTCAGTAAATTTTACCAAAAAATAATCCAGTCGCAGCATTTTTTAATTATGTTAATACTCACAGACTCTCAATTGAACTATGCAGTAACACGTCCGTTACTTAATTATACGTCTCAAAATTTATCTTTTCTCCATTGGCAGTGTTAAAAATGTGACGCAGATATTTTGTGATATTTCCGTAGTTCTTTTTCTCCGTTTACCTACAATTTGATTTAGAGGGGTTGTGTTCGAATGAGAGGAGGATAGGAGAGGGATTAGGTTTGTATTATGATTCTCCTTTACAGTCAATATCTTCACCTGGAATTGACTGATTTTCTGTCCATAGGATCTGGAATAATTTCCTGAATTTATAGCGATGGCAGGTACATTTTATATTTTTGCTCGCGAATCGTGCTATAATCTTCCTTAAGTCTCGCAAGCCATTTATATATATATTATGGTTGTAAACATGAGGTTAAATAGAGAGTGGCGATTTTCGGCAAATATCTCCATAATAATTATTTTTGCTACTTGTGAGTAATTCTGGTTACAGAGTTGAAGAGTGGTAAATAAAAAAGACTGGGGTGAGAGTGGAGGGAAAGTGTTGGGCTTGTATTAAGGACAGGTTCAAAAATAATATCCCTCTGTTTCTAATTTGACTACTTCTTAAATTAAAGTTCTCAACTCCCATTGTGTATTTTGCCTTAACTCTCGTTAAGCTATTTGCCACGATAAGTCTCTTGATGCAAGATGGCAAATGTTTAATTATGCATATGTAGTATAGTTAGTTGGAAATGTTGAACTGATGCATAATTTGTATTTTTTCATTGGATTGGAACTGAACAAATCAACACTAACTTACTCCATGGTGCAGAGTCCTTCTTGAGAATGTAACTGGTTTGCAGCTCGTCAAGAAATTCCCCGCTTTTCACGGAACCCGATGGTTCATTACCGCACTCACAAACGTCCGCCACTTGTCTCTATCCTGGGCCAGCCCAATCCAGTCCATATACACAAACCCATCTACACCTAGGTCTCCCCAGTGGTCTCTTTCCCTCCGGTTTCCCCACCAAGACCCTATACACCCCTCTCTCCTCCCCCATACGCGCCACATGCCCAACCCGTCTCATTCTTCTCGATTTTATTACCCGCACAATATTGGGTGAGCAGTACAAATCGTTTAGCTCCTCGTTATGCAATCTCCTCCATTCCCCCGGTACCTCGCCCCTCCTAGGTCCAAATATTCTCCTCAACACCATGTTCTCAAACACCCTCAACTTGCTTTCCTCCCGCAATGTCAACGACCAAGTTTCACACCCATAAAAAACAAAAGGCAAAATTATAGTTACACACGCTCAATTTTTTTCACATCCGATTTTAGTCTCAGTCAAATTTATATATATATAAAACACATAAATGATTTGGCTGGAATATGTTTTTGTTGCCAAAGTAACAAAACTTCTTGCCCAGGACTGGCTTTAAGTGTTGTCTGGTAGCGGAAACACGTGACCCTTTTGCCTATCATTATTCAGACAAAAGAGAATGTTATCTTTATATTATTAGATACTTAATTATATGTGTCTTAAAACAACCTGAACAATACCCTACTTGGTATATTTTCTAATGTATATTACAGTTAAATATCTGTGGGTCCTGAAAAATGTTTTTTATAGAGTACCTACTCGTTAATATGAATATTCGTGAGCAAATGTGCGCTCACAAACACACAAACACACACACACACACACCACACACACACACACACACACAAATACATGCACATAAAACTTATCAGAAAATTGTACTAAAATATACAGGCTACAGGCGTTCTTTAAGGAGCGGTAAGTTCTCTTGTAGAAGCCGCCAAACATGTAGAGGAAGTGCACTGTTTTGGCCATCATGTAGAAGACAATTGATTTTGGGTAATTACACTCATATATCATCACCTGGGACGCGTGTGTGAACAATATCACGAACTGCACCTGTAAACAGAACAGAGCGCAGGGATGAAAAACAATTAGTTCTATTTGTTCTGAGGATTAACGGTTGGCTGTTGTATTATGGACAAAATGTATTTCCAGTGGGGTTGGAAGTTAATTTTTATATATTAGTTAGGTGAAATTCAAGTCATTGAACTCACAGCCTGTAAACAAAAATTTTACTAAAATGTTTGCAACACTAATTATTCTTGTCATTTCCGAGAGTTGGCTTCAAATAAATTCTCTACAAAATCTCAAATATCCAGAGTTGAAAAGTAACCACAAAATGTCAGGGTGTTAGGGCAAGCCACTATAAAACACTGTAAAGGAATGAGACGATTGGAGCTCGACATCGGATTTCACACGATAGAAAATTCACTCACGTCTAACATGACACTGTGCCCATATGTTTTAAATTCCCACTCTGTTAATCTAGTAGCAAAGCTGGCATTTCCTGTTTTCTGTTCTCACTTTGAGGCTAAAAAGAAAATGCTGCTTGCTTGTAGCGCCTGTACGTCAGCCTTCAACTGTAACCCTTCGCTTCCAACATATCTCCTCCTAATGCCATGCAGGCATCTGTTCAGTTTTTGTTACACAGTTTATAAAATTCATATCCTCGTTCATGATAGTGGATATTTGAGATGAGAGGGGCTTTGTGGGGAATACAACAGCAGGCATAGACCGTTAAATTTCTCAGTATCGTTACTCACACCATTTATCTTGCTCATTTCTTGAGTACTCCCTACCTCGTATTTGAGAACCAAGAGAAGGTACTTGATATGAAATCAAGATTTTAGCTTGAACAATTTTCCAAAATTTTACCGACAATAAAGGGCTTATAACGTAATAATATTCATCCTTTGTATGTTTCGACACAGTGATGCAGTAAATACACAGTTTTATATCAAACTCGACAAACACAAAGATGCCTTACCAATTGCAGGGTTGTAATATACTTCTTCCACCAGAGGTACTTCTGCACTGTTGGTCCAAAGGCGGCCAGCAGGTAGTAAGTGTACATTATGATGTGCACAAATGAGTTGATGAGGCCCAGCACAGTCCCATGTCCGCCTGCAGACACACATAGTGATTTAGAATTTGTCCGTCTGGCGACTGGTTTCATAAGCAAGATTTGTGAGAGTTGAATTTACTTATGGGCATTCCCGAGGGCCGGCATTGCGTAGCATGAATTGTTTTTTCAAGTATAAATATTTTGCAATTACAATAAACTGAATGTGCTCACCCACAAAAACATACCCCACTTGCCTCCTGACACCAGTGGCGTACCCAGTAATTTTGTTCGGGGTTTCAACAAATTCAGTTGAGGACAGAGGACAGAGAGAACGGGGATCTGAGGGCGGTAGCCCCCTAGTCAGGGGTTCTAGAGGAAGCTGTAATTTGGTACAAAAAATTTATTTCACACAGTAAAAGTTTCTTAATTTTTGGTACTTTTAGACTATTTATGACGACAACCAATTGATTTGTCATTGCTAATGTAAAACAATTGCGAACCGGCGGTAGTTTTAGAATTTTACTGCCTTTTTTCCGAACATATTGGGGTGTTGGCGTCCTAAATTCAGCAATTTTTAACAGTTTTCAGAATCGGGTTAATTTTGGCACGATTTTGGATGGCCTTCAGAATTTCTGAGGGTGGAGGATTTGAACCCCCCCCCCCCAACCCGCCCTCTTGGTACACCAATGCCTAACACTATATATATTCCATATTTCTCATATTCATCCAGGCACTTTCAGAAGTATTGGAGGCCAAAGGATTTCAATACACTCGCCTGCCTGCCTGCCTACATGTTTCTTTGTCCCTCTGTGGATATACGTAATCATGCAGAAAATGCTCATAAATTTACACGGAAAAAAGAAGAAGAGGAAGTCTGTGCAGTAGACACATCTATGTCTGAATTTATGTATTGTAATATATAGACAAGATTTATTGGATTGTTGCAGTGTCAATGAATACTCTTAAGTGTAACTGAAGAACTCACCTGGTACGTATGTCACGCATATCCAGGCATCAAAAGGCATCATTGTATGGTGCCATAGATGCAGGAAAGATATCTGATTGTTCTTCTTCCGTAGTACAAAGAAGACCTGTAGACAACGAACAAACCGTAGGTTCGTTGTTTGGAGAATACCTCAGAACAAACATGTAATAAGAACAGTTTTTAAACAGTGCGTTCCATAAACTTTAGGACTGATTTTTTAAATAACAGAACTAGAGCGATCTATCGGCCAACCCCAAAACTAAGTAGTATAAATCAACATCCGTTCAAACTCCGCGTTTCGTTTGTTTACCTTCGACAGTGTACGAGTTGTTACTTGTCCTGTAAAGTCAGTTTTCTTTATAGGTCATGGATGGCGGAAATGAACAGAAGTTTGCCATAAAATTTTGTTTCAAAACCGGTCTTTGTGCGACAGAAACACTAGTATTGGTGCGAAAGGCTTATGAGAATGAGACTCTGAACCGATGAAATATTTTAGGTGGAATTCTCGTTTTCGAGACAGAAGGGAGCTGGTAGAAGATGACGAGAGAAGTGGCCATCCAAAATCAACTCAAACTGAGGTAAACATTGCTGCTGTTGCTGATTTGGTCAAAAATTGACTGTCGAATCACATCAATAATGATAGCTGAACCTTTGAACTTCCCCAAGACTGTAGTTCTTAGGATTCTGAAAGAGGATTTGGGAAAGAGAAAGTTGTGTGCACGTTTTGTTCCACTGCCCTTGACACCTGAACAAAAGAAGATCGAGTCACATCTTGCCAACATATTATCTCCATGGCCGAGGCACGCAAAAATTTTTTAACAAAATTATTACGGGAAATGAGACGTGGTGTTTTGCCTATGACCACGTAACAAAGCGACAGACTTCTGAATGTGTTGGTGAGACATCCTCTCGGCCGAATAAAAGGTCCCGCATCAAGAACATGTTGATAATTTTTCGACTCTCAAGGCACAGTGAACAAAGAATTTGTATCAGAAGAAAAAACTGTAAATGCACAATTTTGTAAAGGAGTAATGGATCGTCCCCCCCACTGGGCTCATCCAGCTGCGTTCTGCTCTCGAGATTTTTTTCTTGTTGCACTATAATGCGCCCGCCCACAAAGCTGCAAGTGTTGGCCGATTTTTGACCCCAAAAAAGTTACAACCCGACGTAGTCTCCAGATTTATCTCATCAAGACTATTTTCTGTTTCTCAATTTGAATACGAAGTTAAAAGGACTCAACTTTGCGGATGTTGCTGAGATCCAAGAATAAGTGACTGATGAAGTGAAGAAGATCCAAAAAGATGAAACTTCGGCAGCTTTTCAGAAACTGCACGACCGAGCAAATCCTGAATATATGCCAATGGAGCTTATTTGTGAATAAACAAAGGTATTGTCTTCCTCGTGTGTCTTCGATTTTAAAAACAACCACTCCTAAGTTTTTTGGACCGCACTGTGTTTGTATACATGATATGAGCAAATCTTTCGCACATAGATACGTGCATGCGTTGTACCAACTGAGATTCATGGCTTTCTGAGACTCGGTCAAAATTTCTGTTTTAATTTTATGTGACTCTGCTAATCGTGCATGTTATGGGAATATAAAAACGTATTGCAGGCACAAAAATATTTTAAGCGCTATTTTTCTTTATTTTGGTGCAACAGTTCCCAGTGGGCCAGGACCACCTAATTCTTGGTGTTTCAACACACAATGACGTATCACAATCGGTAGGACTCCTCTGGACGAGTGATCAGCCCGTCGCAGAGACCTGTACTTGAAAACACACAACACCCCCGATGGGATTTTTTTTATTTTATCGAATATTATATTTGTCAATACATGAAGATTGTTGGATGCCTATTGGTTCCTTTAAGCAATGTTACTGTTAGGCATATTATTTGGTCTTTCAAAAGTACTGTGTTATCAGTCATGATATTCATGATGGGAGTCCATTTAATTTTAGTCAATGAATGTTAGGTAGTTGCCAACGAGATTCTGACCCCGTATTGATTCAACAGTATCCATCTAGTTCGGAGTAGGAAGTCCATGAAGTCATGTAGGGTCAGGGTTTACGTTGCTGGATTCTGAAAATGACGTTTTCTCTCATCGACAATATTGCGTTGTTCCTTTTAGTGGGCCATGTACTGAACTGTGGTTGTAATTTCCATTCATCCGGTATTCGGGGTGGAATCGTTCGCAGTATCAATGCAATTGGAGTTTTCGTCTATAGTCATATTCTTAGACCCTCACCACATTCCGTCAATCTGTGTTCCAGTGTATCGGCCATTGAGCATCTCTGGCAGGAGTTCGAATGTAGCATCTTTATACGGCGTAGTCGTGAGATTGTGGGAATTAAATCATGTAGCACTTGGTACCATATTCATCTCGTGTTATCAGATACTGGGGTATCCTTTAAATTCTTCCATATTCGTGTCCAGTCGTTGTTGGGCGATAGTTTTTGTATGCGCATTTCAGGGGATCCAGTCGCAGTACTACGCTCGTTGAAAGGGCTGCGTAAAGTCTTTATTATGGGATTTGTGGTTTTCAGAGTCACCTCTTATGGGCGTGCATGCCGCTTCGATGTTGTAGCGATATAGGTAATCAAATTTCGCTGGTATCCTTCTTAACTGTGGCGGTTGGCTGTTCTTCCGTGTAGGTGCCATCTTGTGAGACAGTCTGTTGTGAAAGTAGCTTATTGTTGTCCTTGCTTCTCCATTCGTAGGATGAATAACGTCATACATTTTGCCATTTTGTGTATCAATGCTCTACATCCGGCTTCTTTGGGCAGTTGTAGCGTGGATAGTGGGACATTACAAATTGCGCCCTTCCGTATGAACCAAGATATCGCTGTGTTCATGCGTCTTAGGATGTCCGCGGGAGGGTGGAATATCTGTGTTTTGTACCATGCTGTGTCTAGTACGATCTCGTTAATGTATCAAATTCTATTACCACGGTTCAGCGCTCTGTGGTAGGCGTTCTGTGTATTTGTACGAATCTTGGAAGTCAGTATAGCCCATGATTATTTTGCTGACTCTTTTATGTTCGCCGTCGTATTGAAGCCAAGAATTTTTATGTCTCCATAGTATTTGAAGATCATTATTAGTGTCGTTTTGGTCCAAGCACCTAGAGCAATGGCACGGGATTTGTCTTCGTTTATCCTTGCACCAGTAGCTAGCATGTATAAGTGAAATGATTCCTTAATCTTGTCTATCTCACTTGGATGTAGTATGAAGATCGCAATACCGTCAGGGTATGCTACATCAGTCGTTTTGGTAGTATTATGTCTTAATTTACTCCCTGTAGCTTTGAGTCGAGCTTAATGAGAGACGGATTTACGCACAGTGCAAAAAGTATCATACAGAGTGGGCATCCTTGTCGCACTCCGCTTAATATTTTAATCGGTGATGATGTGTGCCCATTTATTGTCAAGATTTAAGTGGCAATGGCATAGATAGTCTTGAGTCGTGTACAGAACGAATCACTTATACCGTATTCTGCTAGAATATTAAACAGAAAGTTTTGTGATATCTTATCCAATGCATTTTTGAAGTCGATCGATAGTAGGCATATTGGTTTTTTGTAACTTCGTCGTACGCTCAAATATGACGTACTGTGGCAACCGCATCATATATTGATTTATCATGTTTTCCACAATATTGATTATGGTACAGTACTTCTTCTATCCTTGTGCGCAAGCGATTAGCTAGGATCCTCGTGAGTATTTCATAAACTCTACTAAGGATTCTTGACGGGTCTGTAGTTTTTCGGGTGGTCTGGGAAACCTACTTTTGGTAGACATTCTATGTGGCCTTGTTTTTGCGCTTCAGATACTCTACCTGACAACACACAAAACTCACAACAGAGAGACATCCAAGCTCCCGGTGGTATTTTTTTGGTAAAAAACTGTGTTTTTGTTGGTACTTATACGTTACAGAATCAACGGGTTTACTGATGTCCCTTACTGGTATCTTGTGGCATACTGTACATTATGTCACCGCCAGTGGTGATGAGTCCTAGATGGAATGGGAGGTGTTTGCTGTCCAAAGATGTACGGTGCCATACTATGACATTTTAGTCTGGCTTTAAACGAATCTGGTGACTGTGTCTTGGGTGCTTGGTGGTATTCTTTCCAGCGGGCTCGTTGCAAGAAGAAAGAGGCGTCGCTGTGTCTGGAGACGGTATACTACTAGATGGGCCACTATCCACATTATTGCCGCCTGTTTTTCGGGGTGCCAGTGATAGTAGGTCGGGCGTAGGGTCCATTCACCAGGTGTGTGTGTGGGGTCTATGCGTAGTATTGCCGCAATCCTGGTGTTTGTCCAAGTCCGTATCACTAGTCCTTCCTTTCAGGCAATTATTCGATGCAGTAGTGTATCTGTTGCCCAGCATCTCACGCAGGATGTTGTTGTGGTGACATGAATTGCTGCTAAACGTTAGTTAGGCGGTATTATTTCGTGTATGGCAGCATATCACGTTGATTTGATAGGGTTTGAAAGTCCGGTGGTGTGTAAATTTGTCCATACTCGCTGCCAAGCGATTACTGGGTATTTGCGGGCAATATACAGCTCAAAGTTACGTTACTCGTTGTGGCCATTGTTAACAGCACTCCGTAGAGACGATTTTAAAACTTTTTTATGGTTTCTTGTGGGCCTGGTGGGGGGATATATGCCATGTCCAAGGCGTAGTGAAGGATGTAGGTTATCCCACTTGGAAGGTCGTGTACATTAGGAGGGTTCGCAATGGATCCGGTGAGATTCCACTTCCTCAACAGTGATGTTGTAATAGAACTGTTCTTCGTACGTATGGGAGTTGTAGTGTGGTCACAGGTACACGAAATATTGCACCTTGCCAGATGAACCAGTTGCACACATTTGTCAGTTGTACCTGATCGTTGGTGGGTGGGAGGATTTGTGCCAGATACCAAATTTTCGCGAGAAGACATAGGTGTACATATTGTATTCGTTGTGCGAGGCAGAGGGTTTGAGCATAGGCTTTTCTTGCTTGTGCACGTACCGCCCGTACGGCTCCTGCCCAGCTGTCTTTCACCGATTTTGCAATTGTAGTTCCATATTGGATTCCCAAGATCGTAAATTGGTCATGAGAATCAAATCCTAATTCAGTTGCTAGCTGTGAACTCCCCCCCCCCCAATTTCAAGGGCAGTCGATTTCTGTGAGTTGAGCTTGGCTCCGGTGGCTTTTTCGTAACATCGTACGAACTCGTGGATGGTGGCGAAATCTCCAGGTTGGGTTACTATGACGGTTACATCACTAGCATATGCGACGACTGGGGCCTCCGCTTACTTTGGACTAGTCTGATGCCCGGCAGGTTGTCTTCTAGAGTGCGAAGAAGGGGGTGCAGGCAAAGGGCATATAGTACCATACTTAATGGACAACCTTGGCTGAACTGCACTTTGAATGAGTCTGCCATTTTACCCACTCAGAGCTTATCCTTTTTTTGAGATGTTTATCGTTTATCAGTATGGGGTCGATCTTCCATCTGACTCGTGCTCTCTGCAGGTCGGTATCTTGTACAGTAATGCGTATCGCAACAGCGTAATGGTCCGTGAAGGTGGCAGTAATAATATCTATTCCCATTTTTTCGCTGTTTTTCCAAGGTTATGTAGAAACGGTCAAGTCTCATGGCTCCATGGGGGCAGTAGTATGAGTATGTAAGTCGGGCCGTGTTCTGTTTCCACGTATCGTGTTGTTCTCATCCGCGGATCATCTCCGAGAGGGCCCTGCTAGATTGAACGTGTCCTGTAGTGTAATTGGGGTGTGAAACGCAGTTGAAATCAGCCCTAATAAGCAGATAGGTAGGTATGTTGTGTAACAAAAATGGCAGCTCGGTGGTATAGAATTGTTCTCTGTCGGCCTGCCTTGCTGTTTCTGACGGTGCGTATACGTTTATAAGTCGCACTCCCTCTTAGTCTGCCGCTACCGCTCGTCCTGAGGGCAGTTGTGAGATGCAACGTGCCCTTTGCTAGGATGTTTAAATGTACGTTATAACCATGAACATTCAAAACCTCCGTGCTCGTCACTTCTTTGGTAGAGATTATATCAAAGTCATGTTGTCGTATAAAGTCAGCCAGCATTCACACCCTCGTCCACGCGGTTATGCCATTGATATTTAATGTGTTAATTTTGATGGTACTCATTGGGACGGTCCGTGGAGTGGGGGGGGGGTGATATGTCATGTCTTCCTGTGTTTGTGGGCAGCGCGTGCTGCTGCGAGAGCGTTCTTCCTGTGGTTCTCCCGTCTTCTCCATTTTCATTTCCTAGGGTCTTTTCGGACTGATCCTCATATCATTTTGAGCTCCTTCGTTATTCTGCTGCGGTAACTCAGTGTCCATTCCTTCTATAGTCTTGTCTCCCTTGTCGCTGCATTAGCCCATGTTGTCTGTCTTGTTCTATGTGTTCGTGTTTATGTACTTTGCTCAGGTGTCGAAGCTCTCTATTCTCTCTTATAGTTGTTACATTGTGTACTGCGTCCTCCATTATGGTATCGGTGTCTTGTTCCATTTGATTTTGTTGCTGTTGTTGTTTGTAATGTGCCGTGTCATTGTGTACATCACTGTGTATTCGGTGCGGTTCTGGTTCCACGGTTTGTGTAGGGTCTGTGTCTTCTATGCAAGTGTCGTCCTAATGACGTGGTGCGTCCATGTTACGGGGTGTATGATCCACGGGGTTCTCTGAATTAATGCTCAGTATGACATGTTGCGTTCTCCGTCAGTGTGGGGGGGGGGGTCCATGTGCTGGGTGCTGCGACTGTTGCGTATGTTTTGTGTTGTTGGTCGCGAAGGCACCGCCCATAAGCCCCGACGCTTGGGGCACGTCGGATAGAGATGACCGATGTCTCCACATCCATAGCACGTAGCTGGTTGTCCTTCATGTGATAGTAGTGCCCTGTGCCCATCGACCGTTACTTGTGAGGCAACGTGTTTAGTCAGTGTTACCGTGACCTGACGAACTCCATTCGGTATTTTATATATATATATATATTTCTTTGGCCTCATTTCTTCTATCACAGACAGTCCTGTTCCAAAGGGGGTGAGCGCGGTTCGTATGGCGTGTTCTTTCATTTCGGGAGGTAGGTTGGCGATACGGACGCGTTTAGTGCCCATCCCAGCTTTTGCTATGTTGACTGTTGATAGTACTCCGTTGTGATGTTTGTTTTCAGTTTGTCCATTTGTTTCCCTAAGTAGGGCTTATACGTATCGTTATTTGTCACTTTTATGAATACTTGCCTGTTTGCCCCATCAATTTGTATCACGCCGACAGTGTGTTCTGGAATCCGTAGGACTTGTTGAATCCACTCGTGGATGTCATATGTGGTGATACGTGGACTGGTTGGGTCGAATGTACACATTATTGTGTTGAGACGTTCGGCCATTGTGTACTAACCCTACTCTTCTGTTATCACTACTTAGCTTACGTTGGCCACTCGACCTTACTCACTACACTGCATTTTACTTTCGACTCAAAGTTTATTCATTCCGCACACAAACTTTCTGCTCAGAAGATCTGAGAAGACTGGATTCGAACACACAATTTCAGCAGACGAGCGGCCACATACCCACATCTTAGACCGTGCAGCCACTGGGACTGTCGAAATGTAGCGCTTGTGTGCGTAAATGCAGAATGAGGTAAAAGTGTTTAATTCTTCTTACACTGAAATAATAATTTACTAATCATACTTTTAGGTTACTAAATATTGCTTAGAAGAATTGGTGTTTGATTTTATTTAAGATTTTGTAAATTTCTTGAACAGTTTCCGTCACAATGTACTCACGGTTTTGGAAAGAAGTTTTAGATTGGCGTCCTACACTTATGTTTTTCCAAAGAGGATAATTTAGCACATGAAACATGATTCTTTTTGCTGAGTTTTTGCAATGATACAGATGTTTATCGACGTCGTGTTCCAGTCCAGTGAAACCCTTATATAAGCCATTTAAAACGATGCTACTTTCACCAAAAGAGTTAACGAGTCACTGAACTTAAGGCACAACATTTGTGGAAATCTTTTTATCGTCACAGATTTATTGTGGGATGTGAAGGACAGTAAATTAAATCTATGATTCTAGGTGTCCGTTTATTCGAATCTCATAATTATCGCTATTTCAGCTTATAACCCTGGAAAAAAAAATTGGAGAGGAGTTTGAAATCGTGTTTTTTTCAAGGTTATTGTGCCTTACGACAACTTTCGTGTCGCACGGAAGTTCTAAAGACTGAAACATTTTACGTGCTGTTTCTAAGAAAAATTTCCACATTTTTTTCAAAATCTTGAGAGTAATAATATAACCCCTGTCCTGGGTATGCGACAAATATTTTGAAATTAACTCGCATTTTCTCTTCTGGTATCGTAGGGTAAATTAGGGGAATGGGGTGGGGCTAATGACCCTCCAGTTTTGTTATGTTTTGCTGACCGTGCATCTCAGTATAATCTTAGTAATTAACCAACTCAATGCACAAATTCTTGTTTTATAATAAGTTTATTATAT
>Ga0136643_10006176_pt1 | contig 17109 bp, 5 predicted proteins | sample TergutLab28metaG_FD_96883 | JGI IMG/M metagenome (GOLD analysis project Ga0136643, IMG submission 96883) | Labiotermes labralis P1 segment gut microbial communities from Petit-Saut dam, French Guiana - Lab288 P1 (version 3) (version 3) | ecosystem: Host-associated > Arthropoda: Insects >... | reverse complement strand
GTGATAATAATCCCAATAAACCATTTGAACGCCTTTTGGCAAGATATCTATAACTCGTTGCGGTATAGATTCAACATCGTAATATTCTCCGGTTTCAGAAGCAAGACGGAAGTACATATCGCTCCAAATCATAGGTTTCAACCCATATTTTTCAGATATATCACAAACCTTTTTCAGATGGTTATTCATAATCTCAAAACGGTCTTTATAACCATGCTTTAACAGATAATTCCCAAGACCGACAAAGTGCGCCTCGTCCATACCGAGATGAACCCTTTTGCTTCGCAGAGGCTCTGATGCCGCTTCTATCATTTCTCCAATGAATTCGTATGTTGCGGGTTCGTCTATTAAAAGTATGTCTATCGTGTCACGAATGTTACCTGCAACATCCCATTTCAACGCTTGCGTAAGATGTGCGAGTGTTTGAATGCACGGAATTATTTCTACTCCCAGCATATCTGCATAATCATCGCACTCTTTCAACTCATCTTGTGTAAATCTGCCTCGCATGTAGCCAAAATAAGGGCGGGACTTCACTTCGTAGGTATCTTCTGTGTAAAGCATAAGCATATTCAGTCCCATGATTGCCATTAATTCAGTTATATCTTTAACACTATCAACGCTCATCACTGCATTTCTTGAGCAATCAACCATAATACCGTTAGTTTCAAAGTTCGGTGTTTCCTTAATGTGAAATTGACTAGCTCCTTCACTGAGTTTCTCACGTAGAAGCCCTAGGGCTCTGTAGAAGTGAATTTTTTCTTGATAAAATATTGTTATATCTTCATTTTCTTTTTTAATCTCTAAATCGCCATCACGCTTACTCACCGTCACCGTCATGCCGGTTGAATCAAGTTGCAAGCCCAATCGCTTACATAAAATCTCTATTCCGGAGCTCAGTTCTTGAATTTCGCCTGTAAAGTTTACTTTCATTCCTTGCCCTCCTTCGGGCGGCAATTGCCGTCCTTGCGACCATTTTTGAATTCTTTATTCGCTTTTTACTGTTGCCATTTTTATCGTTCTTGCTCTTATACAGCCCTTGCGCAGTTACAATTATGGCAACACTTTTGTTGCGAACTGTGTCGATTATACTCCACGAAAACCCTTTGGTCAATCATACAATTTTAAATTATTTGTATTATTGCCAAATTACTCAGAGGGTCTCCAAAAAAACATTTTTGAACACCCTCTAACTTGTAGTATGTCACCAATCGCTCATATTTACCTTGCAGCGTAGAATGCCTGTAGTTGGGCATTCAATTCTTCTAACACTCTATCAATACCGTTAGCTTGTAGTGCTTCCAAGTATTGTGGAACAGTTGTTGCCGGGTCAAGAGCCCCTACTGTCAACGCCTGATGGAATTGATCCACTACGCCGGTCAAAGCAGCCATTTCACTGCCAACTGCACTATTGTCAAAAGTGAAGCCTACCAGAGACGTAGCTATACCTGCAGCGTTATACTCTTGAAAACGCTCAAAATATCCAACTCCGTCTGTTTCTCTCGGAGTAAGCACAAATATATTGCCCATGCCGAATCTCCACGGCGAATAGTTTGCTCTGGCATCATCATTTAACACGATTAATCCGTTAGCGTCTGCTGTCCAATGTGTACCTTCTATACCTTCAGCAAGAATTATCGCAAGTTCTGAATCTGTATACCAAGCATTCATAAAGCGCATTGCGGCTTCTTGATTGCGTGAATACACAGAAATTGCAAAACCGGAACCTGCTGCAGAAACAGAGGAAACGATAGGTCTGCTGAGGGGTGGAAAACGAGCGTCTATCCCCCTGTCTGCAGAGGCAGATGCACCATGCCCATAAGCATACACAATTTGCGAGAACAGATATTCCCCTGCATTACGCGCTTCAACAAGAACAGTGCTGGCTTCACCCGGAATTGCCATTCTTGGATCAATGAAACCTTGGTTCCAGAATTGGTGTAATCTCTCTAACACTCGTAAATATAAATCATTTTCCAGATTCAAGCCGATAGTTGGATCAACCGGATTTGCAGGATTACTCGGATCAAATCCAAAATGAAAAGCGTGTAGCCCTGTCAAGTCATAGTCTGCATTAGACGCAGCACGTGCTAATAATTCCGGTTCGATTGCAAATGGGAAGAATGTATCACCATACATCTCTTTTGCCGCAACCATAGCAGCTTCAAACTGCGGGTCAAATAATACATCATAGTTTAAACCATCCATGTCAAACAAGCTATCAAATTCAAACCCAAGCTCTTCAAGTCTGGTGTTATTTACATCCCAAGCATACAGTTGGGCATAGTCTTTATACCCCGGCATACCGTAGACACCAAATCCCGAAGGCCCATCTGTAGTAAACGCATCCCACAGTGCTTGTGGCACCGCACGATACATATCTTGACCATACTGTTCAAGCAAGTTGTTATTCGGGTCGTCAAGGCGAACGAAGTTCCCTACACGTGAATTGACCCAGAAGTCCAATCCCCAAGAACCTGTCCAAAAAATATCTATTGATGTATCGCCTGTGTCTAGCGCAACTTGCGCAGGGTCTCCCATTGACCATCCGCCTGTCCAAATCGGGTTAATGGTCACATTTACACCCAGTGTTGCAAGACGTGCATTCGCAGCTTCGATTACGTCCGAGTCATCCACTACTGAGCCACCCATAAACCATATGGTCACTTGCGCGGCATCACCACTCGGTTCTTGCACATCTTCTTGTACATTCACATCACCGTTGTCATTTGTTGTCGCTGCATTGCTTGTATCAGGTGGTGTGACATTGCTACCGTTATCCGTATCTGCACATGCAGCTATAAGAGCTAAGCTCAATACGAACACCAGAAGCAGGGATAGTACTTTTTTCACGTCTTTTACTTTTAGTGATTTCATTGTGTTTTCCTCCAAAATTTGTATTTCTTTATATACTAAATATTAATTTAATAATATTAATATCATTCTTTTACTGCGCCTACTGTAAGACCTGAGATAATGTATCTCTGAAAGAACGGATAGGCAAAAGCAATAGGCACAACAATTATTACTGCCAGAGCCATGCGTAACCCCTCGCCTGGTAGGTCTGCAAAGTTGACGTTTGCAGAGCCAACCATGGCCAAATTGCGCCGTAAAAACTCTATATTTTGTTGCATCTCCATCAGAAGATATTGGAGCGGAAACATTCGACGATCCCGTACAAATAATAGTGCCAAAAACCAATCGTTCCAGTAGTTTATGGCTGTGAGTAGCGACACTGTTGCTATACCCGGCTTAGATATGGGTACAACTATCGAAAATAATGTTCTAAACTCTCCCGCCCCATCTAATCTAGCCGATTCTATCAAGGATTCAGGCACAGATGTCTTAAAGAATGTACGCATGATAATTACATGAAACGGAATTATAAGTGCAGGCACAATCAACGCCCAAAGATTGTCGCTTAACCCCAAGAAATTACGTATGACAAACACCGTAGGCACAAGACCACCACCGAATACCATTGTAAAAAACAGGTAGAATGCAAAGTGCTTCCGAAACGGAAAATCAGGTCGCGATAAGCCATACGAGTACAGGATTGTTATAAGTACGGAAATGAACGTACCCACAAGTGTTACAAATACGCTGTTGTAGAAACTACGCCATAATTGGTCGCCCATATCAAAAGCGGCCTCAAAGGATGCTGTAGTCCATTCCAACGGAAAGAACGAGTATCCAATCGCACGCAAACTTTCTGCGCTTGACAGCGAAATGATGACTATGAAGGCGAACGGCACTACACACAGAAGTGCAAATCCTCCTATTAAGATGTGAATAAGAATTTCACTTAAATGACTAACACTGTTACCACGGAACTTGCTTTTTGTTTTGACGCCTGTACTCATATCCACACCCCCCTAAAACAACGAGTTTTCTCTGTCAATTTTACGCACAAGTGCGTTTGCGCCCACAATGCAAATGAATCCTATTATGTTTTGGAACAGACCCGCAGCCGTTGCCATACCCATTGCACCGGCAATGTTTGCTTGCATAACACGATATACATATGTATCAATTACTTCGGTAACACCCTGCAACGGGCCCATATTTTGCGGAATATTCCAGAACAATCCAAAGTCTGCATTAAATATGCGCCCAACAGCCAAGATAAACAAAATAATAATCATAGGCTTGATACTCGGGATAGTTATTGACCAAACTTGCCTCCATTTTGACGCTCCGTCTATTGCCGCAGCTTCATACAAACCGTGATCAATACTTGTAATCGCCGCTAAATAGATTACAGTATTAAACCCAAGGCTTTTCCACAAATGCGCTGAGGTCAAAATCGCAGGCCAGCCCGATGGGTCGAAATACCAATTTCTTACATCAGAAAGTAATCCGAACGTAGGGTCAAGAAATGCAAATACAAAATACCCTGCCACAACCCAACTTATAAAAAATGGGTAGAACATAAGTGTTTGATATAATTTAGCAAAAAACTTCCTTCTTATCTCGCTTAGTCCAATTGCTATAGCTATTGCAATCACTGTTGTAAGCACAATGAATACTGCATTGTAAGCTAAAGTGTTTCTGATCATTATCCAAGCACGGTCTGTAGCAAAAATGAAGCGAAAATTGTCAAGTCCGACAAAATCACTATTTAGTATATTATTGAGCAAGGTAGGGTTTGGCGGATGTGGGCGATAATTTTGAAACGCTATGATTGCACCACCCATAGGAAGATAGCGCAACAATAGTAGCCAAATCGCACCGGGCAACATCATCACAAGAATTGCTAATGTTTTTTTGTGTTTGGTGAAAAATAACCTCATGATACCTTCCTCTACTATTTCCGAACATATATCGTGTATACGAGACCCCTCTAAACTGCACAGACTATTTGCCTATCAAGTTTTTTACTATAATATCCTTTGCAATTGATAGGCAGCCAAAAATCCCTGCCGCTTCTTGCAAAGTGCTCTTATGCAATGCTATTTTGGATGGAAGGAATGTCTGATTTAAAGTTTCCTCTATACTCTCAAACAAAGCAGAACCCAATCTGGCATAATCCCCACCAAAAACTACGGTAGGAATATCCATCATAATGCAGCAGTTGTAGATTGCTTGTCCGAGTGTACGCCCAACATCTCTAAGAGCTTGATTTACCAAAGCATCACCTGCGATGGATTTTTCAACAACTTCATCGAAGTCCATTTTTCCATTTATGGCGGAAATACGTTCAAGCAAACCATCCATTGAAACGACTTGCCCTAAGCGCCTGCCATCAGCCACTAAGAATGCACCCAGTTCACCGGAAGCGTGATTATCGCCTTGGAACAACTCGCCTTTATAAATTATGCTGGAACCGAGTCCAACTCCACAACTCACGAAAATTAAAGATTCAAATTGCTTCGCACTCCCAAAGTTCATTTCACCAATCGCTGCCATCTGAACATCGTTTCTGAGTGCGACCGGTGTATTAAACATCTTCTGTAGGTATTCCCGTAGTCCAATATTTGTCCACGGATGATGAAATGCATCAACATAGGTAATTTCACTGTTTTCATTAATTTGCCCCGGCTGTGATACGATTATTAGTCCAAGCTTGTCCTCAGATATAGACAACTCCTCCAACATGCTTCGAATAGCCTCATATATGCCGCTAAGTTTAACCTCGGAACTATCATTCCTGTCCAACCCTGTTTTTATCAAGCGCAACACATTGCCTTTTAAATCGCCCACAGCACAAATAGGTTGCTTCGACGACAGCTCTACTGATGCAATATAGCAGTAATTTTCATTAAATCGGAGCTTCGTTGGTTTTCTGCCGCCGCTCTTTGTAGATTCGCCTTCCCCCTGTTCACTAACTATCCCCATAGAAATCAAGTCGGCAACATTTCTTGATACAGACGGTTTTGACAACTTTAAGCGTAACGCCAAGTCTGCCTTAGATATCCCGTCATTTTCATAAATAGTTTCCAATATCGATTTTTGATTAATAATTCTTACAGTTGAGCTATCTGCTTTCATTATAATTCTCCCGTCTACTAATCCAGCGCAATGTGGAGTAAAGGATTTGAGCATTAGGTTTGTTAGTAACTGTTGTTAACCAACATAACATGACGATGTCCACATGTCAATTGTAATTGTATCCAAAATCAATTGTGCAACATAAACAAACTCCCTTCAGATAACCTTTTCTCTGAAGGGAGTTTCTCGTTTTGTTGATTGCCGCATTTCAATCAAGCTAGTGCTCTACAGTCAACCGATTTACCAAAGCACTTTATGGCCCACTCTGCTCGGACTACCTCACCCACTGTTGCGGGGAGTTGCGGGTGGCGCATTGTCAACCCTTTGCGGTGTCGCCGGCACTGTATAAGTCACCCACGACGGCGGGGGAAGATCGAATGTATCGACAAACCTTTGCAACATTGTTACAGTTTCGGCACGAGTCGCATTGCTGCGAGGCGCCATGTTGCCGCGTTGACCTCTGATAATTTCGTGATGCGTTGCCCACTGCATCGCTTCCAATGCCCAATCATTTACCAGCCCACGATCAGGGAATGTATTAAATGTTGCGGATGTAAACCCTGTGTCTGCTTCAACAATTTCGGCATACCTAAATAACATTAACGCCATCTGCTCTCTCGTTATGTTTACTCGAGGTCTAAATGTACCGTCAGTAAACCCTTCGATCACACCAATTTCTGCCGCCCAGTTCACTGCATCTACTGCCCAAGCCGATACAGTCCTCGAATCAGTAAAGTCGGAAGCTTCTTCTGCCTCTGGCAAATCAGCTATACGATGCATGAATGTGGCAAACATCTCTCTTGTCAAGTTGCCATTTGGTCTAAATTGCGGTGGATTTGTGTTTGCTATACCTTGCGTAATGCCGTTTCTATCCGCCCAAGACACCGGATCGTTTTGCCAGTGCGGATAACTTTCCACATCGACAAAGCGGTTTTGCGGTAACGGTGGATACCATCTGCGCACTCTAGCATCGTCACAATCGCAAGGATATTCACCACAATCATCACACTCTTCGAACGGAGGCTGAGGCGGTTGGGGTGGCTGCGGAGGCTGTGGCAACGCAGGAATCGGTCTCGTTTCTGTTGCATCACAAATAGGACAAGTCCTTGTTTCCACACCCGGCACGCCTATTTGCGGAGGTGTTGTTACGATCCACGGTCCCCAGGTGTGACCATCTTCGCATGGGTCAGGACATTCACACGGATACTTATCACACTCGTCGCACAGTTCTGGGCATTCACATGGGTATTCACCACAGTCATCACACAGTTCCGGACATTCGCACGGATATTCACCACAGTCATCGCACAGTTCCGGACATTCACACGGATATTCACCACAGTCATCGCACAGTTCTGGGCATTCACATGGGTATTCACCACAGTCATCGCACAATTCCGGACATTCGCACGGGTATTCACCACAGTCATCGCACAATTCCGGACATTCACACGGGTATTCACCACAGTCATCGCATAATTCCGGACATTCACACGGGTACTCATCACACTCGTCACATATGTCTCTAAACAGCGCTTTTACAAATACATCTTCAGCAGGCATTACGAAACTTGCTGTCGGGTTTGTATCGTTCGCTATTACGACATCGTCAGACACCCATCTTACGAACGCTCTGCCCTCAGGTACATAAGCTCTGATCGTCATGGTTTCACCGGCTTTTGCAGAATACATATCAGCCGTGCCGCCACTTACATTGAGCCTGTACACGAGTTCCAGATCACTCACACCTTCGTTGGTAACAATGATGGTGATGCTGTGTGCGGGCATTTCTATGGATGCGATTGTTCCATCAACGATGGTAGCAGCCGGAAGATAACCCATGGTTATCTGATCTGCCGGATTCGGAGCCGCACTCCATCTTATGCCCGCTGCGTGGTTAGCACCTGTTCCCGGCCCATCTTCGGCAATCATTTGCCAGACTGTAGCCGAACTACCTGTCAAACCTCCCAGACTAGTTATCATGTCCTCATCGGGATCAGGATTGACAAGTACAATCACCTTGCTCTCCTCAGACACAAATGCGATACCGTCCATATAAGTACCTTTGTCGAAAGTGTTCAAGGTCGCCCATTGGTCACCCCAGTCTGCTCCCATTGAGCCCGGAGGAATATCCGCAGGATTTGTCACTATCGGCGCATCCGTAGTAAGCAGTCTTACAAACGTTTCATGCGGAGTAATGTTGTTATTGATTTGTTGTAGAACATAGTAGAATCCAGGAATACGAACTGTGTGGTCAGTAGGGCTGACGTTGCTCATCATAGCATCTCCGCCAAACCTGCTTGTATTTGTATTCCACAGGTTCCAGTACATCCAATAGTTGAACTGGAAGAAAGCCATATCAGAGAGAAAATGTCTTGTGGATACCAGCGAGAAGTTGTCGCATGGTAGTGCAAATTGGCCGATGTGCGGCCACCCCGCATCTGTAGCTCTCGGATTTTCCCATGGACACCATTCTGTCTGTAGCAAATCACGACCTCTTCCTGCGTTATTGAAACCGTCAATGAATTGCTGATTGCGTTCTCTGCCACCCCAATAGCTGTGTAGCCAGAAATCGCCAATTGCAGCGTCAAGCGCTTCTATGTAACGATTTGACTCAGGATTATAGAATGGCCATCCTCTCTCCGGACCATGAACAGTTGTATCCCAATAGATAGGATCAAAGTATGGCCAGCGATCTATGCCCTCCGGTCTAATATAGTCTGCAGAGAAGTCCGCAGCATAGAAGTCGTTCATATACATTGAATCTGGATTTTCATTATACCATATTAGGTCAGTCACATCGTCACCCATATACCAATTTGCATAAAGCGGTTGACCGGCTTGGTCTGCACCATAACGGATCTCGTGGAAGCCTGCCTCATCCATAGCCTCACGCATTGCCAATGTAAGCCTAATAGCTTGGGTTCTGGGGATTCCGACCGAACGTTGTACCGGATTGTGCGGCTCGTTATAAAGGGTAAATGAGAACGGCAGGTCAAGCCCCTCATCACGAATACGTTCCAGCAAATCCACATGAGCTCTAATAAAGGCTGCCTCGTAGTCCGGATTCAGCATTCCATGTGTACCGTCCGCCGCCTGGTTTTGTATTACAGGGATATATGCCTCTGCTACCATGGCGTTTATACCGCCATCTAATATGTATGGTATGTTATTTGCGGTAAGCCATCTAATATTGCCAAGAATATAGTTTGCGATAACCGATTCGCCAACTTCAGTCGGAACACCCTCTAGATCCCATAGATTCATCTGATTGTGCCAATACACACGCATTACAGATGTCCCCATCTCCAGGATTGCTTGAGCGCCTGCCTGAACAGCCAGACTGTGGTCGTTATCGGCAATGAAACCCAAATTGGCAGCGTTGTTGTTACTACCGGCATTTCTCCACGGAATACCGCCGCCTATGCCTCTCACGACCTGCTGATTTTCAGCATCAACTGTGGTTGTAAATACTGTCGGTGCTGCCCCAAAGTTTGCAAATACGGTAATATCCCTGGTTACGAGTGAGTTTTCAGTAAATCTTGCACTCGCACCATTTTCAAGGAGATACCATCCTAAGAATACATCGTCACCCTTTGTCGGATTTGCAGGAAGCGTAATCGTCACACCTTCGGTGACGTCGACTGCTGTGTGATGCGTTACTGCGCCATTCATAAAGGTTACGGTGAATTCATTTGCGGCGGGAGCAACAAACGATCCGCCTACAGTATTGAATGCTACACGCCATGCAGCTTCCTTTTGCGGTACGATTCCCGGTTGGATTTCGTATTCGTAGAACGAATGCCAACTACTTCCCAGTTCGTGGCGATCAAGGATTTCATAATGATCTAATGTCCATTGGTGACCGCCTCTGTTCACACCGGAAGCGTTGTCAAAGAAGCACGATGCTTTGATACCGGTTTCGCCCAGATACGCCGGAACACCTACACCGGTCACCGCATAACTACCTTCGGCACGAATGAAATCAAGAGGCAATGTGTACACTTCTTCGAGAAATTCTACATTGTACATCCTAACGCCAATACCTTCAGTCAGATATACAGCAGGTCTTACTTCTCCGGATACTACCCTTATCTCCATTCTTATTTCATAGTATCTGCCAGGCACACCTAATTCATTGCGATTGTTTCCATTGAGCCTTGCTCCCGCACCCAACTCGAATCGAAGCGCTTGCTCAGTTGCGTTCCACTCACGAGTTCCGTCAAAGACTTGACTCGTATTAGTGCCGTTAAACTCTACATGGAACAGTTCTTCCGCAACAGGTCCGGCCGGTCCTTCAAGTTCGGAAATCGTAACACTCCGCAAGAAGAATTCTGATGCCTCAAGCGCGTGAATCTGCGGTCTAATCCTGTTGGCATTTGCGGGCAATTGGAATCTGTTATAAACCGTTACGAAAGTTGCGTCATCCGTTGCGTTATTCGTCAACAGATCACCATTCCCTCTGGACGCTGTTCCTGAACCATGCTTTGCAATTGTTCTTGACGGCCATACGTTGTTCGCGTGACCGGTAAGAGCATGTGTCAGCTCAGGCCATATAGCCAAGAACGCTTCTGTCGGATTCAAAAACGCCGGGAAGTTATGTTGCACTCCTCTAACCTCTCCGTCGAAAGGAGTATCCCAACGATGAGGCCACCAGTTGCCACCTGTCGTACCATCCGGCAAGAAGTTGATGGATGGCGCAGAGTGAGCATAGTTAGCCGGCTCATAAGTATGGAATGTCAGTGCCCAGTTGTTATCATTAATAGTGGGCATAAAATAGTTTGCGCTTGGATAGCGTGCAAACACCATCGTGTTATCGTTAGGCGTTGACGGATTATGCCAGCCTGTAATAATACGCGGGTTATGCAACCACAGGTTTTCGACAACAATAAGGTGAGTATTTCCGGTAGCCCTTATTGCATCTACCACGTCTTGCAAGTATTCCGAGTATCTGGTCAGATAAGGCTCAGCCGTAAACGCATTTCTCAATGCAACGCTGGACGGCATTCCATCCGGACGTGCAGCAGTCGGACCGGCTACATCTTGACTGCCTGGTGCTGTAAGCGAGGTCATGATCGGCTCGTTCATAAGGTCAAAACCTGCAATTACGTCGCAATCTTTATACATCTCAGCGATCATCTCCCAGAAGTCTATCAGCCCCTGTTGCTTCGCCGCAGATGCGCCCGGCAACCTGGCATCAGGAGATTGACCGATATTGTACGTAAAGTCTTGTCCGTTTATATTGATGCTCAGCACTTCATCCCAGAAACCTCTGTCGCTTATACCTTCACGTCCGGGGAAAAAGTGGACGTTAAGCATGAGTGTCATGTCGAATTCGCGCGCCCATTCAATACGCGGGTCAATGTAGGCACGAATTTTCTCTTCGCAGAAGAAGTATCTGTCGTTTGGATCTGCGAGCTCTTCTTCGTTAAGCACCCTTTGACGTGTCACGCCATCTCTGTCAACTTGGAATTGAGGGATTGCCATGTATAGGCGTGCATGATTGAAGCCTATTTCAGAATATCTCGCAAAATCTTGTCTAGTGAATCGGTCGTATGGTGCAAGTTCGTTTTGCGTACCGCCCCACATACCAATTCCGCGCAGAATGATTTCTGTTCCATCTTCATCAACAAGCCTGTTGCCGACAGCACTGATTCTGCCTACGGATCTTTGTGTATCCGGACGCACGACCGCACCGGTTCCTGTAAAGAAGGCATGCGCCGTGAGGTCGCCGGTGACAATGATATCAGCTGTGACTTCCATGCCTGCTCCGTTTGCACTTGTGAACCAACCTGCAAAGGTCTCACCGGCACCACCCGAAGGAGGCGTCGGAAGCGCGCCTACAGGATCACCTATGCTGACTACTCTTGAATCGAACTCTACTCCATCATTCATGAAGATTACATCACGCTCGGTTACTTCGTTCATGAACATATCGTCAAAGAATATACCACCGGCTGGCGTGCTGAAACCAACCTCACCTAGCGACGTTGTTCCCGGCAGCGTAGTAAAAACTACTGATATTCGTTGCCATTCATTAGTCGCCGTATACGTAAGCGGTAAAGGAGTTATTTGCGTTATACCCGCCAAAACGGAAGCAGGCATACCAATGCTTCCGCTTGCATCGGCTGCTCCGGTAGCGGTTCTTACCCACATACCCAACTCATATGTTGTGTTTTCTTGTACAACTATACCATGCAGTGCTGTATACATCGAAGCTCCCGGCATAAGCGACCAGCTTCCGGTGCGGGCATACTCTTGTGTTCTGTTTGCGTTACTATACGCACCACCTGGCCAAGGAGCTGTTCCCCAGGGTATTGTGGATTCAAAACTGGGGTTAGGTATCAGGTTGGTTACAGCAGGAATAGCAACCCATCTTGCAAATAGGGTTCTGCCGCCCTCCAAAACGGTATGTCTGTTAAATTGCTCACCTGTGCCGCCTGCAGTGGGTACCCATCCGCCAAATGCAAAACCATCTCTTACAGGATTCGGCGGCATAGCATCACCAAGCGGCTGACCCGGCGTACCGGATACAACAACCGAATCGGTACTGCCAGCGATGTTACCACCGTTGAGGTTGAATACCACATCGTTGTCAGTTGCAAAGTTTGCATACAATACCGTGTGTGCGTCTATAGACGTGGTTGCAACAAACGGGATAGTCAGACCGGAATCTTCATACCAGCCTGTAAACGCATAGCCTTCTTTTATTGGATCCGGAGGTAACACTACTGTCCCACCGGGGGAAACCGCCCTGTTAGTGATACCTCTGCCACCAGGGTCTCTAAAGTGCACGGCAAAAAACAGGTCTGTCGGATCTGTCCAAGCGGCGAAAGCAGCTTCCCACGCATCCCTAAGTTCGGGCGTTACCTGCGGTTGGGCTTCCCATTCGGAATAGACATGCCAACTACTGCCTAGCCTATTTTGATTGAGTATGTCGTAGTGGTCAAGTGTCCACTGGTGACCGCCCCTATTGACACCACTCACATTTTCAAGGAACGCTTCACTACCGGCACCAGTTTCACCAAGGTACGCCGGAACACCTCTGACATTTCTGATGTAAGCAAGATGCCCATCTGTCGAATGCCCTATGTAGGCAAACTCCAAGAAAGTTCTGTTCATTGCCCAAGCACCGTCGTTGAACATCAGGAACGCTCCACCTTGTACACCGCCGGCACCTCTGACATAGAGGCGTAATTCATATACATTACCCGGAATACCCAGAATATCTGAGTTATTGCCCCTCATGACACCCGGTCCGCCCATAAGCCTTGCAGCACCTTCTACTGCATCAAAAACAGCATGGTTTGTACCACTATCAAAAATATTGTTAACGGCTGCTTGACTATCCATCAAAACATTTACGGGCTGAGAAATGCGATTTGCCTCAATAAAGTTAGCCGGCACAGTGCCCGCAGGATACTCATTGATAACCACACGTTGCAGATATACTTCCTGCGGGGTTACACCCAAAATATCCACTCTGATTATGTTGGCATTAGCCGGCATTGTGAACCAAGCTTGCACAGGTTGAAACCCGACCGACGGCGTAGACGTCGTCGAACTTGTTGCAGCCTCCTGCGGATTTACTTGCGGGCGGTTATTATCGAATTTCGCGCGGGTCAACGATGGATATACTGCGTTGATTTCTGCTCCGCCTGGATTAGAACGCGGCAGAATATATGGTACATACGTAGCACGCCACGCATCCAACATACTCCTATGACCCATATCAATCCAGTTTGTACCACCTAAGGCCTCACCGATCGGACCCCAGCCGCCACCTCTCACTGATATTCCGCCTGCAGGGTCAAAATTGACCACGCTACCGGCATGACAGTAGTTGGACGGTTCATATGTATGGTATGTCAGCGCCCAGTTATCGTCTTGAATTTCAGGCATGAAAAATCTGCCATCATGCAAACGGAACTCAAGATTATTGTTGTTTGGCGCTGTAAACGAGCGCAACCAGCCCCTGTCACTTGTTCCGACCATATAACTTCTCTCAGATCCATCAAAGACCCAAAGGCGCTCTGCAACTATAACATGATTGCTGCCCTCGGCTCTAACTGCATCTGTGATACGCTGAAGAACCTCATTATAAAGTTCAAACTCCTCGTCAAAGCAAGGACGGAAGTCAGGGTGATAGTTCCATCCGGCATTTGAGTGAGCAGCACTAAACGGCTCAGGGAACGAACCGGGCTGTATATTTTGCCTCCATTGAATCATCGGCTCATTTATTACATCAAGACCGGCAATCACAGTTTCGTCTGTGTACATTTCTGCAATCAGTCGCCAAAATTCAACAAGACCGTCCTGTTTGGCTCTTGCCGCACCGGGAAGGCGTGCGTTAATTCCCTCAGCGGAACCGGCGGGCGGACTTGTATGACCGGCCGTCGAAAGGTTAACATCATCGAAGAAACCTCTATCACTTATACCTTGGTTGCCGGGTGTAAAATGCACATTGAGCATAAGTGTCAGGCCGTATCTGCGTGCCCACTCAATACGTGTGCCAATATACTCGTCAATCAACCTTTTACAGAAATTATACTGACTATTAGCTAACTCCTCTGAATTTAGGTGTCGCGGGCGTAACACACAGGAACAACTTCCCACGTCATCCCAACTACATGGGTTATAAGTTTGAAATTGCGGTAGAGCTATATAAAGACGCGAATGATTAAAACCTATATCAGCGAAATTCGCAAAATCAGCCTCGGTAAACCTGTCGTAAGGCATTGGAGTTCCTTGAGTTCCGCCCCACATACCGATTCCTCTAAAAATCATCTCGTTGCCTAGCTCATCAACAAATCTGTCACCTGCAGCACGGATCATCCCAACATTAGGAGGAGCAACATTGCCGTCAGCTCCAAAGACAAGATTCGTGTACTGTGCCAGCGGCTCCCACCTTGGATAAAGGACCGACCCACCGGTTATAGCATTAAAGTGCTCCCTGCGAATCGGAACAGGGACTGTAGCGTTAACGCCTGCATCAGGACCTGTGCCCAGGCGGTCCATGTACCAACCGCCGAAAACATAATCCACTCTCGTGGGTCTTCCAGGCCAGTTGTCCCAACTAATTACGCCTGATGTGTGAGTCAACCTTGCAATCTCTACATTGTAACCAAGGTCACTGCCGTACATCAGGAAGAGAACTTCATCCGGTCCGGGAGGAGTAACGGCGCCCATGGCGACCACTGCATTGGATTCAGCCGGTTCAACACCAGCGTTGGTTTCCTCACCTTGCACGGCTACCGCCATCGGCACACCGGACATTGCTATCGAAACAAACATTAGTAATGTAAGAACCACAGATATCAATCGTTGCTTAGTTTTTGAATAAGACATTATAGATATTACCATCCTTTCACTTTCCGCTAATACAATCTTTTTCCGCTTTGCATCACAACGGGCAAAGCACTCCGTCCGGACAATACTCCGGCAAAAATTCGACACTGCATCTTTCATACGCTTTAAAACACCACCCCCACTGTTCGAACATTTCCTCAACGTTACTTGTTTACCACACAGTTACACTCATCAAGTGTATAGACATGTATACTTATCGTTCATGCGGTTCGATTAATTTCTTGCACCAAAACAGGCGTCAAAAACAACCGATTCGACCACCTCTTTAATCAATTATACACAATCAATAGCATTTGTCAACATATTGCAGCACTGTTTTCGAATATTATTTGCACATATTGCTCCAAAAGCAGTAAACATGTTCACGTCATTGTGTGTCTTGCGTAGTTTACACCAACGTGCTGAACATGTTCATCTGTGCTTTATGTCTTCATGTCCCCCAATTCGGGCCGACACTTTTTTCGAGCAATATTTATCGTTTCACACTATACATTGTACACCGAAGCAGAAGTTGCGCCTCCCTCACCTGTCCAATTTGTATGGAACATCTGACCGCGAGGTTTGTCTGTACGCTCATAAGTATGTGCGCCAAAATAGTCGCGTTGAGCTTGGAGCAGATTCGCAGGCAAACGCTTGGTGCGATAACCATCGTAAAAAGCCAACGCACTTGCCAATGCCGGGATAGCAACACCGTTTGTTATCGCCACAGAGCACACCCTACGCCAACTTTCTTGCGAATCAGCAATGACGTCTCGGAAATATGCATCTAATAACAAATTTTCCAGCATCGGATTTTTATCAAACGCAGCTTTGATATTAGCCAAAAATGCCGACCGGATTATACATCCGCCGCGCCACAAGAGTGCGATGTCTCCGTAATCTAAATTCCACTCGTATGTTTCAGATGCAGAGCGCATCAACATAAACCCTTGTGCATACGATATGATTTTCGAAGCGAGAAGCGCTTTCTCAATATCATCAATAAACGCCCTTTTATCCCCGACAAAATTGGCACCGGACTGCGGCCCTTTGAGAATTCCAGACGCCACACCCCTTTCTTCTTTAAGCGCAGATAAATAACGGGCATAAACTGCTTCACTTATCAGGGTTAACGGGACACCCTCATCAAGAGCCACTACCGACGTCCATTTCCCCGTACCTTTTTGACCTGCAGAGTCCAATATCTTTTCCACAAGCGGCTCTCCATCGTCATCTTTGAAAGCTAGAATATCTCTAGTTATTTCAATGAGGTAGCTATCCAGAGGTCCGACATTCCACCCCTTAAAAGCCTCATGCATTTCATCCGCACTCATACCGAGATACTCCTTCATAAGGAAGTATGCTTCGCAAATAAGCTGCATATCACCATACTCAATACCGTTATGAACCATCTTAACAAAATGCCCGGCACCATCACTTCCCACCCACTCACAGCACGGAGCATCACCCGCAACTTTAGCAGCTATCGCCTGAAAGATCGGCCTTACATGTTGCCAAGCCTCCTGCGACCCACCCGGCATGATACTAGGACCTTTAAGCGCACCCTCTTCACCGCCGGAAACCCCTGTACCTATAAACAGCAAGCCTTTAGATTCCACGTATTTTGTGCGGCGAATCGAATCCGGAAAATACGAATTCCCTCCATCGATGATGATATCACCGGGGGATAACAAAGGAATAAGCGCATCAATGTACTCATCAACAGGTTTTCCGGCTTTTACCATAATCATGATTTTTCGCGGAGTACTT
>Ga0136643_10006175_pt1 | contig 17109 bp, 14 predicted proteins | sample TergutLab28metaG_FD_96883 | JGI IMG/M metagenome (GOLD analysis project Ga0136643, IMG submission 96883) | Labiotermes labralis P1 segment gut microbial communities from Petit-Saut dam, French Guiana - Lab288 P1 (version 3) (version 3) | ecosystem: Host-associated > Arthropoda: Insects >... | reverse complement strand
TGACAGACTGAAACATGTAGGAGTTGTAGGAAGTATTTTAACCAAGTGACATGGTTTAATGTGTAAATAAGATTTTAGAATTATACATTTGTGCAATTAGTTGGTTATATTTTAATAAAATTGAAGTATTGCACGGTAAAAACATGAAAATAAAATAAAAAAACAGTTCTACAATGTTCAGCACACAACAAGAACAACAATTACTGAGACTGTTGGTGTACTGAACAGTGAATACTGATGACAAACGGCTACTTATATAAACATAAAAGGGAGTCACAATTTGCATGACAATATTACACTGCCAACACACTACATTTACTCAAATATAAGAGGCTTGCATTTAACATAGCTTTACAACCTTCCATTTTCAAGAAAATACCTATATGAAACATGTTGAATTTGTGCATAATGATAAGATGACCCCCACTTTTCAGACAATGAATTAGGAAAAAGTACGTATCTTATATTCAGATAAACACAGTACACAATGAGACACATTTTCTTTCATGTTACCTGCCAGAAGGAAAGTCGATTCTCATTACAGCTGTATGTAGAAAGATATTTCCCATCCGGTGAGAAGGTGTTGGCCGTAATGGCTGCTCCATGGGCCTGAATCATCTGCAAGTATTTGAGAGAAACCTTGCAACATTACAGCAGGAGAATTAAATAAACTTAAAAATATTCAGTAAAAATAAGACAAAAATTTAATACAAGTTATCTATCAGCAGCTTAAAATAACTTAAATGAAAAATGCAAAGAGAAGAGAAGGCAGAGGGAAGAATAAGGATGATCAGGAATAGAAGTCAGTGAAAATATGTCTTTTGGTATTTGTATATAGAACTGCATTTCAATGGCTTGAAATCAATGCTGACCAACACTGTGTTATTTATACCTGCAAAGTAAGTGTGCTAACCATTTGGTCCCTTAAATATTTTACTGAGAAGATATGAAATGGAAATCATAGATACACAAATCACAGCAGTCACTGTCAGCTTACATTCTAAATAATAAGATTAAGAACATTCAGCAGGGTGTTGTACAGTCTTAAACACAATGAATGAGTCATGCGAGTGAGAACTGAATGCAACATACAATGAAACTTGAAACATTATAAACGAGAAATACAGTATAAGATTCTATAAAATGAGTAAAATATATGTCTAATGCCTCCTGAATAACTGCATGGTACATAACATTTTAAGAAAGGTTAAGAATATTCTCATCTAAGGCTTTAATTATCTGACCAAACACGACATACAGATTTAGTGCAATAGTCTTTTATGATACACTAATAACATGTTTGGGCCATCATCAGATAGATGTCGGACACACAAAAAGAAATGTAAAGGGACAGAGGACTCTCTTTACAGTGTATCTACACTTGTTAATGATACGAGCCTGGCTTAGTAAGACAATCTTGGGTGACATGATCCTGTTGTGTATTTCTCAGCAAGGTGCACATTACTGAGAAATACGTAACAGGATTTTCTCATAGTTGACGTAGTTGACCAAACTGTAGCACTGTCTAGGCTTCCACCTTTGCTTCTAGAACCAGACGGCAGCAAGTAGTAATTGACTTAAGCACATAAGGCATATTTAAGTTAGACATGTCACGACAGGAAAATAAAATATGCCCTGTGAGGCCAGTATTTCAACTGTCCACTCTTTCTCAACTTCAGACATTCCATTACATACTGATTAACAATCTACAAAATACAGCACTAGGTAGGCTGGTATAGACAGCTTACCATTTTCGGCTAACAAATTTTATGGTTATGACATCGCTAATAAACGCAATTTATAATGAACTCCTAGAGTTCATTCCCTACTCTTTTTGTCTTCAACTAGGAACACCTTCAGGATTCACAATTGCAGTAATATTTTGTAATAAGTATACAAGAAAACTTCTTGGAGGACATCATGGCTCCCTTAAGAGCAAAAATACCTGGCATTTTTGTGACCGTAATTCATACAGAGCAACCTGGCCATTTTTAGCTCCAACAGCTATACGCCTTGTGCTTGGACAATGGCTAACTTGGTTGAATCTACAAACTGCTGGGAATACATCTGCAAGACCTCTTGTTTTAAGATGTCCAGGGTCCAAACAATGCAATACAATGTCCACAACCTGTAAGAGAAAAAATATTACAGAATACTGTAACATACCTTCTAACATAAGTTACATTTAATAACACAAAATCAACTTCTATATGGAGTTCCTGAATAATGGTCAGCACAAAGCTAATATCCAAATACCCCACATCCTAGAATGAGCCATGCATCCCAGTTATGAAGAAATAAAAAAATACAAACAACTTGATGTAAATTTATTGAAGTATTAACATGTACATGTTGGCAAAAGTGTACAATCACACAGTCCTGAAATTAAAAAATGAGATGCTTCATTTATTTCTGGTATCGCCTCATATTTCAAGGACCTGCTGTCCTGCCCGTGACATACACTTGTTTTTCATGTTGTACAACTCTTTCCTGCATGGCAAAACAACACACTCAAACTGCCACTTCGCATTTATTAATTTACAAAGCTTATCTTCTATTTTAGACATCTACATTGTATTTTCATCCAGCAAAATAACTTTTACCCCATAATAATGTTTACCTCAACAAGCAGGTCGGCCATTTCATTCTGCATTTTATCAATTAGAAGTTCAACACCTCTCAGGATCTCAGGCTTGGCTCTGTGCAGAACAGAATTGCTGAGATTCACATTCAAAGCCTGTGCATTCTGTTGTAGTGTGTTATACCTGGCAACCTACAGAAGTATAAAGCATTAGATCAATGTACTATGTCATGGCTAAAAAAAGATGGTCAGTCTAAGAAATCTGAGGTTTTCACAGTCCTGCTGCTCATGATTCACGTCTTCTGGAATGCAGTTCTGTGTCACTGGGCAAGTAGATGTTTTAAGGGAATGTAGTGCCTTCATCTTCACAGTCATGCAGTCCAAGGAGACAGCTTGACCCTTAAGTTGAAAGTACTACAATCTTTCAAAAGTCTGAAAATACTTGCCCAGAAACACAACACATTCCTTGAAGCCTGAACCTTCAGATGGTGATACTGCTTGAAGGTTAAGCACAGGCCTAAAAACCTGTCACTCTAAAATCTAAGTTTGTTTCCACCTTAACTAAAAAGCCTCAGATTTCAAAACTAGAAAGTTGCTGGGCTCTATGTAGCCAACGGAAAAAGGACACTATTTGGAATAACAAAATGTCAGATATCTTTATAGGCAAGAGAATTTGTTAAATTAATATATATATTTTTTTGACAAAACTTATTATCCACAAACTTGTGGAAGCTTTAAACATATCTTTGGTGACATGTTTCATTCTCTTTATGGACAATTTTCAAGCCCATTCAGAAAAACAGTGACTTCATTTTTTACTTCAATTTGCTCAAAAGAAAAAGATCTCAATCTCACTTGGGTTGTACAGTTTATTTTAAAGTTTTAATTTAGTTGTGAAATTATGTGTAAAGTAGCTTTTTTCAGTTACATAAGTGATATAACCATAATGAAAGATATAGAGTACAGACTTAATAATACAATATAAAATGCAATATGAAAACCAGCTGTGTCAGGAACCACACATAAAAAGTTTTATGATTAGATTGGTCCATACAGGGCCATAACAAGCACAGAACTAGCTTCTGTTCATCTTGGCAATTCTTTTACCCTCTTATTGTATCATGTAATGAGGACGTCATCTAACAACAGCAATGGTTTCAAGGTGAGGGGCTTTACTCTCCGGTCAAACTGTTCAAATCACTCCTTGTGTTCTCTTGGAATGATAATACTAAGATTACTAAATTTTTATATTATGAGCAAAGTTGTGTCTTTTATGGTCACTTTTTTGGAAGAGGGGTAGTGTTACTTTTTTAAAATCAGAAACATACTTCATTCTTATTTCTATTTATTGTGCATTTTTCCATTAGTTATGCATCATGCCATGCTGCTAAGATAGAATCAGTGCAGTATAGGTTGAGTTTAATGATATAATGGAAATGAAGAGGATTGATATTTTACAGGCAAACTTTTCTGCAAAAAAGACGGGCAATGGACATATAATGTAACATTAAGGCACATTCACAAAACCACAGCTGCTGTGGAAAAGCAGTAAGTATTAAATATTTTGAGCGTATGTCTGTATACTTGCCTTAGTTATCCACAACGCAAACTGCGTCTTTTCTGTGCCAAACTATACTGTCATCTGTGGCCTGTCTAGCTCAACTATCTTTTTCCACATTATCTCATGAACAGAACAATTTTCAGTAAAGATTTATTGAACATGAAATGTGTGTTTTGATTTTCTCTGCAACTTTTGTCCGAAACAATTCTCATTCTAAGAAGAATTCAGTGAGATATTATCATAAATGTACAGAGGTCTTCATGCAGCAAGATATTACCATAAACATACATGAGTCTTCATGTCAAGTACCCACAATTATTGTCAGATTTTAATGAGACTTTAATTTTCTTGACAGATTTTTAAAATATCCTCAAATATCAAATTTCATAAAAATCTGTCCAACAGGAGCTGAACTGTTCCACTTGGACAGGTTGATAGACGAACGGCAAGAGAGACATGACCAAGCTAATAGTCACTCTTAGCAATTTTGTGAATGCACTTAAAACGGAAATACTCTTCATCACCTAGAGGCAGCAATAAGAAAATATGGTCTGAAGTAAAGTGAGCTGAGAAAATACAAGAAAATATTTCATTTTTGTGACAAGAAGTGCCTATAAATAGCACAGGAACATTCTTCATGTTACAGTGTCTTAGCACTTATCCCATAATTCTTAGCAAACAGTGGAACTATTACATGTTGCCTCTAACAATGGTCTCAAACAAAACTTACTCTTGTAATGTGTATGCATTTCTGTCAACGATTTTCAGGGAAGCTTGTAAATATTTTCAAAAATGTTTCCTTTGTATGACAATCTGTGTAAATTTTAATTGCCATCAAGTTTATGTTTATTTTATTAACATTCTGCTATATACTCACTGCTTTGACTTAAACCCTTCAGCACCAAACCTTAAGTATATATAACATGCACTGTGATACTCAAAATGTCATGTCATACATAGATGGCTGCTCTGATGTGTTCTTCTCATGTAGCTTCCATTTAAATAGCAGTTTTCTACAGATAATTTGGGATATTTAATCCTAAGACCAAAGAGTTAATTTTGTAATCTGCATGAATCACAAAATTCAGAGCATCTGAAGACAAAGTTCTAATGAGAATATTTGGTCTTAAGAAAATGAAGTACCAAGGAAACAGAGATAATAAAACAGGAAGCTTCACTGGATTGGACTGGTACTTAATGTATAAAACTCACCTCCCTTGCCATGGTTGTAATAAAGGCAGCAGGACGTGCCGTGGCTATGAGTGTCAGGGCATGGCGAGCAGTACGGCAGGAATCAGCTGCTGGTGTCAGTGGCAGTCCATATGTCATACTGACAATAAACAAAGTTCGAACATCAGCAATTTCCTATTTTTACCCCAGCACTTCAGAGCTCCATGCTACAGTGCAACTATGTGATGGTTCCTTTTGTCTGTTTTCAGACTCTGTAATGCTAAAGTCTACGACTTACAAAGGATGTGATATACCGTCACACTTCAGAACTCAACAAATGTCTAGCCACAGCAGCAACTCCATGCATCAGAGGCAAGATCCCATATACTTTGGAATGTTCAATTAGTAGTACTGCACATTGCTGTATGGTTTCTTCTGGGTAACTCCCGGGCACCTGAATTTTATATACCAACGTTTCAGAACACTCTGTCTGTTCCATCTTAACAGGCAGGTAGGTATGAAGAATAACTGGGGTTGAGAATATCGGGGTATTTATACGGGAAAAGGTTGGGCTCCAAAATAGCCTGAGCTAATCAGAAGTAGGGTGACAGGGTGGGGGCAATTCCGAGTAGAGAAACAGGCGGTGGAGGGCAAGACCCACATGGAGGCCATGGATATATGTGTGAAGGAGACATGGCGCATGTTGGGGTGAGGAGAGTGAACCATGGGGTGGTAGAGATTAATCTATCATGTTTCAGGTGGCTGTCTCCTTTCCAAAACGCTAGCATATAAAATTCACACACCGGGGAATTACCCCAAAGAAAGCATACAACATTCAGAACATGGCAAAAGTTTGAAATCAAGAGTACTACACATTACCAGAAACAACACCACAATTTAGAAACAGCTGTGTTCCCATAATGTATCACCAGTGCATGATACCAAGATGGTGGTGGTACTGAGGTTTTCTTTAACTTTTATCATTATGCCATTCTGACACAGATGACAGATCACTTTTTCAAGCCATTCTAACTATGACGCTATCAGATCAGTTATGCTGAAGCAAACAATAGTTCATTTAAGGATAATCAGCATTACTCTAGAGTATCAATGCCACACTCTGCACTAAAGCAGTGTTTTTTAAATATTCTACTAATACAATTATTTATTTTATATGTGGTTCATTTAATGACACGGTTAGCAGTTCAGACTATATAGAGCCAAATCACAAGATGATTAATGAACATTAAGATGGAAAGGATGTGGAAGAAAGCAGCCAAGGACTAATTTAAGGTACCATGACATATGTATTGAGGGAATGAGGAAAAACATGTAAAACCTCACTTGGAGCAGCTGGTATTTCAGCCAGAATGTGAACTGGGCACCTCCTGAATACAAGTCAGAAACATTAATACTTGAGCCTACTTGGTCAGTCTCTAGTTCTACAGTGACATCTGCAGTTGTATTCAAGTCAGAAACAAACATGGTAGTTTCATTAGTTTATGTACCTCGGCACCAGTTTGTCAGCTTCACAGCACAATTCCAGAAGGCCAAGAAGAACTTTTGATACATCAAGGTAAGGTTCCCATACTGTGAAACCCCGACCAATCAAATCTATGGCAGCCCTTCGGAGAGGTGTGTGAGCAGGTAAGCGTGGAGAAGGTGATGCTAAGAGTAAGTGGGTTAAAGCCAGACCTGTGGACAAACATGGAACACACATCACTCATATTGAAACTAATGAATCAATAAAACTCCACTCTAAGTTTGTGCTAATAATAATGCTTTACTGTGAAATTCAGGACTTGGAATGTCGATATATATGGTATTCAATTCATATATCTTGGCTAAATTGTGTTGGTTTAAACTCATTTCAACAACATATTTTCCGTGATAAAAAGATGCCACACATGGTAGTATTCCTTATATGCAGCTAAATAACAAAAAATGACCTTGCTGTTTTAAGCTCACAAAGTATGAACTGTCAGTAATGTAACCAATGGAATTATCTTAATACAATTCAAAACACAGGAATAAGGAGAAAGAACATGAAATTATGTGAGACATGACATTCTCACAGTGGTGTTGGTGAAGACTCAAGTCTTGCGGGATGTAACACTGTGTAGAATGATGAACATATGTATCTGAAATATTACTAAGAATTTACCAGTCAACAAAGCACATCATCCAATTAGACTTGAACTTACAAAGTAACAGTGCAACCTTGGTCAGTACATTTTCCTGTATTTTTATTAACACATAAACAAATATTCAGAATGACATACTTGTTAGCCGGGCCAGATTATTATTGCCTATGCCAAAGCCTTCAACAACTGAACTCTTCCGTCTCTGATCCTCACTGGCCCTCCGTCTTGTGCTGCCTTCACTCACATCTTGTCCAAACTCTGCCCCAATCACTCCAAGAAGCACCACTGCAGTTGTCTGTTTACGTTTCAACTCTGCCACACTCCATGGTTTTCGTACGTAGTATTCTAAGAATCACAAACTTAATTCAGTCTGTATTCAAAATGTACGAAAAGTGACAGACTACAGTCTGTCACATGAAACAGGGATTCAATAAAGCTATCAAAATTAACTTAAAATACTGACAGTTCGTGATTTTAATAAGATGCAGGCCACTGAAGTACATACATGGAATGTCTGTAAAAAGAAATTACATAGAAAGTCACCTTGATATCAGTGTGCAAACACTTTTTTCCACCATAAATATACAAATGACAACTGTTTAGAAGAAACCCTATGTTTCAGACAAAACAGGGCCAATTCCAAGAACAAAATGTTATGTTGCTCACGCTCACCAATGCTGTGCACATATAAGAATGATATAGGAGTAGCGTAAGCAACACATGCTTCAATAATGCCCAGCACTAGTTCAGGCTCTCATTCGAGTCCCGCTTCCTTCTCACTGCTCCTACCACTCCCTCATTTATCACACAACTCATAAACGCTGCAAATGCTTAAAAGTGGCAAGCCTACTGTCTAGAAACCTGTAGGAACTGTAAGAACTGAAATCAGTATCCTTCTCAGCACCTAACCATAACCACTCCTTATCAAAGACATCATCCTCTTCTTCAATACTGGAGTTCAAGTGAGCTTGTGTGTTAATTTGCACCCACAGCCATTAACCACACTATATGTCACCAACCTGCTACCGTGAGGTGTACAACTTGCAAAACTTTTATTTCCAGTTTGATGTCCTTTCCTATGCACAGCAAGCACAAAGATTCTTGCACTATGTGCTTCTCTGCAACTGCTAGAAACACATCATGAAGTTAAAATGAAGCAGTTGTTTAGTGGATAATATACAACTTTCATGTTCCACAGAAATCACATATCTTGTGAATGAGTTGCACAATTGTCCACACACAACTCAATGTTTCCACTTGACACATCCATGGAGACATCCAGCGCCATTAAAAACTATGTGCAAATAGTCCATGGCCATCCCTGTTCTTTATTTGCATAGTTTTCACAAGAACTTTTTGTTTCTAAAATGACATGGCTTCAAAGATTTTCAACCATAATCAGCACCTGTCTATTGCTGCCATTGCTGTTCACACTCAGTTGTAATGCTATCTTTGCTTTGGCAATTTTCTTCCCAATGGCAAAACTGGCCTTTCAGTGAAAGCATTCTATTTGGAAGGCAACTATATGAGAGGTATATCTCATCTCTGTGACACATCCTGTGGCTCACATCATACCAGTAACAATGGTAGTCTCTCAAACCACAGGTCCATCATATCAGTGTTTATGGCAACACTTTCTCCAACAGGTGTTTTGTAATAATAGGCCAGCCATCTGATGCAGCCAAATTGTCAACAGATACTCTCTCAGCCATGCATGCACAAATTTTCCAAAAATCCATCACCAACATAAGATATGTAGGCACCAAAAGGGTAACATGACACAAGGTCCCTACTGTGGACCCACAAACATTAAGTGCCACCTTACAAAATTTCAATACCTGGGATAAGTGTACCCATGCTCTCAGCTATTTTTTTACTTTTTCATATTAACATGTTGGCATCAGTGGGAATACCTGATGCCCATGCAACCCACTACCAAGCTTATAGGATACACTCAATCTTACAGAAAGTACATTATTTCCTAATCTTCCTCCACTTACAGAACTTGCTGCATTTGCCATGGATGGTGATAATCAAAGGCATGTGGCTAATGTCAGTCCATTTGTAGCCAGATCCTTGTCAAGTGATTCAATATCTTCAATCTTTTTGTCAAGCATCCTGACTTCATTTGTGGGGTGTGTTGTGGCAAGCTTAGGCCTTATTTACAAGAAATCACAATAGGTAAAGATAAATAACAACAGGAATAATAAACACATTACATAAAAAAATGTTAATTGCCAAACTCAAAGAGGCAAAAGTAAACAAGATGATGCAAGTTAAAACTATTAACAGCAGAATATAGTTTCGAAATTTAAAATTTTAATTTATGCCTCTCCTTAACCCTGCCTCTCCACCTGTATTCCTACCTTGGCCAAAGAATGGCAACATTATGTTGGGTATCGTAACAGCCATAACCGTACTTAAAATAACGGGCAGATAACTGGTAATGTACATTCCACAACATCATATTACCGTAACTTTTCTCAGAAATGGTCATTCCAGAATACTGTGGTTAGGACCATAGATTCTGAACAAATGGAGCAGTAACATGACACTCTAAGGAACAAAGCACATGTTATATGTTGTTTATATGGGTAATTTCTAGGGACCAGTAAAAATTAATGACCCTTGTGGGAAAACAATGCATAGAAGAATAGCGAATAGTTTCAATGCATTTCAGTGTTGCAGAATTAAATGTGTGAAATGTATTGTAAAAATAAAATGGCTATATCTGACCCTCTGTTCCTTCCTCTTCCTCATCATCATCATCATCTTGTTGTGGCTGTTCTGTCTGCTGGCCAGGAGCTGAACCATTGCCACCCTGCTGACCTACACGGTGAGAAACCGGCCACACATAAAGTGAGTGGATTGTAAAGTATATAATGCACAATGAAACACAACTTGCATCAACCTAAAAACACACACCTACAACACAATAACAATGAACTTACAAGTTAGGAATAATAAGCGCAATCTGATCAATTCCACAGACCTTATCACCTCCAATAACTGAATATAACTGCTCAGTTTATAACAAAAAGAGAAGATGATAAATCCTAAGTGGCATAATGCATTGTCCAGTACTCTGAAATTGAGGTGGTACATGGTGGTGCAGATGGTTAAGGCACTGCGCTAAAAGCCCGAAAGTTGCAGGTTCAATTCCTGATGGTGTCACTGGAATTTTTCTTTCCAGCTGCATTATGACCCTGGGGTCGACTCAGCCTCTAACACAAATGAGTACCAGAAATCTTTCCTTTGGGGTAAAGGTGACCAGTGCATTGGGCTCACAACCTTGCCACCTTCATGTGCTGACTGTCTTAAAATCTGGAAGCCTCAATTTCTGGAAATCTCAGGGCCTGTCCAGGCTTGCATAGGGATTGCCTTACCATACCTTACCTCTAAACTTTAAGAACAACATTACCTAAACTATCTAAAACATGTGTCACCAACAAGGAGAATAAATACTTGGTATTTTCTTCTATCAATGTAACTCTCCTGGCTTTGATCATCTCTCTGACCGATGTATAATAATTCCAGACTTATATTCCCAGTTTATGTTCTTAGATATGTATAATGAAGTATAAGAAGTGTTACTTTTACATTAACAAAGAATCAATTACTCAAATAGCAATGTGAAGGCACTGCCACCACATCATACTAAAGTACAAACTGATCCACTGTTCCTGTCTATGCTCTAACCTGATGATGGTGCCTGCTGAGAAGCACCTCCCTGTTGGGCCGATGGAATGGTCAGAGTTTGTGATGAAGACTGGGAAGTACCGGAAAGGAACCCCAGTGTGTCTGCTGAGCTGTAGGAAGGTAGAAACTGTGCCCAGCTATCAACCAGGGCCTTGCGACCTTTGGGCCCCAATCGACCAAGTTCTGCCAGTAACAAAGCTTGAGCAGCCTCACGCACCTTACAGTAAGAGAATACATGACAGATACAATGACAACTATAAACACTGGTATTTAAAATGCAGCATGTCCAAGCTAGTACATTCATCGGCTGAACATTTCTATGAGAGACCTGAGATTCTCAGAGTGCTGAATATGTAGATTATGGTCATCTTAGTTGTGACGCCTTGTAATTAGAATACACAGGTGTCATTTCACTGTTGTCTCTATCATCAGGGTACAAAAGCAAGCCATGTGGAAGAAAAAATTAAGGCTGGAGAGAAGCTTGGCCTGTGGATGAACCAATGGAAGGAAGTGGCCCTAGAAAAGTTTTCACACTGCCTTTGCCTCAAAAATATTTAGTTCTTATAAGGCTCAATCCTCCACTGTGCCCAAAGTCCCTAGTTCTTGTCATTCCATATCTATTATCTATTACTTTCTCCTCCACCAGGGCTTATTCTACCATGAAGATGGAGGGAGAACAATGCCCCGAAACTTTGACACATGGCATCACAATGCAAGCACAACAACCTCTATCATCAATTTTATGTTCATTATGTGAAGGTTTGTATATTACTTCCAATTTTAGGCTGGAATTTACTTGTTATAGTTTGTAATATGAGTAATATGAAACCCAAGGACACCTTGCGAGAATATAGCTACCACTGTGCTTTACAGGATGAAACATGATATATCTCCTTCCTTTCAAAATAAAATTACCATGTGACAGCACACTAACCAACCTCCAAACATTGATGCTGCCACCTTCGTGCCATCATCTCAACCTGAGGCCTCTTAAAATTCTTAGAACCAGTCTGGACCACTTTATCTGGCAGCAAAACACAGTGTAAAGTGGCTAACAAACTCCACCCTTGTTTGATTTGAGCTTGCTGGGCTGTGAACAGATCTTCATTCTCTTCTTCAACCTTTGATGCCCAACTGAGAGCTGTACGAGTACTTTGCCTGGAAAGACCAAATCATCTATATCAATACACTTTTACACAGAGGTATGTACAGAGAATAAGTAACAACTACATTTTCAATTAAATAAAATAAATCAATGCCTCCAATTACCAAGACAATTAACCTGAAATTATTGAATCCAATTACCAATGAATGAAATTCAGACTGAGAACTGACACTATGACCATAACACATGTTCTGGCAAAAGTTGCAATGAAGGCTTAATCTCTCCTAACAACAGTTTCATATCAGTGTGCAACAATTACACTACTTCAGATTAATACAGTATATGTTGTCCTAACTAACCCACAAATCAAGCTTAATGATACTGTCTTTGAGCATTTCAAGTCATTAACAGTATTAAATATTCATACTTGTCTCAAACCATTGTTCATTTTTGTAATTAAATGTTCTTATTCAGAGGATGTTTGTGTTAATTCAGTTAACATACATATAAAGGCAGACATATTCTGTAGCGAAGCTAGATCAAAATTTGGAGCTACAGTATATGAGATCATATGGAACTAAACTGAGAAGTGGAGCAACAGAGGAAGAACAATAGTTAACACACCTGCACTATCATTTCTCTTGTCAATTATATCAACTTCCCACATCTTTTAACACACTGGATTTCCCATGAAATATGCAAATTAATATTTCTCTTAATTAATCAGTTGTTAAACAGTAATTTGACTTGGTATTTATAAACATATTTTAATTCATACTTATTACATACCTTTAATTTCCTCCTAGGACAAAAAGTAATTCATAAAAAGGACATTTTCAATTTCATGATACCTGAATGGTACAGCACATTCAGCTTGACTCCACAAATTACATGGCCAGTCAGCCAACCAAATTTCTCAGCACTGGTTTGTAAATTCTCATACAGATTACACCACTTCAGGGAAATGCTGCAGCTAACAACAGATTTTCTATTTTCACTTTACCAAAAATCAATGAACATACTATATAAACAGACAGGGAGTAGAGACCACAATATATGAGACTCTCAAATTACCTTTAAAGGGAAGTGAGATACCACTTCATATAATTTTATAAGCTTCAAGGTCGACAACCATATCTTCCTTACCAACAAACGGTCCTATTATTCACACAACCCCAAGTCTATAACTTCTGGCAAACCTATGCAGCCCCTATGAAGACCAAGGGTGATAGTCAAAAAGTGCTAACTAAAACTCAGGCAATTGCATGACAATGCAGCTTTCAGGAGCTCAACAACATTTCCACTTCACTCTTCTGATAAAAATATAAGTAATGAAAAGGGTTCCCAGTGGTAATTAAGTCACCATTCCTGTTTGGTTTGTGGTTCAATAAGTTGAATTATGTAAGACAAGTACAACTGACACCCATTTGATGACATACAAGGTGAAGGTATTGTAACAGGAAAAAAAATTCACAGGCATTTAGACAGTGGTCCCACTGATGCAGAAGTGTGTGTATCCCTTCTCCAAAGAACGTACTGGGCTGTTGCCTAAACTGCTGTACCAAAGTCACCTGCACAATGCTGCCCAATGTGAACATATGGCTGTTGAGTGCTATCTTTCTCAGTCCAAAGAAGTAAAAACTGCTTGGTGATAACTTTAGGCTGTACATAAAACATCTGAGCACCTCAAACTGCATGGTATTCAGTTGGTTCTGAACTCTGTGGTCACAATGGGAAGGGCACTGCAGTGCTGCAGGTAAATGCTGTCAGTGAGTTTACCCAGACTTTTGATCTTGATCTTTTGAAGTGTTTGAGACTAAAGGTTTGCACTGATTGTGTTGTAGAGTGAATTAAGTCAAAGTGGAGGGCTCCCTCAATGTCAGAGACAAGTCAACATCACTCTACTGGCAGATGCTTTGATGTTAACTTCTTCAGATGGGATGAAGTGCAGTGTCTCCACTGCATGCCTGCTTGTTTTCTTGTGGGTTCAAAATGGTAACACTATGCCTCATCACCTGTCAAAATTTGCTGCAGAAATGCATCATGCTCAGCATGGTACCACTGCAAATGTTCCAGCAACATTGATATATGATGCTCTGTGAGTGTGTGTGTATGACAGAGAAACAGTAGATGTGGGCCCACTGGGAACAACTCCTTGTGATATGCAAGATCCTGTACTGCTGCAAACACAGTTCCAAATCTCATATTCAGTTACATTAACAGTGAAAGAATGGGCCAATATCTAACATCACACAAAGCGTTATTGACTTGTCCAGTGTTTTCTAGTGTAGCGACAATATGAGTCCTCCCCAGTCTTGACACTTGCATCATTTGCTGCCTGCCTGTTCAAAATATACATACGCAGTCTACCACCATCTTGAATACACATGCAACACCACAGATAGCACAAACATACCTACAAATTCTCAGCAGCTTGACATTCTTCCACTCTAAGAAACCACAAATGTAAAATTAAAACTAAATCTTAAATGTATAAATATCATGCATAAAGAGTACCAAAGTGTTATTCTATGTAGCAAAATATATTTATGTTCTATGAAGATAATTTGAGTCTTAAAGTATGTTTGAAGATAGACTGCACTTGGGTTTGGGACCTCACGGTCCTGATGCACCTAGGCCTTAAAAACGGGCCCTTTGTGCCCAAAGTAAGTTTGAAACACTATCAACTAACCTATGAAGCTTACGAGTACGTTCCTGCTCAGGAACAAATGTTGCATTGTTCATAGACATGAGGGTGTTTGCCATTGCAATAATTGCAAGAAGATGATTAGTGGTCAATGTAGTACTGAGCTCCCAGTGCGTACGTGCTGTGAACAGCCTTGTAAGTCGCTCCAAGCGAACTAATTCAACTGGTAAGTCAGCTTCCAAAGAGTTTGCAGCACTGCCAGACGTGTTTGCTGGCTTCTCAGCATCCAGTTCATCAGCATACTTTGCTTGCCATGTTGGTAACAACAAGCTCATGTAACCTTAACAAATAATAAGCCAATAAATTTAGCATAATGATCATGCAAACAACACAGTTCACCACAGTGTACTACATAAGTACCTCATTTCACTGCATGAATCAGTAATCATTTTTCAGAATTTTGTTATGAAATGTTTTGGTTAATGGAATGATTTATAAAAACACCAACTTAAGTGTATTGCAGACAAATTTCTACACTGCCCTTTCATGTCTATTTCACTGTAACAATATACATACACAATGAACCTACCAACACTGTTTTGACCAAAATTAAAGGTTAGAATTTCAGATCCACATTACTCATGGCAATTAATATTATACCAGCACCTAGCAACCAAATTACATAGTATCATGTCATAGAATACAATAACATTTAGTAAAATTTCACATCATAGGCCACTGCCTAAAACTGCATAATCTGGCCACAGGCTACTTAACTTACTGTAACTAAGCAACATGAATACTTTACTCTCTCACTACATTGCAGTTTACAATTTATACAATCTGTAATGCTTCACTCAAAGTTTGTTAAATGGGTAACATAAGACTGCTTCTACTGTGAAAATTACTCTCCCTTTCAAACTAGATTACTGGCACATATACACTACTTACCTCCTTTAGAAAGGACTCCAAATGAGACTGGCACCATTGGACGAAGTAAACCCAATTTACCCTCACAAACACGATCAAGGTCAGGATCCATGCCCCATGCATGCAGAAGTGACAAAAGAAGCTGAGCAATTTCCATGGTAGCATTTGTCTCCAGACCACGCAACTTCTTTCCACTTTGATCAACCACTTCATTTCCTGTCAAATAAATAAAAGCTGCTGTATGTGACAGGAAATATCACTGTATTCATTTAGTTTCCTTTGCCAGTAAAAGCTTCTCTAATGGCACCTACCAGTTTCAACAATACATGGGTCATTCCCTACGACTTATCATCAAGTTGGGGTCTTCAACCCTTAAAGGGAATGAAACAGATTTATGTCATTATTCATGCTTATTTCAATCTGAAATAGCAACTGCATTTTAGCTCTTTGGTGGAAGCTGTTATGTTAGGAAACAACTTTATAAGTCACACATATGGGATTCCTGCTCAGTCTATACTATATGCACATGATGTTTGTCCTATTCCTGTTCAGTCTGTTAGTATTTTACTGCAAAATGCACACAGTATTTGTCTGATGCCTGTTCAGTCTGTTTGTATCTTACTGCTAAATGTACATTATTTACACCAGTTTAGTCTGTATCTAATTGCTAAATGTGCATATTTGTCAGATTCCTATTCCATGTGTGTGTGTGTGTGTGAAGAAAGAGGAGGGATGAGGAAGAGGAGGAAGAGAATGCTGATGATAATGACAGCGGCGGCAGTGTCAAAAATGACGACGACGATGACAACAACAACAACAACAAAAACAACAACTCTAGAGAAGGCTCCAATGGTTTGGACATAAATGAGGTCCTGTGTATTCACAGACAGTCTATGCCAAAGGCTCATAAACATCTTCACATGTTCATTAATGATTATTACCAACCTGATGCTGGAGTAAATCATGGCTGACATCACTTATACTTACACAAAGCTGACAAAAATGGAGTCCTCTTCCATTGCAAGGTAATGTCTGTGACTAGCATGGTCAAGTTCTAAAGCCCTGTGCTGATGGAGATCATAAATGGCATATGCGGTGTTTGTGACTTGTTTCTGTAATGTGCTTAACTATGACTGATATGGCGTTTAAATCCATTCATATTATACAGCGATTTTTTTTCTTTTTCTTTGGGGGGGGGTGGGGGGGGGCCTTGGGTTTTTATATTTTTTTTTTATAAATATTTTTCTTTTTTTTCTCCCCCTCTGACGGTGT
>Ga0136643_10006172_pt1 | contig 17115 bp, 13 predicted proteins | sample TergutLab28metaG_FD_96883 | JGI IMG/M metagenome (GOLD analysis project Ga0136643, IMG submission 96883) | Labiotermes labralis P1 segment gut microbial communities from Petit-Saut dam, French Guiana - Lab288 P1 (version 3) (version 3) | ecosystem: Host-associated > Arthropoda: Insects >... | reverse complement strand
TCCATATTGCTAAATTTTTGTTTTTATTTTATTATATTTTTACCCGATAGGGGGGGGGGGGGGAATGACCACCATGCAAAATATTCTGATGTGACGATGAAATGTGATGAATCAATTTTACTTTCTGACGCATTATAAACACATACCGATATGAGTAGCATGAGTGGTATTAACACACAGACATTGTTACCATAAACAGTAAACCTTTACACCACCACTTACATGCTATATTTCAGTGATATTTTAATGTTTACATGTTTTAAAATGCTGTATTACCTATTGTTGCAATGTCATTTTGTTACCAGTTTTAGTTATTGGGTGGCTGTCTATAGCCTTTTTTCAAGACTCATATCCCTATTGTCATACAAGAAAAAGAAAAATAATTATTGCTTGCTGTATCATTTCTTAGGATGGCATATACATTCGAGGATTGTTCCTAGAAGGTGCAGCATGGGATAAAAAAAATGTATGTCTTACTGAGCCACAGCCCATGCAACTTGTTTGTGCAATGCCAGTAATTCACTTCAAGCCTGTGAAAGAAGGAAAGAAGGAGAAAACCAAAGGTAGTTTGAAAACCTGACACCAGGAATACAACATTTTGGAACCTCGTATGTCAGAGTACAGTTGGTCATTTGGTTTGTAAGGCTTTGGAAGACAATGGAATTTTTAATTTTACGACCATTTCCAGACATGCTGGAGATGTTACTCTGTTTTCTCTCCACTTTGTGATGGAGAAAAGAATCTTCAGAAACCAGGTGTAATACTGTGACTTTCAGCATCTCTGGTAGTTTTAGAAAAATGCCAATACTAAAACACACACACACACACACACACACACACACACAAGATGCATGTGTCTCAGCTGGCACCTGTTGACTGGATAAATGAACAGTTCGCAATTTTCAAAGGAAAACAAAGGACCTGATGAAGTAAAGCAGTGTTTTAATTTAAAATTGCCCTAAGGTCATTTTCACTGATACAGAAAGTTAAAAGACATTATAAAAAAAGAGCAACCAACCAAACTTAATTTGAATGAAATTTTGTAATGAAATTACATCTCCCAAAGTAAGGACTATTAAAACACTAATAGAAGATGGGTTGCTCCAGATAAATGCAATGGTGTTGACAGAATGTGTTGTATTAATTTCTGGCTGTGCTTTACTAAGGTCCGTATTTTGATTGTGGTCCTGTGTTCAGCACCTACAGAGGTACTTTCTGACTGAACACTGAAGGTGGATGATAGCTTCTCTACCTCACTAACCAGTTTATACAAATTTGTATAAGGCGCCATTTGCCTGTCTTTTTCATGATCTGTTTTCAGTATTCAGGCAGTGCCTGCCAAATATGAATCAGTGAATCCTAGTAGGAGTCTGTTTTCAACAGCACAATGTAAATTCTCACAAATCTCTACATATTTTAATATTTTGCACTGACCATGCATTTTTGACACTGTTTATTAAAATCAAACTAAATATAATTAATTAGGTTATACACACCTTGTTATTTTATATTGCAGTATCTCTAATATGTTTTGGCCCATATTGAGCCAAAACATGTCAGAGATACTGTAATATAAAACAAGGTGTACATAACCTAAATAAGTTTATTTAAAAGATATTTAAATATATTTGAAAGAGTCACAAATTGTTATGCCAGACACACACACACACAAAAGCCTTGTCATCAAAATAAAATGGAAAAATTCGTGGTTGCTACTCTATTACAATAACTACACTTTATACTGAAGATACAATACATATCTGTCATCAGCAGGAGACGAGGAATAGTTAAAAATACAATCTACTGACACCACCCAGTACTCTGCTTACATGAAAGAAAAATAAAAATTAAAATACGAACTCTGTGCCTCGCAGCATATACTACAATTTGTGACTAGAGACAATATAAATACTTTTTAATTTTAACACAGCCTAAGTAAGTGTTATATTAATATGTATCAATTTTAAATTCAATTTTATTTTATATCTCCACAAAACTCTTATTGTATTACATCATAGGTAATATAGATCAAGGTTGTAACAGATTTTTAACAGTGGTGTAAATGGGATCCCATATGACATGAATTTAATGTGCACTGCAAGTTACCTGTTTTAAATTTTACATAATGATGACCTGATGATGGTCAAATTACTGAAACTTGTTGCCAATAAGTTGAATAATAAAAATATTGTTGTGTTAGACTGTAAACATTTATATTTATTATTGTTTTTCAATTATATAACACAACGGGATGTCCTCTATAAAAAAATTAAGTATATTTAGTTGAATTTTAATACGCAGTATACATATTTATTGTTATAAGGTAAAGTTGAACAGTGATATTCCAACTATTCCATTTTGCAGGTAAATATATGTGTCCCTGTTACTATTACCCTCAACGATGTGGTACACAAGGAAGACAAGCCTTTGTATTGGCTGTGGAACTCCGAAGTGGAAAGGAGAATTCAGATTTTTGGATTAAACGAGGGACAGCACTACTTCTCAGTCTGTCTGACTGAACATTACAACCCAGAATAATTATGAGTATGCTCCTCACTTATGTGTTTTGTTTGTAATGTTTTGTGATGAAACTTGATGTTCAGAATAAAAAGAAAGATTTCCAACACTTAATAATGTCAGTGGAATTTTCCATTTATAGCACCAGTGGACAAAGAGCAATATGAACACGAAGAATTATAGGGTAGTTTGACTGGAAAATAGTGTTGCACTGCCTCATACATGCGGTTTCAGAAGATTAGTCTTGCATAAATAATGTGCATGATTCTACCTTAGAACAAGAATAGGTTAAATCTGTAAGATGGGCAATAAAAACAAAAAGCCTTTGACTTGAAGTTTTCACAGCAGTTGATATTTATACTGTGATCTTCCAGGCTATGAAACCATGTAGCCTGCAGGTGGATATGGAACTTTCAGAGGAACACACCACCCCAGCTTCACATATGAATGAAATAGGCTATATTGAGCGGAAGTGTACATACTATAGAGAAAAACAAGGAAGCTTTGGTAGTTGCTAGTAAGGATGTTGGTCTAGTAGTAAATGCTGATAAAACTAAGTACATGGTTATGTCTTGAGATCAGAATGCAGGACAAAGTCACAATATAAAGACTGATAATATCTCCTGTGAAAGGGTAGAAGAGTTCAGATATTTGAGAACAACCTTAACAGACGAAAATTCTATTCAGGAAGAAATTAAGAGCAGATTGAAGGTGGGAATGCTTGCTTTCATTCGGTGCAGAATCTTTTGTCTTCCAGTTTTCTATCTAAAAACGCAAAGATTAAGACGTACAGAACTATAATTTTGTCTGTTGTTTTGTATGTATGTGAAACTTGGTCGCTTACATTGATGGAGAAAAGTACGCTGAGGGTGTTTGAGAACAGGGTGCTGAAGAGAATATTTGGGCCTGAAGAGTGATGAGGTAACAGGGGAGTGGAGAAAACTACATACATACTGAGGAGCTTAATGATCTGTACGCCTCACCAATTATTTGGGTGATAAAATCGAGAAGAATGAGATAAATGGGGCATGTAGCATGTATGGGGGAGAGGAGAGTTGCAAACAGGGTTTTGGTGGGAAAACCTGAGGGAAAGAGCCAATTTGAAAGACTCAGGCATAGATGGGAGGACAATATTAAGATGGATCTTCAGAAAGTGGGATGTGGGGGCATGGACCAAATTGATCTGGCACAGGATAGGAACAGGTAGCAGGCACTTGTGAATGTAGTAATGAACCTGTGGGTTCCATAAAATTCAGGGAATTTCTTGACTAGCTGAGTACAGGTTAGCTTCTCAAGAAGGATTCTGCTCCATGGAGTAAGTAAGTAAGTAATATGTATACCAGGCAATGTTGCTCCAATGTACAGGTGAATTTAGCATTACTTTTCATTCTGACTGTGAGATTCAAGTCCCATATTTTTTGTACAGTTTTCTCTTCTTAGTTCTTAGCATGGCTGCAGGTGAGTGACATGATGGGATTTCTTTTCTACATAATTTTTAGAATGCTTTCCTTATTAGAAAAAGACAGTAAGCTTACAAGATCACTTTATTGTGCATGCATGTGTGTTAGAGTGTACTGTCTACTTACAAGTTTTGAAGCAGCTGACCAGTTCTCACTAACTTTGTATGGGTGTTTTGTCACTGGAATCTACCCTAAAACCAACCTGTTTAATTTTTTAACAGTCACTAATAATTACAATGGTGCATGAAAATGTAAGTTGGGAGTGAAACTAATGTATACCCACTGATCAGCATTTTAAGCATCACACTGTATGAGTTACAGCTAACTTTTGATGCAAAAAAGGTTAAGTAAAGGCACTCCTGTTTCAAGTAACATCAAAAGATTTCAGGCAACTACAGAATAATTAATAAAAAAGTAATACATTTTGGTACATTAGGGTGACTTTATACTGAGGATACTTGATTATATTCTATTTCTTTTGGGTGTGTCTTGGACTGTGGTTGTTTTAACTTGTTTTGTAATGTGTGGGTGTTTTGGTAATGCGTGTACTTGTATTTACTGTGTTTTGTGTTGTTTGTACTGTTTTTTGTAGTGTTTCATTTATGTATATTTATTCTTATTTGTTTTGTCTGTACTAGTGTAAGGACTGCTGCCACCAAGTGACAACTCAAATGCAGTTAGTAGTAGTAGTAGTAACAATAATAATAATTTATTCATATAAATACCAATCACTGAATAAGTCTAGTAAACATACACTGGGTATTTGAAAATAGTGCTGCACAGAATATTTGGACCTAAAAGAGAAGACATAACAGGAGGCTGGAGAATGCGGTGAAATAAGAAGCTTTATGGTATTAGTTTTCACTATATTTCATTAGGATTATGACAGCAGTGAGGATGTGACACACTAGGCATGTAACATAATATGGAAGAGAAGGGAAAAACAGAGTTGTGGTATGAAAACCTTATGGCAAAAGATCCAATATGAATACTTTGGCGTCGATAAAATGAGGGGAAGGTATTTAAAAAGCCTGAAAGAAATAGGGTCTAAAGGTATGGATTGGATTTATTTGGTTCAGAACAGGGATTAGCAGACGACATTGGTAAACAAGATGATTCAGTGCAGTAGGATTGTTTTTAAGCTGACTGTTACCGAGTTGGTAAAAAAATTCTCCTGCTAAAATGAAAAGGATCCTTGAGAATCCACGGTAATATCGCTATAATAATGATGAATAGTAATTGTAATGTCTTAAGCAAATATATTTGATAATACTGCGTGTATTATTCCGTACTATTTAAACCTGTAAAGCTATTCCTCTGTTCAGTTAAGCAAGAAGTCACGTAGGTATATGTGTGAGGCTAAGTATTACCCCAGGCATACTTCACCTCACACCGGACGAAAGTGAGGTATATGATCTGTGAAAGTGAGTGATCATTTTCACTCCCCAAAGCGTCTCAGCTTTGGAGAAAAGACAACTCAACGCTCAATAATGAGTCACATATTTAAATATTCTTGCCACATATTCATAACGAAGACCACGATCCCGGCATTTGGCCACTGCCTACCTTTCTTCGGTTTATATCTCATATACGAATTACTTCTCTTAGTCACACTGCAGGCATTGAATATGTGCGGAAAGTTACCAGCCGTCACAGATCATCTGGCTAGACGTAGAATTGTAACCCTGATATTGTAATTAGCGACTGTGACCTCTGAATCGTGATTTGCATTAATCATCATCATGTTCCTAAAGGATTAGTCATGTTTCCTGTTCCTTGATCCTCAAGATGAAGTTGGTCCCTCCATCTCTTCCTCTGTCGTCCTATGTTCCTTCGTCCCTTTGGTTTATATTGTAGTGCTTATTTTGGTAGTCTGTGTCTATCTTCTGTAAATGTTTAGCCACTTTTTCTGGTACTGTTTTATTTCTTTTACTATGTGCTGTGCTCCCGTTTTTTTGCCTAATACAGTAATTCTTTTCTTTATCTAGTTTTGTTATTCCAAGTAAGTGTCTCAAAAATTTCATCTGTGCTGCTTCTAAACGTTGTTCCCCTCTTTTCTTCAGTACGAAGCTTCACTCCAAATTTCAATGCTGCTTTGGCTGTAATGTTGTGAATCGTGATTTGCAATCTGTAGTATTCTATGAACCGTGGTTTCAAAGAGTAGGTGAATTACACGGAAAAGAGTGAGTTGTTCTGCCAGGATGAAAGGGGCGTTGTGTTATAACATATTCGAATGCTACGTGTGCTTGGATGTATGTTGAATGAATTTTAAATTAATTCTATACAGCAAGCATATAAGGTAATGTGGATGCTTACGTATGGAGCATACTGTGTGTATACGAACTACGTGGAGCAGAGTCCATAGCAACCTTTTCTAAAGTTCTCGAAAAAATCACATGTGACAGACTCATTAAACATATTCAGATTAATAATATTCTAGTAGAGGAACAATTTGGATTTAGAAGTCCATCATCAACAGATAAAGCTGCCTACAAATTAATTGACGAATACTAAATGCTCGTAGCTATAAATTGATGGTTGGAGGTATCTTCTGCAACTTCCAGAAAGCTTTTGACTGTGTTAATCACATTTTATTAACTAAATTAGCGTTTTATGGAATAAAAGAAACATCATACAAACTAATTAAATCTTACTTTGAGGGAAGATACCAAAGAGTGGTTTTAAATAATATTTCTCTTGACTCCTGTTTTAAATGGGTTGAAATAAAACATGTTGCCCCTCGAGGATCGTTACGTGGTCCACCGCTTTTTCTAGTTTACACAAACGACCTACCTAAAATTTCAAATGATAACTCTAATATTGACCTATTCGCAGACTACACTAGCATAATCATTGCTAACCCCAACTGTACAAACTTTAAAAACACTTTAATTAAGATCTTTCAAGATATAAATAGCTGGTTTAATACTAGTTTGTCATCACCGAATTTTAACAAGACACACTTTATGCAGTTTGTTACTAAAATAGTTCCATAACTGATTTATATATATATCTCATGAAAACAAGAAAATACCTAATATTTGTAATACAAACTTTCTTGGAATAACACTGGACAACACACTTGCTTGGAAGACCCATATAGACACGAGGGTCAAAATTGAGTTCAGCATGGTTTGTGATTAGAGCATTTAGACCTTTCTTGTCCCAAGAATCACGAAGAATTTTGGGAAAACTCCAATAATAGTAAGAATATTTTTATATTGCAAAAAAATTATTAGAATCATTATGAGGATTAGAAATAGAGGTTCTTATAGGGGACATTTGAGGATATTAAAAATATTATCATGACAATCCCAATATATGTTATCACTTTCTCTTCTTGTGATTCACAACAAAAATTATTTTAAGCTAAATTCTGAGATACATAGCATCAGTACTAGGACTTAAATCAACCATTATCTCATTTGACAACCAACAAAAAAGGAACATATTATTCAGTAGTTTACCAACACAGATACAGAATTTGTCCTATAATACAAAATTGTTTAAATTAATTTTAAAAGGTTATTTGTACTTTCATTAATTTTATACTTTAGAGGAATAATTTAATTATAATAAGAATCAAAACCCATAATAGTGATATGCAATTGTGCATTCACATCTTAAAAAATCAACTAGACTATACCTTTTACCTATTTTTAAGTAATGAGTCATTTATGGCTATGTAGGCACATTCTTACTAAGTAAACCAATTTTGAATGTTTGATTTCATTACATGTGAACATTAATCCTAAAGTATCATATTCATCTCTCTTAGAAGTTATACTGAGGTATACATGATGACTAGTTCTTTGTTTTATATAGAATCATTACATGTACATTAGACAAGTTCTACATTGAAGGGCTTTGTTGACCGTTATGGATTCATGGAACAGGTGAAGGTAAAAGGTAAAGTTCACCCTATAAAAGGCCATGAAGGTCCTGAGGTGGAGTAGAGGTATAGCTCTACTCTTTATTTTAACTTCAGCGCTGTATGGGGGTGGGTGGTAAACACCACGCCCCAGTCGCTTTACCCCCGGGAAAGGCTTGGTACCCATTGTATAGGAGGCTGGGTGGGCCCCAGGGCTGGTCTGGACAGGTGCGGAAAATCTCGCCCCCACCGGGATTCGATCCTTGGAGTGTCTAGCCTGTAGCAAGTTGCTATACCTGCTGCACTATCCCAGCCCACATGGATTCATGGAAGAAATAAAGAAATTGAAATAAGAAGCTGATAGTTTCTCAGCTAGACAATAAATTCCAAACATTTTATGGAACCCGAAGGTTTGCCACCGGGTTCACATGAGCTGTCTCTGTACTGAGCCAGGTCAGTCTGGTAAACTCCCACACCTCAATTTCTTGAAGGCCAGTTTATATTGTTCTTCTATCTATGCCAAGGTATTCTACATGGTCTCATTTCCTCAGGTGTCCCTACCAAAACCCTATACATGCTGAATGTTCTGCCAATCTCATTCTTCTTGATTTGATAATTTAGACAATGTTTGGTAGGGAGTATATATGGTGGAGCCCCCCCTAATATATTCTCTTTGAGTCACCTGTTACCTCATCCCCTTTAGGCCCAAATATCTCCTCCAATGTTTATATAAGATGAGGATGCAATTTGTTGGTAGCAAAGACAGCACTGAAATTGATGGCTTGTTGGGAGTAGAGCTTGTATTGTGAAAGAATATTATTTACAAAGTTGAGATAATTAGAAATTGCATATCTACAGAATGGCCTACACTTAAACAATTGATTGCATCATTGGGTAATTATGTGGGATTGGATGGGTAGTAGCACTTCACTGCAATATTACGTGGTTTGATTTAGATCACCTTAATTTAGTTTTGATTAAACTTGTAGTATTTCTTGCATTAGTAAGAGTGGTATAATTTGCCTGCAGTCTGGAATAGGCTGGCTTACATTGTAGAGAAGGTGAGAGTGCTAACACCTTGTTCCATTATAAATACATGTAAGTTATATTTCAGTGGAACTGTTGGGTGAACATTTCCACACATTGGCATGGATGATACCAGCGTACAAAAATAATACAGAATCTTGTTATTTATGTACATTTGGTGGATCCCTGGATCAAGCCTTAGGAATACATTCATGCAGTTTAAGGCACCTTTTGGATGCAAATGATTGTTTTATTGTATTCTCATTCACTTGTTGTTTAGTTATTGTATCTGAGACATGATTTTCTGGGGTTACTGAAGATATACGTGGACATTATTTTATTTGAGATCAATGTAATTTCCTCTGCTGATAGTGGTTGCTGTCACATTCTTTTTCTTTTGAAACCACATTGACAGTTGTGGAAGGTGAAGCTGCTGATGCAGAAGTAGAGATTTATGAAAATGAAGTAATTAAAATTATGTAATTATTTTACTTTTAATTGGTATATTTTATGCTTGTTTGTGTTGAATTGCTTAATAGCAGTACATTAAGAACAGGGGTTATGTAAGACTGGCAAAGAAGGGATAGGATTGTGATAAGTAGAAAGATGGAGTGGTGATGGCCTGTTTTAGGTTCAGTTGTAAGAGACTGAGGAAAAGTGTGAGACATCATTTTAAGTAGCCTTGAATGCCACTGTGCTTCAAAAGCAGGTATTGAACTGCATCCACTATATTGTAATATTTAAGGTTTTAACAACAGAAATTAAACACCTAGGCTAATCATGGTTGTTGCAATGATACATTGGCATCCCATTGAATTTATGATGAATTCTGTGTCTTTTTCATTTTGTAATCATGTTGGTATACCAAGTAGCCAGGAGTAGTTCTCTCAAGCATCCAGAATTGCTCTGAGGCCTATGCAGCCTCCTGTTCAGTGGGTAATGCAGATTCTTTCTCTAGGAGTAAAGCAGCCTGGGACATTGAAGCTAACCACTTATCTTGATCTAGTGCTGAGGTTAAGAATGAGTGGAGCTAGACCTCTGTACCCCCAATATGTCTTAATAAAATGCACAGGAACAGCTTTACTCGTTACTGTATTAATACAGCAAATGTGTAAGGTGGACTCATTTTCTGTAAGTAATTGTTGAAAGGTAAAAGGTAAAGGTAAAGTTCACCCCATAACCTGCCATAAAGGCTGAGAGGGGGAGTAGAGGTATAGCTCTATCCTTTCTTTAACCTTGGCTACAGCCAAGGTTACAGTCACTGCTGTGCCCCGACCGCTTAACCCTGGGAAAGAGACCAGTACCCATTGTAAAGGAGTGGGTGGGCCACAGGACAGGGTGAGTGGTTGTAGTGATGGGGTTAAAGGATCGCTTTTGCTGCTGCCTTGAATGGTCCTCTTGACCCCAACCCTCCCCACCTCCCTCATATGATAGGTAAGTACAGTGTACTGGGGAGGAAAGAAACCTACACCAACGCTACTTTGTACACCACATACCCCATTTGCAGTACCCTGCATTGAACTTGGGCCTCTGTAGTGAGAAGCTATCTATACATCTTTATTACTGGATTCCACTGACTTGTCAGTATGTATGTGGATTATGTTTTAGGCATCATGGTTGGGATGTGGGCACCAGAGCCCCCACAGGAGCCATATAATGAGAACCTCTCTACATCTGAAGCAGGAGTCATTGTCATAGAGCAGGATAGTTCTGACAGTGAAGATGACAATCCAGGTTACAGTGGTTATCAACTTCTTGCACAAGCACCACATGATCATCCTAGTAGTGGAAATGAAGATACAGATGTGAGTGATTGGGAGCAATGGTTTCTAGTCATGTCTGTCAAGTGAATCATAAATTTTAAGAATTAATTTTTATACTTCTTAATATGGGGTTAACTTTGTTCCTTACTGGCATGTGTTTAGAATGGGGTTTAGATACAGAAAGAGAAATAGTTTGGTAAGCAAGTCTATTTTTATTGTTGTAGCCCACAGTAGATAAAAGCCAGTAATTGCATCTTGCTGTGTTGTGAATGGTGCTTTAATGACATGGTGGTCAGTATATACACAAGTTTATTACCAACTAATTTCAACAGTAATTGATTACAAATGTATTCCTACATGTTTTGGCTACAACCTGTAGGCATCCTCAGGGAGCCACAGTATTCATAGACATATGTACAGTGTTGTTATGTGATTTGTTGGTTGTGAATGGTAAAATATATAAATAAGTGTCACTCTGCTATTACATATGAGTGTATAGTATTATTATTAGAAATGTGTTAAAATTATGATATAAGCAGAGTGTTAGAAGTTTAAAATGCTGCCTCTAAACATCTTGAGAGGATGAAATTTTGTTTGGGTTTTAATGGAGTGAAAAATCTGGGTTTTAATGGAGTGAAAAATCTGGTATCTAATCACTCCATGTATTCTCTGTGAATGAAGGATGTACAATCCCAAATTTGTGGTGGTAAGGTTTTCCAAGCTAGTTGAAATTCTCTGTCCTTAAAACTGGTGGTTTTTAGAATATCACCTGACACACTGGTATATCTGTCTGTGTAGTCTACACAAATATCCATTCCTTTACCCATGTGTGATTGAACTGTACCAAGTTTGACACCACAATCAACATAACTACTGCTTGCTTATATTTCTAGAATTGACTGTGAGACTCTCACTACATACTGTTGGGGACAAAACTTCACATGGTATATTGTGGTATATTCTTTGAATTCTAACACTGCAACTGCAATCAACATGCACTTTATTTAGTACTGTTGCTGCAAGATAGAGAGCAGCCAAAGCATTTGTGGCATTGGACTTTGTCTTCTTCACACTGAATTTAATTAGGCAGGGTCCGGTATTATTTTCCTAACTTTGATATGGGTCCAGAGTATGATAGGACCTATGTGTGTGCAGTGCAGGGATGCTGGTGCTCTGTGCGTGTCAAAACAGATACAAATGCTCCTAAGGGTACAAATTCAGGCACATCTAAATGTAAAGTAGTTATTAACGCTGCCTTATCGGAACAAAAATTCAAATGTCGTTACAGTTTTTCATGACACTGTCCAGTGTAAAATTTCATGAAGGTCTTTTTAGCAGTTCTCAAGTTATATGCATGAAGATGGACAGGCATACAGGGTGGTTTTAATGGGCACTGTGCAAAGATGGGAACACTCCTATAAAGAAGGGTGTAAAACAGATTATGATGCCCACTGACCTATCTTATTTTTTTATACTTTGTCTGTCATCTAATTTTTGATGAAGCACAATATTTCGGGAGCCCAGTGACAGAATGGCTCTATCTAAGGGGCCCAACATAATAGGTGTTTTCCACACCTGAAGAGGAAACAAAGCTGGCTTCCAAAATATCGTGCTTCATCAAAAATTGGACGATGGACAAAGCCCAAAAAAAGATATCAGTGAGTCTGTACCATCATCAGAGCCCTGTAGAGTTGAGATTATGATACTGTACTAAAAAACTCTTGTATGTTTTCAAGAAAAGAAAAACTCTTTTCATAAAAGACCAAAGTTTCCTGTGCATTTAGGGTGGTTTTATCAGGATCCTGTTCTGCTGATTTTGTTCAGAGGCTTCTCATGATATGTGGGTATTCGTGCGATGATAAGTGGTTCCCTGTCACCAGGGCATGGCACATCCTCAGGTTGCAGATGGAGGAACGACCTTCAATGTGGAGGGTAGCTGCGAATATGTTGAATAAGCAGTCATGTACAGCTGACAAGGGGTGTTCTTCCAGCTTGGGGGCTGAACAAGGTGCTAACAACTCCTCGCCATAGAAACTGGCCTTGTTATGAAATGGAAATGATTGCCATGTGGCCTAGACTGATCCTTTCATACAACCTAAGCAATGGAAAAGGGACATGAGATTTGGTACTTGGAATGTAAGGAGCCTGTGTAGGGCAGGTTCACTTACAGTGGTAGCCAGGGAATTGGCAAGGTATAAGTGAGATTTAATGGTTTTTTTTTTAACAATTTCCTGTTTTTTTGATGAGCAGGGGGCTGGCCTGGTGCATCAACCCCCAACCTGGAGGACCAGGTGATTTTTGATCAAGGTTTTCTTCCTCTAGCCCTTGATACGCCAGTATCAAACTGCAAGGGAGCAGTGCTAGTTTTGGTCTGCCCCGGGTATTTTATTTCCCTGGTACCTGCCATATCTGGTGAGCATTCCCCTATCCACCACTGGGGGAGGCGCCTGATAGAAGACTAGCAACTCCTCATGGGCAGCAGAAACATGGTGTTTAAAAACAAACACGGTATCAAAACTGAATTCCACAGAAATGGACTTTTGGCGACAATCAGCTCGAGTTTCCAGGAAGGACAAAATTAGGAACACTATTATTAAACAAAAAATGAATGTAACAAGGTCTGTTTAAGACGATATTAAGACTAAACAACTAAAATGGTATGGACATGTTCAGAGAATGGAAGAGGGGAGACTACCAAAAAAAGTTATGAAATGGAGCCCACCAGGAAGAAGGAAACCAGGAAGACATAAAGCTACCTGGGTGGAAGGGATTAGAGGACTGTTGGGGGAAAAGGGATTAATAGAAAAAGACTGGAATGACAGAGACAAATGGAAGAAAAAGATAAGATAATTGTCAAATGGGTGCAGGAAGATGTACAAACGTCGAACAACCTGCTAAATAATAATAAAAAATGAGATTTAGCGGATGTGCCGGAGGTTAGGTGGGACAAAGTGGACACTCTAAGAGTAAGGGTTTATATTTTTTCTATGGTAAAGGAAAGGAAAATCATCAGTTGGGAACAGGAGTTTTGTACACCACAAAATAGTGTTAGCAGTTAAGGGAGTGGAGGTTGTTAGTGATAGGATGTCATTTAATAGTTCTGAGAGATCACTGTTGTAATATCATTGTTTTAAATGCACATGTATGAACTGAGGAGAAAAGTGATGATTCAAAAGAAAGTTCTTATGAGGAATTACAGCAAGTTTTTGATAATTTTTCCTAAGTACCATACCAAATTCTGTGAGGAGATTTTAAATGTAAAATTAGGGAGAGAGAGGATATTTTGAAACTGACAATTACAGAATGAGAGTCTACATCAGGATAGTAATGATAATGGTGTTAGAATAGTAAATTTAGCCACATCAGAAAATCTGGTTGTTAAGAGCGCGATGTTCCCACACTGAAACATTCACAAATACATCTGGACCTCTCCTAATGGGAAGACTGACAACCAAATTGATCACAAAATGATAGATATGCATTTGAGTGTACTTTTGTATGATCTGTCAGTGGAGCTGACAGTAATACTGATCACTATCAGGTGGTTGCAGAAGTTAGGGAAAGATTGGCAGTAAGTAAACAAGCAGCACAGAATACAAATAAATACTATACGTCAGTCAATAACACAACACACAACTCTTGGATCGGTTTTCTTGGAGGACCTGAAGATGACCGACTAGGTCTAAACATGTCGCCCTGACATATATACCATTGTATATAAAATAAATGTTGTGTTATTGACTGACCTACAGTATTTATTTATATGTTGTGACATTTCAGGATGGAAAACTTAAAAAAAAAAAAAGGCACGTATGTTTGTTGTGGTAGGATTTAATCTCAGAAGCTAAATGAGTTGGAGGTTAGGCACCAGTATCAGATTAAGAACTCAAACAGGTTTTTAGCTTTGGAGAACTGAAGTGATAGCTAGGGCTTGAAAAAATATTGAAGAGATTATCAAAACCTTACCTAAAGAGAGTCTAGGTCTGTATGAATTGAAGCAGCATAAACCATGATTTGATGAATGCTCATGATTTTTAGAACAAAGAATGCACTCTAAAATGCAGTGGTTCCAGGATCCAGACCAAATCAGTGTAGATAATCTAAACAATGTAAAGCATGAAGTTAGTGGACATTTCAGGAACAAAAAGAAGGAATGTCTGAAAGCTAAATTTGATGAACTTGAAACTAACAGTAAGGCCAAAAATATCAGACCTGTGTAGGAGCGTCAGTGACTTTAAGAAGGGTTACCAGCATAGAAATAATATAGTAAAGGATGAGAAGAGTGGTCTGGTTGCAGACATATACAGTATTTTGTCTAAGTGGAGGAACCATTTCTGTCAGGTTAATGATGTTAGGCAGACAGAAGTACATAAAGCAGAGTCACTATTGCCTGAGCTGAGTGCTCTTGAGATTTTAGATGGCTGTTGAAAAGCTGAAAAGACAAAAAATCACCAAGTTTTGATCAAATGCCAGCAGACTTGATTAAAGCAGGGGTAGGACAATTTGCTGTGAGATCCATAAACTTATTAATTCTATTTGGAGTAAGGATGAATTGCCTGAGGTGTGGAGGGAGTCAATCTTTATACCTAAGATTGTGGTAATTATAGAGCTATATCATTTTTTCAAGTAAATATAAAATTTTGTCCAACATCCTGCTGTCAAGGTTAATTCCATATGCATAGGAAATAATTGGGGATAATCAGTGTGGATTTAAATGCAACAGGTCAACTACTGATTGTATATTCTGCTTTCATCAAATGAGAAAAAATTGGATTACAATGAAGCAGTGTATCAGCTGTTTATAGACTTCAAGAAAGCCTATGATTCAGTTAGGATGGGGGCTTGTATAATATTCTCATTGAGTTTGGTATCCCCATGAAACTGGTAAAACTAATAAAAATGTGTCTGAATGCAAACTATAGCAGAGTCTGGTAGGCAAACATTTGTGTGACATGTTTCCTATCAAGAATGGTTTGAAACAAGGAGATGATTTATCTGCACTGACTTTAAACTTTGCTTGAGAGTATGCCATTAGGAGGGTCCAGGTAAACCAGCATGACTTGAAATTAAATGGTACGCATCAGTTTTTGGTTTATTCTTATTGTGTTAATATATTGGGCAGTAGTGTACATACTATCAAGAAAAATACAGAGGCTGTAGTAGTTGCTAGTAAGGAGATTGGCCTAGAAGTCAATGCTGATAAGACTGTGTACATGGTCATGTCTCGAGTTCAGATTGCAGGATGAAGTCGCAAGATAAAGATTAATAATTATTCCTTTGAAAGAGTGCAACAGTTCAAATATTTGGGAGAAACTTTATTATATCAGAATTCTATTCAGGAAGAAATTAAGAGCAGATTACATTCAGGGAATGCTACTATCTTTTGGTGCAGAATCTATTGTATTCCAGTTTGCTGTTTAAAAATACAAAGATTAAAATATACAGAACTATAATTTTGCCTGTTATTTTGTATGGGTTTGATACTTGGTTGCTGACATTGATGGAGGAATGTATGCTGAGGGTGTTTGAGACCAGGGTACTGAAGAGAATATTTGGGCCTGAAGAGGGACAAGGTAACAGGGGAGTGGAGAAAACTACATACTGAGGAGCTTAATGATCTGTACATCTCACCAAATATTATTCGGGTGATCAAATCGAGATGAATGAGATGGGTGGGAGCATGTAGCGTGTATGGGGGAGAGGAGAGTTGAATACAGGGTTTTGGTGGGGAAATCTGAGGGAAGGAGGCCATTTGGAAGACCCAGGCATAGATGGGAGGATAATATTAAGATTAATCTTCATTAAGTGGGATTGGGGGGGGGGGAATAGACTGGATTGATCTGGCTGAGGATAGAGACAGGTGGTGGGCACTTGTAATGGCAATAATGAAGCTTTGGCTTTTGTAAAATGTTGACTAGCTGAGAACTGGTTAGCTTTTCAAGAAGGACTTTGCTTCATGGAGTAAGTAAGTGTGTATTAATGATAGGCATAATGAATCATTCATACAGCACATTTAAGCAAGACACCAAAAGGCATGAGTGTATTACATCCTTTTTACTTTTATATGGTATTAAGGAATTTAGTGCCTTCTTTACCCTTTAGTAGTAAGGAAATTATTTTGTTCAAGGATTCAGAGTGTGCTGGAGAACTTCCTGCATCAGTTGAAGTAGATGGCATGTGTCCTGCTGCTGTAGATACTGATGATTCTGGTGCTTCGCACATGGCATCAGATCAGGTAACAAATGAAATGGAAACTTGTAGATGATTGAAGTCTTGTTTGATTTTGATTCTTATATCACTGCTAATGTACATGGACTTACTAAGCTTCTTTTCTTGTTCAGTATTCTGTGAGGCCAAATTTGGCTTTGTATGAAGTTATCATCTGTAAGTGTATGTTTTGCTAGTGTTGCTTTGTTTCATGTATGTAGTACTTAAAATCTGTATATCCTTTATGAACCATCTTCTTCTTCTTCCATTG
>Ga0136643_10006166_pt1 | contig 17122 bp, 5 predicted proteins | sample TergutLab28metaG_FD_96883 | JGI IMG/M metagenome (GOLD analysis project Ga0136643, IMG submission 96883) | Labiotermes labralis P1 segment gut microbial communities from Petit-Saut dam, French Guiana - Lab288 P1 (version 3) (version 3) | ecosystem: Host-associated > Arthropoda: Insects >... | reverse complement strand
GAGGTTTTTGTCCCAGTACTTCGGTGTTTCCTTGCCATAGTCATTCCACCGGAATTCCAGCCTTATGCAATCCTCCATCGCAGGCGCGACATAGGCCTAAAGTCACTACCTGACACCGTCGTTGAATAACATATAAAGAAAGAAAGAAGAAAAAAAGGAAAAGACGAATAGCCCCAGTGCGCCGCGAGCACCAAAATGTTGAGAATGGCTGCTCTAGGAGTTAGGGCTCTCTAGCAGGCTTCTAAGCTCTAGTAACTTAGTTGTTTTCTCTCGTCTTACTCATGTCTTATCTTACATAAGAAAGGCCTGATACTAGCTGATCTCCTCGGGCTAGGCATGCCAGTTCCACATAACTTGAGTACTGACGGCTCGTGTTGCTGCTAGTTTCATTGTGTCAGTTTTGCATAAAGAAAACATGCAGTGGAGTGTAGAACGGGCGGGAATATCTAAAAAAAAAAAAACTCTTAAGTGTGAGTGGGAAGATTTGTCGAACTTGTGATTTCCATACCAAGGGCTCTTCAGAGACACTGCCAAAAACAGCCCAGGGAAACCACAACGACACGACTGAGCAACTCATATTAGAAAAAAACCACGACTTTGTGTTGGTCTCGTTAATGGGACATTTCCAAAAAGCGTTCTATTTGTTTTGACGCACATTTTTTACTTCAGTACGTGTACCAAATTTAATTTCGAGTATGATTTGGTAGTGATAGGCCAGTCACTCTTGTCGACCTACGACAACAGCTTTGACCTTGGCAGCGGCGATGATACAAGGGGAAGTCAAACCGTTGGATATTGTATTCCAGTTAAATACACTGGGCGGGAGCTCATTTATGTTTCGTGGGCACGAATTGATACTGTTATTTCCTGGCGTGTTCCATCTGCTTGGAGGTAAGCACAAGTTTCATATTATCCTTGTTATAACATTAACAACACCTAACAAACGCGACTTGTTGAAAGTGATGGCTGCAGCGTTACAGACTTGACGTTTTTGAAAGTACCTATACGTATTACGCGCAGGTTTAGCCGGGAGATAAGAGAAGCTTCTCACGCCGTCCGGGTCAAAGCTGTTCTCGTCAGTCGAAGACAATACGAGATGTCCATGTCCTTGATATCAAGCATACATTGCTTGTTGAATACATGTTTAAATTTCAACCGCAGGTCAGCGAAATATAACTGTTGAATAAGACGATACGGAAAAACAAAATGTGCCTTATCCTGACTGTCGCTGAATGTGGGAAGCCTGTTCTGTAAGCACAGACTCTTCAACAAAACGGGTTGCTAAGTACAGAAGAGTCACTGGTCTCCTGTTAGTCGCCCATAGCCAGTGGGCGACTATACACTGTATGTGTATGTATGTATATATATATAATTTACTTCCCCCTCCCCTAAAATTCAAAAGCCACCCCAGAATTCTAAGCGCCAGAAAAGTAGTTGTATTAAAACACTTCATTACCCAACAGATGCACAAATATATAATTCGTAGATAAAATTAGAATTATTATAAAATATTTAAATTACTCCAACATGTTTCGGATCACAAGGGATCCATCATCGGGGAGCTCTATACTGTGCTTGGTTAAATTACAGTAATTTTAGCCAAGCACTGTATAAAGCTCCCTGATGATGGATCCCTTGTAATCCGAAACATGTTGGAGTAATTTTAAATATTTTAAATATTTTATAATAATTGTAACTGTATCTACGAATTATGTATTTGTGCATCTGTTGGATAATAAAGTGCTTTAATATATATATATATATATATATATATATATATATAATACACAAGCGTTAAAATTGAAAGTCCGTTGTCATTCTCTCCCGGTGTTGTAGCAAGTCATTCTCAATTACGCATAAGCACGCCACATGATAGCAATTGTCGAGAGCAGTTTATCATAATGAAGAAGTGGAGACATACTGTACCTGTTATTTGGCTGGGATAGCAGCCTTGAACTTTGCCGATGAAAGTTGCCTCGGCAGCGGCAGCGCTTACTGTAGCAAGCTGTATTGCCATAAGATCTCAACTTCATGACGTGCACATTCACTGAAATCGCAGTTTCGTGGTATTCTGCAAGATTAACGTGGATAAAAGGCAAGCTATTTGAGGAAAACATACTTGCAAGCGGGACTAGTCTAAATTGCCTGTTGAAGTTGCAACGGGATTTGATTTTTTTTTTAAATAGAGCATTTGCGATAAAACCACGAACTGTCCACTCAGATTAGCCGTTATCCAGACCCGTTTCCCTGTGTCTCTACAGCAAAATTGTTGATTTTTTTTTCGCATTTCTTAGTTAATCTCTTCAATTTCCTCTAGCCGAAAAAAAAAAGTATTATTTTGCGTCTGGAAAAATTCGCCGTCACCTTGACAACAGAAGACAATTTATAAAAGTGTGGCCTACGTTATGTTTATTGTTCTGTATGTCGACTGCTTCTTGAACTAAACACAGCAGAATTCTGTACAGGGTTATTCGAAATGATTTTCGGGGTTTTAACAACTTGTCATACACAACACACTTGAGATAGGAGTATATGTACTTTTTATTTAATAGAACACCACTCCAAGTTTTTGTTACATAACTTACAGATGCTCTATATGTGCACCCTTTGCCACTCTACAAACATCAACATGATAATCGAGTTCGTTCCAAACTGTTTGTAGCATGTTAGCGGTGATGGTTTCAATAACCGTTCTGATTCGTACCTTCAGTTCCGGGATACTTGCGGGAAGAAGAGGAACATAAACCTGATCCTTGACGTAACCACATAGGAAGAAATCACATGGGATTGCATCTAGAGAAAGACGTGGCAGTTGTTAAAACCCCGACAATTATTTCGAATAACCCTGTATTTAATGCTGAAGGGTTCACCTTGGCTTCGTTTAAGTGTTGGATTCTGATAACAGTCATATAACCGCTTTGACTCTGAATTACGTTAAAGTAATAACGCACCGATACCGACGGCCGTGCCGTATAGGGCGTAGGCCTGAGGCCAGTTTCTTGTTGGGATTGTGGTTTCGTATTCCCCTAAGGGCATGGAAGTTTGTCACTTGAGTTTGAACTGCGTTGTGTACGTAGTTGTCTCTGCGACCAGCTGATTAATCGTTTAGAGCAGTGCTACCGAGTGCGTGTGTCTGACTGTGTTTGATCTAGAAACCTCAAAAAAATGAGGCGGCCTAAGTCCGAGTATGGCTGTCTCGCGACAGAAATAAAAACGAGAAATCTGCAACACGAACACAGTTGCTGCTAATATGGAAAACAGGCCTTCGTAAACAAATGAATTAGGTTTATGCATGCGCACAGTGATTTATTGTGCTGCATCGGCTCTTAAGGTTAAGTACCGTGAAATCTGAACTATACAGAAGACCAGTGGAGAAACCTGCTACTATCCTTGTACTTTTCTTTGAGTAGTGAGGTAGGTCTCGGATAATTAGCGTGACAGCTTATCTCAGTCTGGATTCGAAGCACATACGTTCCAAATGCGACTGAGGTTGCGGCCGTATTAGCCTGCTGAGCTATTAAGTACATTACTGATCATCATCATCATATTTTAAGATTGTGACCTTCTGGAATATAAAACCTCGCATAGTATTGCGGACGCTGGAATTCGTTAAACCGCGGCCTGCTGTCTGCAGCTTGAATGCAGCAGTGATTTTTTTTAACCTGAAAGGTGTAGGAAGGAGGTTCCTCTGAAACGTTATTACACTTCTACCAAACTGCACGGCCTCACATTGCACAAACTCCGTAATCTTGTTGCTCATGCCATAATAATCTCAATTTCATCTTGAGAGCAACTTACTCCATACCTGGACAGAACGCCGGAAGGGGTATGGGATGAGGGAGGATGATGGGCCGGCGTGGATATAAAAATACCAATCAGATATCCTCAGATTTGTTTTGTAAGAATCAATCAATGCCCATCATCCACTTCAAACTCCAACCGCCATCAACATTGTGTTATCTGACGGGTTGTTATGCGTAACTAACCAACCTGCGAATCAATCAATCACATACAGACGTAGACTACCTCCATCACACAGTGGCACTGCATGAACAGAGCGAGGGATACACGGAACGTGGTTATTCAAAATTAGGGGTGAAATGTGGTGAACCATGGCAAGCCGAGTTGGTGAGTCACCTTCAATACAGTCACCACGAAAGCGACATAGCCAGCGCGATCTTAAAAATGTTAACTAAAAATTGAAAATGGCAGAGTACATAGGGAAAAAAAGAGAAATTTAGGAATAATACGGAAGAGATTGAATGAAAATTAACAGGCCAAGTTGCTTAGTACGAGACAGGATTGTGATAATCATCACGATCGCCTTACATTTTTAGGACCCTTAGGTCTAGGGTTCGACATCCTGTCGGTGTTAGGATGTACCGTATGTAACAACTCTCGTCTTGTTGGGTAGCGATGAAGCCGCTTTTCCGATAACAGTCCTGCCATGACACAAACATGAACAGGAAAGTGAGAAAAACAGAGAAAGAATTATTAAAACTACACCATGGTATATATTCTAGACAGGCATAATAGCACATACAGAAAGTATATTTTACTGCCGGACTGCTCGCCGTAGAGCGGACGACATCTCTGCTGCATATCGATCGATGGTACAGAACCACCCCACCTGCAATCCTCACTCTGTAGTTCGGTCCTTGACTTTTTCACATTACCGCGAGAGCTTACAGACTGCGTGCTTTGATTATCTTAATATTGTACATACCGTGCATCATGTTCGCAATTATCTGTTTCATCAAACCAACTTTTCATACACCAAGTTGCATTGTTTAAACGTACCCCGACGCGTTTCTACGCTAGTCGGCATGGTGCAATGACTACATTTCTGCACTATACGGTTGGAAAAGTGAATATAGCCGATTGATGTGTCGGAAAATTTAACAGTTAAGACGGGACTGCCTGATGATGGCGCCGACAAGCGCCGAAACACGCAGTATTCGTTAAAAAATGTAACTTGGTTTATGAGAAGTGTGACATTAAACGTTGGTTTCATGAAGACAGACAATTATGCGTGACTTGAAGTTTACACGGCCGTGCTGATGAAGACAGAGCAGCCAGTCCATCCAAACAACAGGGTACTGATAAGTCCTTAGCCCGACAAGGAAGGAAACAAGCTAATGTTTCTGTCAGAATGGCGTGAATATCCTTCGGAGCCTTGCCTTGCAGGAAAAAAAATGTATAATAAAATTAATTATATACGTCAGCACTACCTTTTTATTTATACATAGGCTACATGTTTCGACCTATCGGTCGGTCATCTTCAGGTCTACATAGCAGACTGTGTCATTGGTGCTGTGTGCACATTGGGATCCCAATGTGCACACACCACCAATGACATAGTCTGCTATGTAGACCTGAAGATGACCGACCGATAGGTCGAAACATGTAGCCTTATGTATAAATAAAAAGGTAGTGCTGACGTATATAATTAATTTTATTATACATTCATTCTAGCACTTCGTGATGCCTTCAGTGGTTTCAAGTTCAAAGAAAAAAAAATTGACAGCTCGCGTCTCGATGTTGTTGAAATCGCGCGCATTCCTGACATGCTTCCGAGCTTGTTTCCTTCCTGGTCGGGCTAAGGACTTATCAGCACCCTCGTGCTTATTCTTCTTTAATTGTTCTCAGCATGGCGGCTAGTTCTTCCGAAAGGTTGGGAACAAACTGTCAATCAACATAGAGTACTCTAGTGTTCATTTATAGCCTGTTGGTGTTAACAGGCAGGCCTAAAATTCTACAGATTTGCATTGCAAGGGTAGAGCTGACTATAGGCATATTTCTTGCACAAAATGTCGAAGTAAAATACTAAAACTGGGGTCTGCCGGAGGCAAATTCTACAAACAATTCTACGGTAGTGGGTCTGGTAATAAGGTCGTGTAAAAAGCCTTCAAATCTCTAAAAACGCCAAGCCGAAAGCGAGTTCGTTTAATATTAACTTTTAAACGACTGTTTGAAAGGCACGGTTTCATTTCGGTGCTGCATTTATATGCGTCGACCGTTCAGAAGTTACAAATTAACAAACAAGAGAAGTGCTGCTAGACACACGCATAGCGACGTTATGAGGTCCGTATTTGAAACGGAGAATAACAAAACAGCAATATGACACTGGCTTGCATCTATTTAGGAAAACAATGAAGGTGCGTTGTAATGCGAAACTCAATGTCGAATGGGATAAGAATGTGGTTATGTGATCTATAAGAACCACGTGACGATATGAGCCACGATATCTAATAGGCTACAAGCTGCCTGACAACATCGTATTTTGCTAGGAGAAGGTATGTAGTCAAACACAACTTAATCACTGAGGTGTATTTAATGACTGTGATGGAAACAACTACATGTTTCGGCCTGTGTTAGCCATCATCAGGTTGTCTAGGGAACTTAAGGGCTAGCTATATGCATGTGCGCGCGCGTGGTGTAGAGATCTCTACATACGCATAGTTTGACAGATCTCTACATACGCATAGTTTGATTAAGTTGTGTTTGACTACATACCTTCTCCTAGTTTCACACACACAACGGGGATGACACACTTCCTAGATCGTATTTTGCTGTTCTCCAAAGTGTCCAGGCAGTCGAGGAAGATTACCCAGCAGGGGCCGTTTTGCCAGGGATTAAGGGTCCGAGGCCTGCAGCTGACTGCCATTCATCTCCATCTATTTTCGAGGTTAAGAATTAATGGAGCTGTATCCTCACTTCCCCATATGTCTTCATGGCGTGTCCAGGAAAAACCTAACCGTTATGCTGTAAGGATTATTTCCGTGCAGTGTCAGATGCGCCTCACAAGCTACTGCACACTATCTGCAGCTGAAAATCAAATCAAACCTTCATGACCAATAAAAGCCACAACCATATTGTAATAATAATAATAATAATAATAATAATATAGATCCGTAAACGACATATCAATGAGGTGTGTTGCGATTCCTAATTTTGAAACAGCATAATCCTCACGGCCGATCCCAGTGGCCGCGCCGTCTAAGACGTGGGTCTGCGCAGCTCGCTTGCTTGGATTGCCGGTTCCAATCCCGCTAAGGGCATAGATGTCTGTCTGTTGTGAGTGTCGTGTGTTGTTAGGTAGAGGTCTCTGCGTCAGGCTGATCACTCGCCCAGAGGAGTCCAACCGATTGTGGCAAATCTGAGTGTGATCGTGAAGCCTCGATATTAATTCAAACCATAAAGAAAAGTCCTTTCTTAGGCACTTGGTAGGGTTTCTTCGAGTACGAATCGGCGGCACATCGTGAAGTGTCTATGCCTACGAAAGATAACATACGAGTAAAAAGAGCGACTATAGAGTAACATGTCCTATGCGGGGTCTGAACCCCACATCCCCGAGTTCGTGGTGTCTCAGAGGCTAATGCGCCTTTCAGCGCTCGCAGTGTGACCGGCGTAACGTACGTGCGTATTGCGGTGGAGGTCGGCATGATGCCCAGTCGTGTGTATGGAGGGTTCACCAATTGATTGAACCTTGGACGTTGCGTCAAATCGATAATACCAACGTCTCCGTCTCTAACAAAGCGTATAAACGTAGTACGATAACTGCCAGTACCGGGTTTCAATCCCGGCGCTTTCCTCTGCGTCTGTAGCTATTTCTGGAACAGTAAGCAACTGAGATCCTCATCCCCACGATTCACCATTAAAAATATTCATGGCATTGTCCAGTGAATCATCTGTGCAGCTGATGATGTGACATAAAGTAATAAGTATCGGATATACCAAAGGCCCGCGTCTTCCATATAAGAGGAATTGTTTTCGAGTACCGATAATTCGAGTAGGTCTGTTCTTCCCCTTGCTGATCATTCCAGCAGCTTCTCCAAGTCTCAGCCACAACCAGTTTCATTTCCGGTGGTGATAAAACGTCGATAAAATACGTTTTGTTATACAATCTCAAACGTGCAGTATGGACACGTTAGGACTCCTACCGTTGCGCTGGGGAGGTCATGTTATGGGCATGAAAGTCAGACGAAACAGAAACAAGGCCACTTGGAAGAAAAATATGCGAAGATCACTTGAATAGTAAAAGGTGCTGAGGGCGTAAAATGGATAGATTTTTTCCAAGAATCCGTTGGAATGGCAGACATCTGTTTTAGTGATGCCGAATTTTATGGCCGTACCAAGATCCTCATTATGCAGGTTGCTGTATAATTAATAAAAAATATATGAAATGTAGTCTTCCGAAAAGTACCGAGAAAGCTGCAGTCGGAGCTGCATGTCGTCGTTATGTCTTGCTAATTTAACCATTAATTTTTCAATAGACCCGCAGCGTAAATTAAACCACGACATTGACGTATCATGAATTATTCTGTAGATGTCTTGACACAAGGCCAACATTTACCGATGCGTGAGACGCTCGTCCAGTAAACAGCGCGAACAATGCCATTAGAAGAGTTTCCTTCCATTTTCATTCATTATTACTGGTAGCAATTTTCGTAAATTCCCTCAACTAATTCGTTCACTATACATCTTCGTCTCCACATATTTCAAGAGTGTTCAAAATTTTCTCTGGCGTACATAATCGGGTACTCGAGAACCACTCAACTTGCACCACAGAAGTTTTCATGGTGGCAATGTTATTGTTTATGTCAGTGAAATAAGTCTGAAAATCTATAATTCTCTAGCGGCGTGTTTCCCAAGCTGAGTTTATTTAAAATCTGCAAGTTGGTGTATTTATTGTAGTGAGTTTTCTACAAAGTGTTAGTGTTATGAGCCGATCAGATTTGATGTGAAAAGCCTCCGACCATTCCGCCTATTTCCACGCTCAAATAAAGCAACTCATTATGTTTTATATGAAACTGAAGAAAGGGCCATGGAGACACGTCGTAATGAAAGGTAATGCGATCCCATTACAGGCCCGGTGTGGCCCAGAGTTTGGGTATAGGTATAGCTCTACTCTTCCATGACAGCGGCACTAGAAGGGGGTGAGTGGTCAGCGTCACGCCCCGGCCGCACTTTACCTCCGCGAAAGAGCCGGTACCCATTTTACAGGAGACTGGGTGGGCCCCAGGGCCGATCTGAACGGGCGGAAAATCTCGTCCCCACCGGAATTCGATCCCGGACCGTCCAACCCGTAGCTCAGTCGCTATACCGACTGAGCTACCCGGTCCACAGACACGTCGTAATACTGCTCGTTAATGCAGTTCCGACCGCTGCACTGTAAACGATGTTCCTTTTTGATTCTCCAAATATTTTCGGTGTTGTCCCCACACCATCAGCAATCAACACTGTTTAAAACTATGAGAAAGAGAATTTGGTTTGTATTCGAGATATCCAAAATTTTAATTCTTGATTCCTCGCGGTCCCCGTAGGCCAATTTCAGGATGATTTTTAAAAGGCCACAAATCGGTTTCTACTAAATTTCTCCCGAGTCGGCGTTCATTACCTTAGACACGACACAATGCTCATCTTAACAAAGAGCGAGCATTAAATGCGGACATATCACCAGCGTAACACTGGCCGTATAATTTACAATGAAGTGTGTGACACTGTAGTCCTGCTGCTTTGTAGGTGGCTTCGAAACGTCTCAGATCAGCCTTAATGAACTCCCTCCTCGGTGACGTCTTCGGTTTCTTAAGACGGCGCAGTTTCTTCTAAGCCACATGCCTGTTAGCTGTGTTATTGACACTGACAGTAAGATCACACTCACTGTTGCTGCAGATTTGAAGTAGATGGCGAATAGATTGTAATAGTTGTATCCCGTCTGAATTGTGTATGAGGTACCCGGTTCGAGATTTGGACAGGACATTAGTTCAACACTATTTTCTTCAATTCTCCGGGAAAATTCCAATATGTCCTTCCCTGCGGTCTATTCCCCACGAAGCTTCATTTTGATTGTCACATCTAACATATTAAATTTTATGCTGCCTCGCTATATATCTTACGTAATGGCCACCCTAGGTACAAGAATGTGGTCAATGGTGGCGAAGAGACACATTCCCAATTGAAAGTGTTTCACTTACTGCTGTGTATTTCAAAAAATTAAAACAAGTTACAAGAGTATTTTATGAACAGTAGATAATTTTATGTCCAGAAACTGATACTTCTAGGATTCTCTGAGGTCAAGAGATTTTTCAGTCCCAAAAATATCCAGAAGGTCTACGGGGTCCACTCAATCTCTAATGCAATAGTAGCCGGAGGCTTTGACGTTCATGGGGTCGTGCATCGTAATATATTTCTATAGTAAAACCAACTAGATGCACCAACGTCCGTCCGAAACGTGTAAAGTGTCATTCAAAGCAAAATAAATTTGATGCATTGGGTTTACTATAGAAATAACCGGAGGCTCTTTACCGATGGGGCAAACGGATGAGTCGTCAAGTTGACCACTTACCTCCATCCAGTGCCGAGGTATAAAAGAGTAAGTGGAGCTTTATTTCTCTTCCCCTTGCATGCTGACATGGCATGCACAGGGTCAGCTTTGCCTTTTTTACCTGTCCGTTCTTGTGCCAAGGTTAAGAATGAGTGGGTGTGTACTTCTACTCCCTTTGTATGTGTTCAGGGTATGGACAGGGAAGAATCCGTCCTTTTTTTTTACCTCCTTATGGAAAGCCAGTTTTCAGTGATGTCAGCACAAAAATACGCCATATCCTAAGCCAGCTGCATTTCACATTCATATAGCTTACTTCTTTATTATTTTCCTTTCAAAGTCACTAAATATAAAGATGTCTGTTGTGATATGTTTTATGCAAAATATTTTAAGTATTTCTTGTTTACCGTGTATGTTGTACGTGTTTTGCCTAGTTTCTATCACGACCCTAGTAACTGTAGGCCGAAAAATTCAGTGTATGGGTACAAAATCATAAGGCTCGTTCTTCGAAGAAACAAATTCCGACCCCAGTGTTGAATTAATCCCAACACCATTATTCAGGGAATTATGAGAACAAGGGAAATGAGGGCAATCAGTATTCTTTGCAAAACTGCAAACATTTCACAACAAAGGCCTTGTCGTGTGTCAATAAATATTTTCAGAATGCGCAAGACTTTCTTAAAAGCTGGAAGTCACTGCATTGAGCTCCCCCCCCCCACTTTTTTGGATAAAATAAGATGAACCACAGAAGAAATGCGAATAATAAATTCCCAGTGGACGCAGGCTTCCTATGTGATACAGCTACCGTAAGGGCTGTCGTGCTGATAGCAGGAGATAGTGAGGTGTTCCGCACATCAGCGGTAAATAATCAGGGAAATTAACAGAGAAATTTGAGTGAGGATAAGACGAAACAAAAGAAAAGAACGACAAAAAAGGCAATCATCATAATGGAAACAAAGTTTCGAATCAATGTATTTTTCCGGGTATTTAACAAAGTCAGTACTAAATGTGCTGACTTCAGAGACTTTATATTCAAAACCCAAAACATCTGTCTTTCCTGCAGACATTATTTAGCATCTACTTCGCCTTTTCGCTTATACAGTACGCTCACATGTAAATGTCACACATATCCGCTGCTAGACCCATAATCACCTCCTGTGCAGATTTTATCATTCGTTGGACGAGTATTTTTCTCTGTCTTCTCTCGGCACGTTTTATTGTGTTCAGTCTGACAGTTCTGCAGTGGGTGTAATACTTTTGTCTGAAGATGAATGTACTTCAGTCACCTATCTGAATTACAAAACACACATTGATGTCCCTGTTACGATTTATATTTTAGTGTCAAACAACACTACAACACAGCATTGATTCTGTCAGAAAAAGTCTGACATCTGGATGAAAACTGAAAGAAATGCCTTTCATTGTTCCGTGGCGTGTTATCGAATAGGTTCAACGCAGGTGGAAGAGTTAAATGGGTTGGCAGGGGAAACACTGCTTTATCTTGATATAAGAACGAGCAAGATAAAGTCACTTAATGAGAGTTTAATTTGCAACATTCAGATCCCAGAAAACATGGGCTTCATATATGGAAATTAAATTTTCAGCAACATTAAAAAAAAAAGCTAAGTTTAATATCACGTCTGACAATATTGTGTGCCAGACCTAAACTTTAGGACAGAGATTCAGCAGTTTTGATTCCTACAGTTTTAGGTTCCAGTCTTTTGTGTGTACGTACTTTTGAACTGCTCATTTAGTCATGTGTTATGCCCTACACTAGGCTATCAACAGGCACACACACAATTTCAAAAACACATGAAACAAAATAGTTTCATAAAGTTTAATGTAACTATATGTATATTCTAGCTAAGTTTGTTCTTTTTTTAAATTTGTGAGCCTGAAGGTGGCCTAGCCTAGGCCGAAACACGTCGTTCTATTAAATAACATAGAATTTAGTTGTTTTTAGACTGATATCAACTTTGTGTATCGAGTTACTGAATAACACAACGCGATATCACACGTCAAAATACAAACAAAAGTAATTGAATCAATACAGAAAATCTCTGATGCGTTAAAAAGCTATATAACAGGACATCTAACAGCAGTCTGAGAAAATGTGAAAGATGCCACTTAATTCCACATCGCTCCCGAATCGTAATGATATAACTTTATCATTTGATTGCAAATTGAGTTTTCAGTTGATACATTATACTAAGACATCCATATGCATAAAAGAACGCAACTACTCTTTATATCCGGGAGTGTATGTGGGCGAGTGCTTAAAAAGTCACTGTTGTCTTACTTAAAGCGGGCTACAATACAATATGCTTATTTTTTTTCCTGTGGCGCTGTGGCCCAACGCGGGCCATGGCCTCCTCCTTCTTGAGGTTTCTAGATCACACACAACGACGCATCACAGTCGGTAGGACTCCTCTGGACGAGTGATCAGTTCGTCGCAGAGACCTCTACCTGACAACACACAACACTCACAACACACAAATTTCCATGCTTCCGGTGGGATTCGAACCCACGATCTCAGCAGGCGAAAGGCCGCAGACCTACGCCTTAGACCGCACGGCTACTGGGACCGGCTATGCGTCTTATTCCATCTCGTATTTGTGTTTACCTCAATGTTATAATTAAACCAATTAGTCTGAAACGAACAATAATATAGATAATTTACCTTATAGTTTACCTTGAGTTTTCAACTCATTACCCTAAATCTGATTGTATAACAATGGACTTTACTTCCAGATCAAAAGCAAATAACACTAGAAACAGCGAATGTACGAAAATCTGTGTGTTAAAAACCTGTTATCATGAAGAAGCCCAATTTGTGTATACCATGATAAGAATGTAGATATTACTTATAGTTTCCTTCATTAAGCCCCCCCCCCCCGCCCCAGTGGCTTAGGGTACATAAAGTCGAGCGGCAGGATGAAGAATTGGAAATTAGAAATAATTCGGAAAGAAGACGTAGTCGTCTCTTTGAGGCAGAGTCTCATGATATCTAGTGTCCAGAGAGAGATTCGAACCAGGTACATCCTGAATACAAGTTTAGATAATTACCGTTCTCTACGGTAACTTAATGTTCAGTGCCGTGTTTTGAACTACGTCGCTGCGAACATGCCTGTTGAAGCGGGCAGGCCTAATTGCAGACTAATTCAGCGTTTACTCAGCGCTCACGCTGGGTCACACAACGGAAACCACAGGAAAAGTAAATGACCAGTTTCCTGAAAACATCAAACCTGATGCAGCATGTGTGTGTGTCTGTGTGTATGTAACGAACAGTACAGGATATAGTATTTAGTGGCAGAATTAACTGTTGTTAATTTCGAAATGAATATCAAATATTTTAATGACGCGAGTCTAGCTGCAATTTATCAATCGTCCTGAAGTTCCATTAATCTCTTGTTAGTATGAAGTGGTGTGTGTGTGAGTTGTGTGTGTGAGTTGTGTGTGTGTGTGTGTGTGTGTGTCAGAGCAAATTAATATTCTATGCACGATGTCAAGGGCAGAGTTCATTAGGAAAGCTCAATTCACCCAATCTAAACGTCATCAGGTTTAAAGACGATACTTCTGTTGCTGAAGAAATGCGTCTGTTTCGTCCTGACCAGGCCACTTAGTTTAGCGGTAAGGCATGCTTCTCACTCAGGTGGTATCCAATTTGAAGGTCGGTAACACCGGCTCTCCCGACTGAGCAGATATGTAGTCTTCTCCCGTCCCGAGTTTTTACGAAGGACTACGATCGTTTCGTTCAACACCCTAAATATTCCCCAAAATAAAAATCTTCCGTGACGAGCTGACAGTCCTTCAGCGAAACGAGGCGTTCCCGTCTCCCAAGTGAACCGAATGTTCTTACCCTCTTCACTAAGTCAGCCACCGGACCCCATTATAGGTCATTAGGACCCACTCCACATCGCCATACCGTATTTTCGTAAAATCCAATTTTAGGCGCTTTCGCATACTCGCGAAAGGGGCCTATTAGCTTCGTCATACTTCTCCACATGTATCAACTCGGCTCCCACTGGACGGATTTTCGTGAAATTTCACACTGAAGAGTTCCATTAAAACCTGTCTGGAAAACTAAATTTGGTTACAACCGGACAAAAGTATTGGGCACTTTACATGACGACCTAAGTAGGTTTTCTTCGACGACGTAAAACCGCTCTAAAAGCGCTATTTTCGATTGAAATTATATCAGGCTGTTAGGATATCTGAGGAGGTATAAATATTACGCGAACGCGTCACAGTGTCACGTTATACGTACATTACCTATCTTGTTAAATTCTCCTTCCTTCAACTTTCACGTTCACCATGTAAACTCTTCACGTTAGGTTTCCTGACTACTTTTTTTGCATGCATTTCTCATTTCTCCCATGCGTCTTCCATATCCAGCCCAACTCTTCTTCGATTTTATCTCTCTTTATCATTTTTGTTGAATCTGAATTTGTAATTTTCTCCTACTTCTTGTTACTTCCTCACTCACAGACTCACATGTTCTCGTCAAGACACTTTTTTTCAAATAGTCCCCTTCTGTAAAACATGACAAAACACCTGTTTATACAAGAAGATTGTTATTCTTATTCTTCAGCAATACAGCCCTTTAAATTTGGCCCTGGTTTCCCTTATGACAGACGCCCATTTTATTCCGTCCAAAGCTCCTGTTCTCCGTCTGTTTACATCTACATTCCTCAAGTCCAATTCGACACCATCCATCCACATAAATGTAGGTCTACTTTTTTTCTCTGTCCTGGTTGCAAGAGAATACAGTGATATTTAATTTAGTTACAACCATCTCGTCCATGCTCTCGTCTGATTCCAACCATGTCTGATACGCTGATTTCCGGTGGCAAGTATTTTCCAAACAAACGTCTTTGTAACCCAATACAGGCCCTTTCGTCGAAACGTCATTTAGTACCCCAAGATCGCTGGGTGAGAAAATTAATGTGTGTTATGATACGAGATAATCAACTTAGTAGGACTGTCTACGCGATACGTGCGGTCGTGAAGGTGCTCCGTCTTAAATTATACCTAACTAACTAACCAGCCAACCATCTAGCTAGAAAAATCAATTATTAGCAACTACTGTAACCTATTCCCTTATGGGTAAAAAAGAGAATAACTTTTATCTGAATATGTACTATGTATATACACTAATATGTACTATGTATATGTATTATGTATCTGCCTGCTTTCCATTTTTTTACTCTCGTACTCGTAAGAGTGGGGGCACGCGGTGGCGCAGTTGGTTAAGGCACTGCGCTACAAGCCGGAGAGTCGCGGGTTCGATTCCCGATGATGTCATTGGAATTTTTCATTGACATAAACCTTCCGGCCGCAAAATGGCCCTGGGGTTGACTCAGCCTCTTAGAGCAATAAGTACCAGGAATATTTCCTGGGGGGTAAAGGTGGCAAGTGCGTGGAGCCGACAACCTTTACGGACTGTATTGTAATATGGGAGCCTTAACCTCCTGGAACCCTCAGGGCCTGTCCAGCCCTGTAATGGGATTGCTTTACTTTAACTCGTAGGAGTATGTTTATAAACACGGTACTCGTAACAACAAATTGCAAAATAATGACCTAAGACAACAATTTTATTTTTGGGGTATTAATTGAAAACAAGTCGCAAATCGTTATTGCGCCGATAATAAAAACTGATACATATTTTAAGTCAGTATTCATGCAATATGTGACAAGAATGAGGGTTATATTATTATATCATTACCTAATTTTATACTGGCTCTTCTTATATTTTACTCGGGTTTATTTCATAAGGGGTTAGAATTCAACTACTATTTCATTTACAAGATGAAATCCATATTGAGATACTGGATTATAATTTTACAATGTCAGTTTCTGTATCTTCTTATATCGTCGTTGTTGTTAAGAGCAAGGAGTCAATGTTTTGGTTTACGCTTACTCTTGAGTCCTCAGATTCTTCTAAAACAAGCATTTTGTCTATATTAAATGCTCCATGAAAAAAAAAAGGAAGGGAAGAATTCCTTGTAGTGTATGGTTATGCAAGAATAAGATTATGTCCCAAAACAACGCGACAAACTGAACGGACGGAACAGAGGTAAGAGGTAATGGAACACGCAACTAAAATTGAATGTTAGCGGAAAAATAAATTCGGTAAGACACAGCTCTTACTGGAGGCTTCCAGGGAGTACATTGGGAAACTAAGAAACTTACGAGACAGAAGGCGGGAGATTCGGAAGTGCAGTAGTAGTAATTTATTACTATGAGTGGTAAAACGTGAGAACAATGCAATATAAATGGATATATATACCTGAATTTTACAAAACTTTTACCCGCTAATTCATTGCAGACAGATTCCGAACAGCACTGCCATCTTCAACACCGCCAGCTACAACGTGTACAGTACATGTTTTCCCACTGCTGATTACTTACTAAGACTACAGCTGCACCCAATAAGGTCTCAGTTTTTGGGGCCGTCTTAAGGTTTAATTTTGAATCAGTCTGTGATCCGAAAGTATCTGATGTTACATGGGCACAGATTGACGTGCTGTAATGTACCGAAACTCAGCAAATAAATAAATAAAAAAAAATGAAATGCTTACGGGAACACAGAGGGTGTATGCGTGTACTGCATGATATATAATGTACATACGTGTCGCTCATTACGATCTCTTGACACACATGTTTTTTTTGTCACACTGTCCTCTTCCAGTCAGCTCAAAGCAGGTAACATCCTAGCTACGATTAACGTGTGTGTGTGTATGTATGTGTGTGTGTGTGTGTATGTATGTGTGTGTGTGTGTGTATGTGTGTGTGTGT
>Ga0136643_10006165_pt1 | contig 17123 bp, 10 predicted proteins | sample TergutLab28metaG_FD_96883 | JGI IMG/M metagenome (GOLD analysis project Ga0136643, IMG submission 96883) | Labiotermes labralis P1 segment gut microbial communities from Petit-Saut dam, French Guiana - Lab288 P1 (version 3) (version 3) | ecosystem: Host-associated > Arthropoda: Insects >... | reverse complement strand
TTTGCCAAGGTGTATAGTGGGTTAAGGTCACTGACCCTCTGTTCATCAATCAATATATCTTGTTGTTGGAAGATATGTATGAAGAGTGAATCCCAGCAGTTCATTTTAATTCCCTTGTTCCCTTCCCTTCAAGTTGGTATCATTTAAACATACCACCATGAACAAAGCTTTTCAAGCCACTAACACCATATACAACCAACTGTGCAATAAAGTACCACAAAACAAAATAAACTCAAGCAGAATATATAAAATAAAATGCAATACCTGTAATAATTCATTTGTTGAGCAAACTGGCAGATCAATAGGAATACGACATTGGGATCACACAATATACATTAAAACAAACAACCCAATTTCAGCTTACACTTTACACGTATTGAATAACAGACATGAATACGGAAATGCAGACCAAACCACAGAATTACTAAAAACTTGCAACAAGGGAATTAAAATGAACTGCTGGGAATCACTCTTCATACACATCTTCCAACAACAAGATATATTGATTGATGAACAGAGGGTCAGTGACCTTAACCCACTATACACCTTGGCAAACGTCACAAGATGATAAACTGTGTAGTTCGATGTCTACTCCCAGTTCAGTTCACATCCTACCAGCATACAAGATACACCAATATAGGGTAAGTCCATCACATACAAAATAAATTAACCTCTTGGATTACATTTCATTGGCATTACACATTTCATATATTTATATTTCATATTGATTCTTTGCAGACTTCCAGACCGTATATGCAGCCACCAAACAACTTCCACATTTTATTAACATTTATAGAGTTTATCATACAGCGATCCACTACTTTGATTGAACTGTAATTTTAATAATTTGTAACTTCAGAGAGCACGAATTTAAGACTCCCTGAGGATGATGCAGAAGCACTGATACATGCAGGAGTACTTATAAAATATTTGAATATATATAAGTTGTGCAATTGTTGGTATGAATCAATAAAAATAATTGGATAGAAGTTGCACTATATATAAACCTTTCTGCCATTTATTCAAATTCAAATGTCTGTTGTTAAATTATTATGTGGCAACAATGATGATGATGATGATGGTGGTGAGGTCAACCTTCGCTTCGGCCCGAAAGCCCAGCCATCAGTTACGCAAGTGTATCACAAGCTTTCACTTTTAAATACTTGCATTCACATATGAAAACGCATGTAGGAAGCCACCACTAGATATACATTTTACATATTTTCGTAACAAAGAAATTTACTGCACTTGTAGACATGCTGCTTAATCTTTATTTCATTTTCCACAAAATGCTGCTTATTTTATAACTGTATCTTTTTCTGTCCAAATAACAGTCACCCTGTTCATAAACCATGTGCTAAATTTTAGTTACGCATCCTAGTGAGATAAAGCTTAAGTAATGGATATGGGTTCCTACCCAAACTGATGTAAGTACTCTTACCTTAGGCCTGCTCAATGAAGCAAGACTGGAGACAGAACCTTGTTCAGATGCAGACTTGAAAGCCATTTGAGCTCGCTGAAATGACCTGCGCCTCACCCTGCCAACAGTGACATCTTCTGACAAGGTTGACGATGGTGAAGCATCAAGGTGACTCAGAGCACTTCTAGATGAACCTGCGTAAGGCTGTGATGCTGAAAGAGGTAGCAGCTGACATGATAAATCAGTCAGTCTGAACAAGTACAATATATTCTAAGAATGGAGTTATAATACAAAGCACCATAATACAAATCTCTCACAGTATGAAAATCCCAAACCTCATATGAGAGGCACAAGCTCAACATCAACATCTATGGAAGTGGCATTGGGACAGATCTTCCTTTGACTACTTGTTTTCCTCATCAGTACCATTCCTCCCATGCCCCACACTCATTCACTCATCAATCATGAACAATACATAATCTTAGCAAGTGACAGTGTCATTAAATAACACACTTAAAAATCTATGATCCCCTGTACAAGACAATCACTTACAATGTGACTTTACAGAACTGGAGCTATCAGACGGTGTGTCATCATTAACAGTTGAAGGTGTCTTTTGACTCTGTCCAGTCTGTGTACCAGCCTTGTGCAATGAAATCTGAAAATTAAAAAAACCCAGCTGAAGCCATAACCATATGCATGCACATGTCCATACTTTGCATTAAAATCTATCTTCCTCCTTGAAGCATAAATCACTAAAAAATTTCATTCTGTAACATTCTGCAATCATGGTCTAAACTGTTATCTGTTTCTTACCCTCCAACAATCTTTTTACTTCAGATATGTGAATTACACATTTAAACACCCGTAAACTTGAATACATTCATTTTACAGACTTAAAATTGAAAAGCTGAAGCATCTGGAATATGCAGTTCTTGGTTGCACCTGATGGTGAACTATCCATATACACATAACCACAGTGTTCATCTGTCCATTTATCTAACACTCTTGCTTAAAAATGGTATATCTTTAAAAAAGTGGGAAGTGTAATAATGATCCCTTTGGAATAAATGCACAGAGGAGCAAGAGAAAGAAATACTGAAGGTAAAAAAGTGACAGGTTTCAATTACATAACAATCCAAGGTGCAAAATTATGCAAGTTTTTACACTTCCACAGTGGTGTAGTTGAAGTCTCTGTTCGTCTTCGATGTGGTGCCATAGCACTGGATAATTGGTGTCCATTGTTTCAAGACAACATGGTCTCATCTTTTAGGGTCACAATGTTCCTTCACCAATTACTGAATGATGCATACAGAATCACATTTGTGGGGACTGGCAAGTCACTTACCAATCCCTGGCAAAGCCCAGACAACCACACCACAGTAAAATCAAGTGACTGCCACCACAATTCACAAAGTAAAAAAGTCAGGGATTTCAAAGACAAACAATAAAATACAGCAGCAATGGTCTAAATACAAAATTCAAGACCAGTTATGGACAGAAGACACAAAAGCACCTAATAGTCTTAAATTTCAGAAACAGAATTGGAAAAAAATGACAGAAGAAGACAATGTGCAATGTATCAGCACTATCACTTTTAGTGTAATCATAAACAACACTGGATCATCATATTCATAATTACAAACTGGGAAGAACTGGTCTTAAATGTCTTGTTTTGAACCTTCTAGGTGTAGTTGGTCCTGCCAGCTTTTCTTGAAGTTATCTGGTACATGAAACACAGTATCTGCAAATATCTAAACAGTTAAAGTGCGTGAATTATGTATTTTATTCTTTATTTAATCAAGGCATATATAATTCTTCAGGCAATGGTCTTTGTTATTCACCTCTGATGCAGAACGACGGACAGTGGATGCCTGTGACATTGATGTTGGTGGGCTGTCACATGTTCTCCGAGACCTTAAACGTGAAGATAACCGTGTGCTTACACTTGAGACCTGTGAAGGTGACTTGCTCTCTTCGCCAATTTCATCCTCACCATCTGATGTCTCTGGCAATGATGAAAGTTTCGTTTGCCTGCTATATGGTATACAGAAATCCCACCAATCATTTATTACAAACACTGAATACTACTGTAGTAGTTCTATGAATGTGGTACCCTAGGACCTAAGAATGAGGACACAGAAATTTATATAATGCAACGTTTCATAATTTGTACTTTACCCATTACTATTACGGTAAGTATGCAAGTATAATATGCATGCTCGACAATGTGAAATGGAATTGGAATTTAGGATGAAAAATCCATGGGAACAGCTCATTTGACAGACCTTAGGAAAAATGGAGAGCAAAGAGATGGAATGGATGCAACTGACAGAGGGTATGGTCCAGCCATGAGATTGTGTGAACGCAGCACTAAATATCCAGATTCTATAAAATAAAGTTCTTTAAAGAACAGATGAGTAACTATCAAATTATACACATTACACTGGACTATGTAATTAATTGTTAAGAAGAGATTCCTCCAACTTAAAAAATTACAAAGAACGACCTGACAGCACATCTATCACAAATTAACTATGTACTTATCCACATACTACATTCTTTCAAAAGTGGTAAAAAAAAAGTTCCATCAGATTATGTATCCTTAAAATACACACTGTTGGCAGATACAAGGACACAACTGGCTTTTCCAGCAAAATAAAGAAAATCTTATGCAACAAAAGAAATGGTAGTTTGAGAAAGATGCAGGAAAGAATGATGGAACAATAAGACACCAGAACACGAAACAGATTATAAGAGAACTGCATAACAGTCAACCTATTGAGATGGCAGGTTTCCAGCCAGTCCTATTCTTCAGCAATTTTATATTTCAAACACTTTCTTTACTACTGCCACAGGTAATACTCACTATTTCTTTTCTTAAATTGTATTGCTGGATGTCCTACCAATTTTACCTTTCAACCATACATAAAATAACATTAAAAACAAAAAACACCACACTTTAGTCAGCCGCCAGTCATCACATACATGATGGTACAAAAAATCGTCACTGGCAATGTTAGTTTGTATACATGGATGGTAAATATTTTAGTACAACAGAGAAGACCCACATGTCAATGTAATCAGTACAGGTCAGGTAAATCATAATAATAATAATAATAATATAAACAAGGGGGAGGGGAGATCATGTCCAGGCAGCAGGCCGAGCAGCAATAAGAAGACACATTGGGAAGCCAGAATAGTGTAATTAGCATAATGGGCTCAATTGTCTAGGATTAGAATCCCAGCGGCGAAAAGAGGTTTCTTTTCTGTTCTCCGAAACATCCACAATGGCTTTGGGGCCCAGCCAGCCTCCTATTACATGGGCACTGGGCTTCCTTTGCCAGAGGTAAGTGGCTGGGGCGTGACACTGATCACTCATCTACAAATAACGCCAACGTTAAGAATGAGGTGAGCTGTACCTCTGCTCCCCCTGTAAGCCTTCACAGTGTGGAGAGTGGCACTTGAATTAACAATGGTACAAAATCAACAATGTACAGTCTCTTGAAAAAGCTGCCTTGTTCAAGTGTTCTCTCTCTCTCTCTCTCTCTCACTCACTCACTCACTCACTCACTCACTCACTCACTCACACACACACACACACATGCATGCATGCAAAGCACACAACTTCTTGCAATTTCTCACCTGAGCTGAGGGTCTGGCTGCAAGGTAAGCTCAAGACTGCGCTCCAACACTGAACGCTGATGTCGTGTTAGCCGCCTGTTTGTGGTGTATTCCTCCATCATCTGCTGCATGCTTGAACTGTCTCCTTTGTTTGTAGAGTACGCTTTTCTTTTCCACTTAACGCTTGATCCTGAATGCATTTCACTACAAGAACCATCCCCAGGAGTTGAATCTAGCATCTCAAGAGAATGTCCTGCTCTTTCCTGACCAATGTCTGATCTTCGAGCCTTCTTAGCAGATGCATTGCCATCAGTCACTAATCCTACATCAGTAGTTGTGCTAGTAGAAATTCCTAACATTGATCTTGTAAACCTCCTACCTTCTGTAACAGCTCCAACAACATATTCAGACTCTGAGTGAGCTTTCCTTACTGGCAGTCCCACTGCATCACTCACAAACTTACACATTTCATGAGGCAGTACAGAGGGACTGGAAATGCCTTGATTGTTCAGTCCAAACACAGAAATTGCCTGTTGTGTTTTTTCTTTTTTATCATCTGTTTCCATAGGTATGTCTGCATCATGTGTAGTATTCACAGGTGGTACATTCAGCTCAACACTTCCAGTATCACACACATATCCATCTGCACTACTCTTCTGACTTTTATCTGTCACATCTTTGCTCTCTCTGATGCTTTTCGTTACAGAACAGCCTTCAGTTCCTGCATCAGAGTCTTCAATATCTGAGCACTTAACTGTGGAAGTAGTTGCACCAAAACTACACGATGATGATTCTGCTTGCTTAAATTTCTTCTTTATTTTCCTTTCCATACTGTCAAGAGCTTTTTCACTTGAATGTGTATGACATTTTTCAGCACTCACTCCTGTAATATTACCAACCTCAGGGACAGCTGTATTCCCCATTTCTGTTTCTTGAAGAGTGGTAATACCAATATTTTCTTCTGGTCTCTCATATAAAACATCAACATCTGTTCCATCATCGTGTACAGAACTATACTTACTGCTGGCAGAAGAGAGTCTGCTTCTAGCACCACGCTTTTTTGTTAGCCGTGCAGTGTGAGAGTGCTCTCCCACACCCACACTGCTAGCATCACTGTTCACTGATGAAACTTTGGGCTGTCTGTTTTCATTAAACACAGAATCATCTGACAAAATACTATCTCTACATTCACTGCTGCCTGTCTTGTCACCTTCAGTATTACAAGGCTCTTCCTCCACAATTACCTGAAGATGATTTTTCTGCACTGAACGTGCTCTGCACTTAGATCTGCAAACTTCTCTTTCAGCAGATTCTGTCTCACTAAAAACAACCTTTTGCCCAACAGAACCCCCTTTGTTGCTAGATTTATGGACTGTTTCTTCATGTTCATCTATTTTATCAACTGGATCATCTTCACACTCAATGGAATCTTCTCTGCTGCTAGGTTTGTGGACCTTAAGATCACAAAGTTCTAGATCAGTAGATGAAACATACTTACATTCAACAGAACCTGATCTGCTGCTACTCTTGCTACTATTCCTGTCACCAGACTCTGTCTTATCAGCTGGAATATCCTCCTGTTGAAGAAAGATTACTTTGTTGATATTTTCATACTTCCTTACATCATGAAATTTCATCTCATCTGATGGAGAACCAGCCCTGCCGCTTGATTTGCAGTCTTTCCTTTCATTAGCAACAGTTTCACCTGAGGCAACATCATCATCTTGAACAGAACTAGATCTGCTGCTAGGCTTGTGGACTTTTCTTTCATAAATCTCAGTTTCACCCGAGGAAACATCCTCATGTTGAACAGAAGTGGATCTGTTACTATGTCTGAGAACTTTTCTTTCTTGTGTTTCAGTTGCATCTGGCAGAAAATCTTCGTGCTGAATAGAACTTGCTCTGCTCCTAGATTTGTGGACTTTTCTTTTTGAAGACTCAGTTTCATCTGAAGAAACAACCTCACATTGAATGGAACTCACTATGCTGTCAGATTTATGGATTTTTTTTTCACACATCTCAGTTTCATCCTGCACATCTTCAAGTTTAACAGAAGTAGCTCTGCTACTAGGTCTGTCGACCTTACTTTCACACACATCAGTTTCATCTGATGGAACATTATCATGGCCAACAGAACTAGCCCTGCTACTAGGTCTATATACTTTTCTGCCACATATCTCACCTTCAACTGAAGGAACATTCTCAGGTTGAAAAGAATCGGCTATGATGGTGGGTTTACAAACTGTTCCTTCACACATCTCAGTTTCATCTGAAAGAACATCCTCAGGTTGAACAGAACTGGCTCTCCTGGTAGGTTTGTGGACTTTTCTTACACATATCTCAGTTTCATCCAAACGAATGTCCTCAGGTTGAAGAGAACTGGCTCTCCTGGTAGATTTGTGGACTTTTCTTTCATGTATCTCTGTTTCATCTGAAGGAATGTCCTCAGGTTGAAGAGAACTGGCTCTCCTGGTAGGTTTGTGGACTCTTCTTTCATGTACCTCAGTTTCATCTGAAGGAATATCCTCAGGTTGAAGAGAACTGGCTCTCCTCGTAGGTTTGTGGACTTTTCTTTCATGTACCTCAGTTTCATCTGAAGGAATATCCTCAGGTTGAAGAGAACTGGCTCTCCTTGTAGGTTTGTGGACTCTTCTTTCATGTACCTCAGTTTCATCTGAAGGAATATCCTCAGGTTGAAGAGAACTGGCTCTCCTCATAGGTTTGTGGACTCTTCTTTCACGTACCTCAGTTTCATCTGAAGGAATATCCTCAGGTTGAAGAGAACTGGCTCTCCTCAAAGGTTTGTGGAGTTTTCTTTCACATATCTCTGTTTCATCTGAAGGAATGTCCTCAGGTTGAAGAGAACTGGCTCTCCTGCTATGTATACAGACTTTTCTTCCATGTATCTCAGTTTCATCAGAAAGTATGTCCTCAGGTTGAAGAGAACTGGCTCTCCTCATAGGTTTGTGGACTTTTCTTTCATGTATCTCTGTTTCATCTGAAGGAATGTCCTTGGGTTGAAGAGAACTGGTTTTCCTAGTAGGTCTGTGGGCTTTTCTTTCACATATCTCAGTTTCATCTGAAGGAACATCCTCAGGTTGAACAGAACTGGCTCTCCTGGTAGGTTTGCGGGCTTTTCTTCCATGTATCTCAGTTTCATCTGAAGGAATGTCCTCAGGTTGAACAGAACTGGCTCTCCTGGTAGGTCTGAAGACTTTTCTTCTACGCTTCTCAGTTTCATCTGAAGGAATGTCATCAGGTTGAACAGAACTGGCTCTCCTGGAAGGTTTGTGTACTTTTCTTTCACATATCTCAGTTTCAGCTGAAGGAACATCCTCAGGTTGAACAGAACTGGCTCTCCTGCTAGGTTTGTGGACTTTTTTTCCATGTATCTCAGTTTCGTGCGAAGGAATGTCCTCAGGTTGAACAGATCTGGCTCTCCTAGTAGGCCTGTGGACTCTTCTTTCACATACCTCAGTTTCACCTGAAGGAACATCCTCAGGTTGAACAGATCTGGCTCTCCTGGTAGGTTTGTGGACTTTTCTTTCACATATCTCAGTTTCAGCTAAAGGAACATCCTCATGTTGAACAGAGCCTGCCCTGCAGCTGGGTTTGAACAGTTTACTTTCACAAGTTTCGGATTCATCTGAGGGAATGTTCTCTTTCTGATCAGACTTTGCAGTATTGGTATGTTTATGGACCTTTTCATCACAATTTTCTGTATCAATGGATTGTACATATTCATGCTGAACAGGAATGAACTTGCTGCTAGATCTGCAAACTCTTATTTCACATGCCTCAATTTCATTTGATTCAGCATTCTCATGCTCAACAGAATCTGCTCTGTTCCTATGTTTTTGGACATTTCTATTACAAGTTATTACATCTGATGAAGCAGCCTCACACTCAACAGAACTAGCTCTTATGGTACATTTCAGAACTTTTCCTTCATGAGGCTCAGTTTTATCTGTAGCAACATCCTCAATAAGAAAAGAACTAGCTGCACTGCTAAGTTGGCAGACTTCTGTTTCATCAGACTCTGTGTCTACCTGTGGCTGTTCTCCTTCTCTAGAAAGTGTTTCTGATGTTTCAGGAACCACAATACTTGCTACTTTCATTTCACTTAAGACCCTTTGGTCTTCTGCAGATATTTGGGTATTATAATCAATTCTTCCATTCATTGGCTTCGTTTTTGAAATTTGACTAGCAGCTATTTCTGCTTCAAAATCCATCACATGCTCATCCACAACTAGTGTTCCAGTACTACCACCATTATTCTCTCTACAGGGTACATCCACCACCTCAGAATTTTTCCTTTCATTCTGATCATACTTACTGATTTCATTAACAATGATGCATGTTTCAAAGTCCATTGGTTCTTTTTCTATTATCTCTTTAGCATAGAATTCATTACTCTCCAACACCTCAGCAGCAGAACTTCTTGCTACTTCAGCAGATGTTTGGTCAAAACCATCCTCCTCCATCATACCATCAGCAGAGTTAGGAATCTCAATATTCAGTTTGGGTTCAACAGCAGCAATATGATCCTCATCCAGGACATGCTCAATATCAGAATCAGAGTCAAATTTAGAGTTGGTTTCATCATTTTCTTCTAGTTCTTGTTCTTGTTCTTGTTCTTGTTCTTCTTCTTCTTCTTCCTCTTCCATGAAAACTTCTTCATCTTCTGATTCACTGTCATCTGGACTGGATAAGTCCCCAGCTCTGTGTTTGGCTTCTATGGACTTCTGCTTACTTGGTTCAACCTCGAAAACAAACAGGCAATCAGTCACTCAAATACTTGTGTTATACATAGTTATGTGCAAAACTGATAACAGGAAGGAACCAGCCAGTATACCGATAAAGAAACTAGAGAGATAATGGCCCATGTTACATTTTGTAAGGAGTTTCCCTGGGTTAGGTACTTACCCTTCCCTCATCTGAGTCAGAGTCTAGGATGATAATGCTTCCCTCATCATCACTGACGGGCTTCTTGGCCATGACTGATTTTGGGTGCTGAACTACTCGTTCAAATTCTTTTCCCTCAACCAGATCCTCCTGTGTACAATGAAAAAACTGTAAAAATTCCAAACTCAGAACACCCTGCTTATACCCAAGAGGAATGGATTGATATTGAGGTTATTTAAGGCAGGGGAGATATTGGTGTACCCTTCACTGAGGAACATTTGTCAATTGCATAGAATATGCAAACAGTGGGAAAGAAATATCTGACATATTTTCAACCAACACGAAATTCAAAAAATTGTTACTATAACTAAAATTCAAGGACTTTTCAATTCTACTTTAAGTTCTTCAAGTGACATACATCTTGTGGACCTTAAATGGTGCTTTCTCTTTCCTCACGTTCATGTTTATTATTCACACTGACCCAGACATGATTCTATATCGATGCCATCTCACTTTGGACCTTCTTCACAGTCTGCCTATATAACCTATCACATTAGCACCCCATCACTTTGACTGTGCAGATAGATGCAGCATATTCCTCTGCAATGTTTTTATCCACTGACATAAGTACATGGTGGTTCAGGTTCTAAAGCTGAGAGGAACTCTAAGGATGGACTTAATTATTGTGGGGTAAAACCAAGATAAACCACAGTTCCTGAACTTGGATTATGTACACCAGCAGCCTTGTTTTTTAAAAAAGGAAGGTGGTCCTTGGAATTATTTAAAGAGCAGAAGCTGTTACCCATGTATCACAGTCTACTAATGATTCTTGGATCTGAGAATCAGTCCAGTATGCATCTGGTATAACAATTTGTTATTTTACACAGAGTTTCAGCTAACACCATTTGGTATAAACATATCTCCTTTCACCAACAGCCAGAGAGAAAGAGAATAAGCAATTATTTCTCCTTATTAACTCCAGGATAAAGAAGCAGAGTTAGAAAGTGGCTCTCCAAGTATTAGAGTCTGGTTCAAGCAGTTGTGTGTACTTTATTTTACATCAGCACTTCAATGATGTCCATTGATTAAAAATACAACACCTTTTGACATGACATTTTGGAGAAAGAGCTAGTGACCAAAATGTCTTTTTTAGACTTATATTTTCATCAGACAATGATCAAAGTTCAAATACTGTTCTTGTTTGTTAAAGTGCTATGTCAAAATCCTAGTGGGCAACATGAGCATTAGCACAACATACACGACAGTGACAATGGAATGACACAAAAACTTATTTATAAAAAGAGTGGCACAGAAAGGGCAACGTAAAAACAGAAAACCTACATTACACTGGTGGCTGTGGTGGTGGTAGTAGTAGTAGTTGTTATTATTTACTACTGTCATGAAATTTCAGAACCATATGCACTATCTAGAAATACATATGCAGGAAGTCAGGCAATATCTATCTTATCTTGATGACTGTCTTAAACCTGTTTGTGGCCTACTTAAAATTCCTTCACAAAGCATAATAGGCAGGGCCCAATGGCCGAGAAACAATGGCCTACCTAAGAAAGAAGAACTGAAGAGTCACAACAAGGACCTCTATTGGCAAAGAGTTTCTGTGCATGTTTTATATTTACCTATCGGAAACTGCAGAACAACAATGTAACAACAGTACCTCTTCAGCTTCCAAATCTTCATCCTCCTCTTCCTCTTCCTCAATGTCTTCTTCTTCATCATCTTCTTCCTCAATATCTTCTTCTTCTTCTTCTTCTTCCTCAATGTCCTCCTCATCTTCTTCAACATCAAATGAATGTATCTTAGGTCTCACAATTTCTCCTTCCTCTGCAAAGCCAGTGTTTACATTAGAACAGAACAGGAAGTTCTTGGCAGGATTTCCATACATACCTTCTCTCAAGCACTTCTTTTGGTATGGAGATGGAGCCAAACTTTTGTGAACTTTTGGATATAATTATGTAATTTCATGAATAACAGTCCAGTTACAGCACCTCAGTTACTCATAAAATTCCCCAAGTTTTGTACCATGATCACAAGCCCTCTACTTGGCCCATGTTGTAAGCCAAATAAATCCTGTCCATGCCAATCCATCCTCCAGCTTGGGGCTTGGGCAAGACCCTAAGAAATCCTCCCCATAATAGCCATGTTATGAAACATTACAAAGGGCTTCAGATTAGTGTATTCATTTATCAAAACTTTGATGAAATCACCTTTGCCCATTTTACCAGTACAAAGAACATGTATGACCATATGTACTGGAACTGCTTACAAGTTAAACTACAATTTGTGTGGTGATAAAAAAAAAAAAAACCCCAATGATGGTAAATGTCAGTAAATAGTTTGGTAACTCCAAACATAGGAATGTTAAGTGTAATGAAAGCACACAAATATTCATGAGCACCAGAAATCAATATGTTAACATATGTTACTACTTAACTTAAATACACACTTACATTACCCAACAAGTGGGTTCCTTAATACTTCATAAAAGTACCACGGTAATACCTTCAAATATTTCTACCTTTAAAATAATATTATCCTCATACATCACTTCCACCATATAACATTAAGCACATAACCCTGCTAAAAAAATTTACTTCACCTAATTCACTGTCCTCTATGGAACTGTCAGTGGCCACTTTGTGTTCTTTGTTCCCCATGACAAAACCATCACAGAACTCATCAGATTCATTTGTTACATCATTTTCACTAGCAGCAGATTCTTCCTTCTTGTCCAGCACATATTCAGATTCTGTGACCACTGGCTGAAGGGTTTGGTACTCCTTCTGGTCATCCTTGGAGCTCTCAAAAGTATCTACATTCCCAGTAACAGACTCAATGAACAGGGCTGGCAGTTTCTCAAACCTTGATCCTGGCAGACTGGACAATCCAGCGTCTGAACCTGTTATGTCAATGAAGTACTTTAGTTGTATGAAATGTTACTTCATGTTCAGCGGATAAAATGACAGACAGTACAACTAAGCCACAAAACATATAAAATACAGCAATTATATAGATTACGTTGGTTTGGCATGTACAGAGGATGGAAGAAAACAGAACTTCCAAAAGGGTATTATATATGAATTTGGGAACAACAAGATTGAGAGGTAGACCAAGAAATAGATGGCAAGATGAGGTGAGAGAGGATGGAAGAATAGTTGATAGAGAAGGGTGGCAGGAAAAAGTACATAACAGAGAGGAATGGAAGAAACTCCTGAGAATGGCAAGGAATCATCGCATTCTGCGCATGCCAATGGAATGAATGAATTATAAGCAAATGGCCGCTTGAAACATAAAGGAGACACGAACACAAAAGGTCTGAAACATTCAGTGTTAAACAATGTTTTAATATATTTTAAATTTAAAGGTGGAAAATAAATATCACATTCTTACTTTAACACCTGGAATGCTTTTAGAATGTTGGCTTAAATTCAAATGGTAATCAGGATGAGAACATGGCCACAGCTATGTCTTCTGCCTGGCTGAGTTATACTGTTGTGTACAATGTTCAATAAAGAAAGTATGAAAACTATTTTCTTTCAGATGCTTCATTCAAAATGGCAAGCTTCGCAAAAACTACAAAGTGATAACAACACATTTTAGTGATCCACTCTGTGCATAATATCCTTCAGTGCTGATCCCACCTACACTCATTTTACCAGCCATAACCTTAAAAAAAATCCACCAACAACATGCTTGATTGTTAACGTCTTTCCTGCAGAAGTGATGTTATGCTTATGAACTATGCCAACAAAAGTTTCACATAACAGTCCATTAGATACTGAAATCACACTGAAAGTTAAATATACATCTTGTAAGCACATGCACGTGCGTGCACACACACAGATGCACACATGCAGTTTCAAAATAATCCTCAAAGTATCTTTTACTTCACTGGAATACTTTTCTGAATATTCACAACTTTACCTTCATTGACATCCAGTACACCAACATCTGCATCAAATGAACTAATAGTAATATTGGCAACCACTGCCTCCTCCTCTTGTTCTGCATCCACAGATACCTCAAATGAAGATCCACTGTAAGCTGTGGTGTCTAATAGGATGCCAACTGCTTTCTTATCTTCCTCCACAATCTCTTCCGAATTAGGTAAAAATTCATTCTTGCACTCACCTGAACACAAAAGTTAACTATGAATATACGAATAGCCCTGTACTTCCTACTTTACATACAGATAATTTTAGCTTAACATTTCTGCATGAAAAAACAAATGGCCAATACAGGAAATTGTAAACACAAAAAAATCGAAGGTACACATTATATTCATACTGGCATTTTGAACACACACATTGTCTTGTAATGGTCTGAAGTGCTCATGCTAACTTAACAATTTTCATCTTAAGAGTGACCTGAATGATACTACAGCTAGCCCTTCTGTTTCTAGTAAAAGACCATACCACAATGTAAGGAACAAAAACTGCGGAGAGTTGAACACAGAAACGGGCTTGAAACCACACTGTTAACCACCTCTTGCAAACAGGCATGTCAGAATGATTAAAAAAGAAAAAAACCCTAAATTGGAATCCAGAGATCAACATGTTCTCACGATCAGTCCATTAAAATTATCATTATCTAGGAAGTGGCAACATGTGCTCTGGTAGACATTTACAATTTCAGAGAAACCTCATGCCTCCACATTCTATTCTGAATATGGTGGTGGCAGGTTATGTTGAAATGTTGTTGAATTTCTACCAAACTGCAAGGCATCACATCCTCGAAGTTAGTAATCTTCTGGATGCATAACAAGGAAACAAAAATAAAGCATTCTTTCATCCCAGATGTACCTTGCGATGGCCTGAATTTTATGCCTTAGTGTTGACACATTAACTGCTACCAATTAAACACAGACAGAGCAGGATATGACATGCCAGACCATTTATCTCTGCATATTAGAGACCAGCATATGGCTGCACAAGACAGTAAATGTTACAGCTATTCATAATAGCTGGAAGTTGAAAAGAGGGCCATTGACAGGGTCATTATATATGTTATAAGGGATTAAGTACATGTAAACCACCTGATGGTTTACAGCTGTCAGACTTGTGGCATTCTGTCACAGTAGCATGAAATTTTCAGACATTAAAATTCTTACCGTCTTCAGAGGTTACAGTAATTGCCTTTTCTTTCTTTTTCATATCTGCTTCAGGAATGTCAACACACTGTTCAATTTCTTCATTCTGTTCCTGTACAACACTTTCTGTGACTTCCATGTCCATGCTCTGCTCCTCCACTCCATGCCCTGTTTCAACAGCATCTGGTGCTCCTATCTGTTTATCATTAACAGAATTCTGAAGGTTACTTTCTAGTTTCCAAGTTGTGGAATGCAACACAAATTTTTCCTCTACACCTGTAGAGTTAACCTGTGTTGCAATAACTTCCTCATTTTGCTTGTCAGAGTTACCAACTTGTTGCTTCTTAAGAGGAGACTCAATGTGAACATCTGCACTATCCGCTATTGTATGATTAACACTGTCAACAGTGTTCCCACTGTTCTCCAGGCTGTGAAACACATCCATATCATCCTCCATGTTTACAGACTCACTGTCCGGTACACACACTTCTGACTTTGAACTATCTTGTGTGTCTTGCTGCTGAATTCTCGGGGCTTCTATAGGCTGGTTTGCCACTAATGCAGAATCTGCAATTAAAAAAATACAAAATAAAATAAAACAATGTAAATAAAAATGAGTCCAGTGCCCCATACAATTACATGTGCTTTTAGTACCACCATTATCACATACCAACATTTTTACTTATACTGTAAACATAAATAAAAGCTTCCTTTATGATGTATTTAGTGCCATCTTTGAATATTACAAAGCTTGCAAGGTACATGTTACAACTGTTTGCAAACAGTGACGTTAAATATTAAACCTTCTGTGCCAGAAATAAATTACCTGTGGAATCTGCAAAACACTGGATTTAAATTACATGATTCAGTCTTTTCATGCATACTCTTAAAAAATGAAGAAAAGCAGAAGGAAAAAAAATCCCAACATATCCATACACATATGCTGACACATATGCCAAACCCTGCACTTCGTGACACAGCACACGCATTATTCAGCATTAAAGGGTCAATAGTTCATGTTACAGAATTTGTTGCATTACAAATTTCCCCAGTGCACTATGTACATTAAATATCAACAGTCTTTTAATGAACAACAACCTGTGGTATTAGCAGCAACCAACCAAGTATATTTTATTACATGAACTCAACAACATGTCCTTACAGCTTCAGTTCAGAACAGCCTATCTGTACCTGCAGCTTGAGAAGGACATGACTCATGGTCCTGCAATACATGATTATGAAGTGGAGAAATGAGAGATGTCAGCTCCATATCCGTCAGGCCAATACTCTTATTGCCAGCTATTTGTAACATCTCACTGCTGGCCATCTTCTTTTCACAGATGGAACTGTCAAACCTAACAGACTCGTGATGACGATTGCGTGTCAGTGCCTTGCGAGGTGTAACACCTAGAATGCTCGCCTTTTTGGCAGACCTAAACAAAAGAGATTTCCTATAAATTAAATTATGGCTATGTCATGCAATAAAACTACAAAGTATTCATTCAAATATTTAAATTCAGAAGGTACAGAAAAACACAAATCAAAATGAGTAGATCAAGTGGAATTTTATCACTGATGGCCTTTTTCCATCTATTTGCAAGTATAACCTAGAAGATTCAAAACATGACAGGGCAACACATGTACTGTATTTTCACAAGTTATCAACAACTGGGGCTCATGGTTAATTCAAGATAAGGATGGCAGGAGTATGCAATTTATTTGTGATGAGGTCCAGAAAGACCTAACTTGAAGAACATAAAAAAATGGGGGTTCAATTAAATAAACTACGCTTATTCAGTCCAACAAAACACAGGTTTATTATAATTCAATGTATTGCCTTTTAATGTGTGCTTTATGTTTTGGCCTGTACTTAGGCCATCCTCGGGGCAAAACATGTGGCACACATGTAAAGAAAACAATGTGAATTATAATAAACCTGTACTGTGTTAGACTGAATCAGCATACTTTATTTACTAATAAACACAACAGGATGGCTTCCATAAAGATGGAGGTTCCATTGTTTAAAAAAAAAAAAAAAAAAAAAATTATCAAATAAAAAACAAAATT